>Ga0209602_1002317_pt1 | contig 15736 bp, 17 predicted proteins | sample COGITO_mtgs_1205_3_FD_184810 | JGI IMG/M metagenome (GOLD analysis project Ga0209602, IMG submission 184810) | Pelagic marine microbial communities from North Sea - COGITO_mtgs_120524 (SPAdes) (version 2) | ecosystem: Environmental > Aquatic > Marine > Epipelagic ...
TTCAAAGGGAGTTGATAGTGTATTATAAAGTTTAACTCTGGGATATCCAAACCTCGTGCAGCCAAATCTGTGGCAATAATAATTTGATAAGTACCATTTCTAAACTTAATTAAAGCACGTTCTCTATCTATTTGTTCCATACCACCATAAAAATGGCCATGAGGTATGTGCTGCTGTTTTAGAAAATAACTCACATACTCAATAGTGTTTTTAAAATTACAAAAAATAATACCTGGCTCATTTCCTATATGGTACAGTACATCTGCTAAGGCTTGTAATTTGTTTTTGTCTTGGGAGTTAACTATTTTGATAGATAAAGCCGTTGTCTTAGTATCTAAGTAGTTTATAACAACTTCATTTTTAATACCTACAAACTCAGGGATTTCTATATCCTGAGTAGCAGAGGTTAAAATACGTTTTTCTATTTGCTTAAGACTCTCAATTATTTCTCGCATTTCTTTTTCAAACCCAACCTCTAGAGATTTATCAAACTCATCTAAAACCAACGTTTTAATAGATGAAGTAGCAAAAGTTTCTCTACGCATATGATCTGCAACACGTCCAGGAGTACCTATTATGATACTTGGTGTATGGGCAAGGTCCATTTTATCTTTAGAAATTGGTCTACCTCCATAAATAGCATTTGCTTTATAGCCAGACCCCATCTGCCGTATCACCTGTTCAATTTGTATAGCCAGCTCTCTTGAAGGAACCAATATTAATAATTGCACCTTTTCACAATCTGGATCTAAAGCTTTTATAGTTGGTAATAAAAAAGCTACTGTTTTACCAGTTCCTGTTGGAGATAATAATACTGTATTTGCTACAGAGGCAATGGCAAGTACCACCTCTTCTTGCATTTCATTTAAAGCAGTAATACTTAGTTTGGCAAGAAGTTCTTTTTGTGATTTTTTAAGGTGAGCCATAAGAGGATTTGTTTTTCTAGCACACTAGTTGTTGAATGATAGTAGCTAACAAGTTTCAAAGGTATTTAAAAATTTAGATAGGTCAGCCTATTATCATTTCTTCTTAACAGATAAAGCTGCTTACAATAGGTTGTTTGTCCTACTGTAAACAGCTTTTAAAAAATAAAATAAAATTGTCTATTGGATACTTACATCAAAACTTGTAGAAATATCTGTCTCTCCTCCAGCACTCTCTAGACCATCATTAGGTTTAACAGGCTCGTGACGCAATGTTACAGTTAATGATCCTTCGCTTGCTGCACCAGTAGAGAGTGTAATTTGAACTCCTAGTGGGTTATCATTATCGTCAAAGTCTACGTAGGTAGTTGTAATATTTAAACCATCACTAATGGTGTAAAAAACTTGGTGCTCGTCTGCCTCTTCAATTACTTCCTGGGTAATATCCTCTGCAGGATCTTCAGTTTCATTTAAAAATTGTACAGCGCCCTGGTATTGCGTGTTTTCTGAAAAACTTCCTACTACTGTTGTCACTGGCTCATCTGGACCGTCTCCGTCTAGGTCTATGGTAGTTAAAACTACTTGGTCACCACTATCTGGGGTTAGCGTTAAAATTACAGTTGTTATAAGTTCATCCTCATTAATAATTTCTGGCGTTGTATCATCATCGCTACATCCTAGCATGGCTAGGGTAAGTAAAGCGTAAAACGCACTTATTTTCATAGTTTTCATTGTTTTTAATTTAAAAGGATTAATTGAATTTAATTGTACTAGTTTCATTGTAATTGATTTAATAATTGAATTGTAATTGAAATAAAATGTTTCTACCAAGATCATCTGAATAATACCTCAAACGGTTTAGGTAATTTCTGTAAGGGGTATTAAATACATTATTTACTGATACTCCTAAATGCAAAGAAGAGCTTACGTCAACAGATGTATTGAAATTTAATAAATGATAAGCATCTGGAGGGGTACTTATATCAACGGTTTGTATAGAATCTGGTAACACAACCTCAAAATTTGTGTTTGGATATTCATTTTGAGCAAACACAAAATTGCTTAAAAGCCTAATTTTTAGGTTGTAAAATTTTGGATGTGTATATACTAAGCTATTTTGAGTACTACTAGCCGGCATATTGATAAGGGCTTGATTTTTTAAAAGATCATACCCTTTTACCAAAGAAAATTGGTGATTAAAACTTAGGTTATCAAAAACAGAAATAGTGGCGTCCACATCTATGCCAAAAATTTGTGCCTGGGTTTGTCTGTATTCCCATACCTGAAAATTCCCTCTAATAGTTTGCTGTATGCCAGTGGGCTCAATTAATATAAAGTTATCAATACTATTGCTGTAGGGCATTATTGTAAAATCAAACCTTTCCCCTTTTTGCTGTAGTGTAACAGAAACTTTATGCGCTATTTCTGAATCAAATTGTAAATCTCCTAACTCCATTCTTGAGGCGCTATGATGCAACCCTTCACTAAATAACTCTGAGGCATTGGGAGCTCTAGAGGCCATTGAGTAGTTAGCAAACAAAGTGTAGGTGTCTGCAAAATTATAGGTTGACCCTAAGGTAAAAGATGGGTTTTTAAAACACAACTTAGGATTGGTCAAGACCTGATTTCCATATTCCTGTACCACCAAATCAGCAAATTGGGTATCATAACCCCGAGATTCCCAAAATGATTTTCGATAAAACTTAAAGGCATCCATATAGGTATAATCAAACCTAAAACCTGCCTCCAAGAGCCATCTAGAGCTTATTGAGTAGTCACCGCTAAGATAAGCGCCAAAGTCATACTTTGTATAATCTGGAATAAGGCGTCTAACTCCAGTATTGGGATTGGCATAATTGGTTTGATAATCTGTGTTAACACCAGTAGATATTGTAACGTTATCTGAAATGTCAGATTTTAAATTTACCCTAAGGGTATGGGTTTTTAAATTTAAATCCACAGAAGCTTTGTCTTGCTGTTGTGCCCTTCTTACATCATACTCAAATCTGTTATTTTGTTGGAAATCATACTGTAGCGACACACGTCCCAGCCCTTTGATTTTTTTAAAACCTTTGATACGTGCCAGATGATGCGCAACATCCTGTCTAGGATTTCCAATAGCATAGGTAAAATCATTGATAATTAATGGTACATCACTAGAGATTGCTTGTACTTGATCTTCTGCACCTGCAATGTGTGATGCTCTTAAAATGCCTATTTCATTTCTAAAATAAGAGTAATACGCATCCACTCCATAGTCTATCCTGTTGTAGCCAAGCCTGTAGGCAAAAGTGCGTTCAAAAACTCCAGTGTTGCTAAGGATATAATTTGGTGACTGAAAATCTCCAAAACGTTTTAAGGTTCCTTGAAGCGATGTGTACCATCCATTTTCATGGCTTTTAGTTACCCTTGAGCTCACAACCCCTCCACGACCGTTACTAGATCCAGAAAGTGTCGTTTTACCGTACAACGAATCTAATAAAGGAATTTTTGGCGCCTGGGTAATGATAACCCCACCTATTGCATTTCCTCCATACTGTAAGGCTCCCGCTCCCTTTATAACCTTTATACTCCCTGCAGTATTAATATCAATAGTAGGGGCATGCTCTGCACCCCATTGTTGATCTTGCATACGCACCCCATTATTAATAAGTACAATACGGCTGCTATGGAGCCCATTAATAATGGGTTTAACAACAGCGTTTCCTGTGTTTATTGAAGAAACGCCACTTATGCTATTTAAAGCATCGCCAAGAGAGGCCCCACTAAAATCTGATATTGTTTCTTGGTTTATATTATTTTCAAAGAGTGTTTTTGTTTGTCTGGAAGAAGAATTACCATTAACAATAATTTCATTTAACGCTTCCAAATGGTGCTCAAGTGTAAAGGTCTTTATTGTATCTGCTGGAATTTGCACCGTAAATACCTTTGTTGAACAATATGGATGAGATATTTGCAACTGGTAGGTACTTTTACACAAAGAGGATATGGTAAAATTTCCTTCTACATCAGTTTGTACAGCCCTGCCTGTTTGGGCTACTACAATAGTAGCACCTGCAAGTGTAGAACTGTCATGGAAGTCTTGTAAAGTTCCTTGTAATGTATAATTACAGTCTTGTGAATAAGACTGTATACTGCAACATAGCAGTAATAACAACGCATATAAACGCATGGTTTCTTAATTAAAATTAGAAATAAATTAAATTTTAAGAAAAAATGCTAGGCGGTGCTCGTAATTGTTTTAAGGTTCGTTTACTGGAGAAAAAAGATACAGTAGCAGTTGTGTGTTTTTTGCTATTTGGTAGTAAAACAGCGGTATAAGTAGGAGCTACAGGGATTGTATAATCATGAGCAGTGCTAAAAAAGTCACACAACTCACATTGTGTTTGATCTTCATGTAAATGCGTTGTCTGTTCCGTACAGATTTCATGTTCATGACCTTCAAAAAGATGAGAGAACTGAACACACGCAGGAAGCATCAACACAAAAACAAGTGCGATAGCCCCAAAATATTTTAATATGTATGTCTTAAAAATCATATTAGTTTATAAAAATAGTACATACAATGTTATTTGTAGCTATAATTTATGAAAGATTAACATGGTTATATGTACCTAGAGTATATATAAGTAGTTTGTAATGCTTTATCATAAGAGAAATGTATGGGTTTTACTACCTTTACATTAAATATAATATGTTGTTTGCATGAAGACTGAAAAATTGAGAATTGTGTTTATGGGTACTCCTGGATTTGCAGTAGGTGTTTTAAGCGCTTTGGTAAGCAATAATTATAATGTTGTTGGTGTAGTAACTGCTCCAGACAGACCAAAAGGTCGTGGACGATCCCTTCAAAGTTCTGAAGTAAAACAATTTGCTTTACAACATAATATTAACGTATTACAACCAACGAATCTTAAAGAGGACTCTTTTTTACAAGATTTAAAAAATCTGGCCCCTACCATTCAAATTGTAGTTGCCTTTAGAATGTTACCCAAAGTGGTTTGGCAAATACCAAGCCTTGGCACCTTTAACCTTCATGCTTCTTTATTACCCCAATACCGTGGAGCTGCGCCTATAAACTGGGCTATTATAAACAAAGAACAAACAACAGGTGTTACCACATTTTTTATTGATGAAAAAATTGACACTGGAGAAATCATTCTTTCTCAAAAAGTTGCTATCGCAGAAGATGAAACCGTTGGTAGTCTTCATGATGTCTTAATGGATATAGGAAGCCAACTTGTTATTGAGACGCTAGAAATTATTAAAAAAGGAGATATCTCTACAACCCCACAACCTCTTGGAGAAGACTTTTCTAGACTAGAATTAAAAGAAGCACCCAAATTAAACCCAAACAATACCTATATAGATTGGAGTGCAACGCCAGATTCCATAGATTACTTTGTAAGAGGGTTAAACCCATACCCATGCGCTTGGAGTTTCCTTGAGCAAAATGGCGAAAAAATAAAAGTTAAGATATATAAGGTAGCGCTCATCGAGCCAGAGCATGAAAATTCTTTATGGTTTATTACAAAAGATGCAGGTATTAAGATTTCGCAACACAGCCAACTTGGTGCTGTTAAAGTGATCCATAAAAAATTGTATGTTCAACTTCACGATCAAGTATTAGAAATTATAGAAATTCAACTTCCAGGAAAGCGAAAAATGCTGACCAAAGATTTAGTAAACGGCTATGATTTTATGCCAGATGCAAAAATGATTGTAAACCCCCATGCTTAGTGAGACGGCAAAAAACAGCTATTTTTTGACTCGCTTATTAACAATCACCCTAAGTTATTAACAAAAAGAGGGTTTTAGCTCGGCAATCCTTGTCAATGTTGAATATCCGATTAAATTTGTATAGGTACTAAACGTATTTTTTAATCATTTTTTTAATTTAAACAAATATTATGAACAAATCAGATTTAATCGACGCAATGGCAGAAGACGCTGGAGTAACAAAAGCAGCAGCTAAAAAAGCATTAGAGTCTTTCCTTGGAAATGTACAGGGATCTCTTAAAAACGGAAACAGAGTTTCTTTAGTAGGTTTTGGATCTTGGTCAGTAACTAGAAGAGCTGCAAGAGAAGGAAGAAACCCACAAACTGGAAAAACTATTCAAATTGCTGCTAAAAACGTTGTAAAGTTCAAAGCAGGTTCAGACTTACAGACTAGTGTAAACTAAATCACTGTAATTCACAACATAAAAGCCCTCTTTGCTTATGCAAAGAGGGCTTTTTTTTATTAAAAATTTAGTACTGTTGTGTTTTAGTTGGATATTTCAAAAAAAAACTGTAGGTTTAATTAACCTAACCACCAACAATGACACTACTTAAACCCGACAAAGGTCTTTTACTAGTTGCAAAGCCGTCCATAATTGGAGATGTGTCTTTTAATAGATCTGTTATATTATTGACAGAGTATAATACAGAAAATGGTTCTGTGGGGTTTATTCTTAATAAACCCCTAGAATATACTCTTAAAGACTTTATTCCTGAGATTAACTCTAAACTCCCTGTATACAACGGAGGTCCAGTAGAGCAAGACAATCTTTACTTTATTCATAAAATACCAGAACTAATTCCTGGAAGTGTTGAAATATCGCAAGGTATCTTTTGGGGAGGAGACTTTAAAGCCATCTCTAAATTGCTAGCACAGGACAAGCTAACTCAATCTCAGATACGTTTTTTCTTGGGTTATTCTGGATGGTCTACCCAACAACTAGACCAAGAGTTAGAATTAAATAGTTGGGTGGTTGCACCAAATGACTACAAAAACAACATCATTGGTAACAACAACAACAATCTGTGGAAGGAGAAAATGCTTGAATTTGGCGGTAACTACAAGCTTTGGTCTAACGCTCCCCAAAACCCTTCATATAATTAAACACCTTGTTTATCTAGCAAGACTATCCAAGCCTGGCTTTTGCATTTAGCTTGCCCAATAATTCTTTTGCTATAGTGTTTGTGTATTGTTTCTTTCTATACTTTGTGATAGATTGAATTCCTGTAATAACATTAGTAACAAACATCTCATCGGCCTTTTGCAATTCAAAAGGAGATATAGATACTTCTTGTACATCATAATCATGCAAATCAGCCAGGATAGCGAGAATTTGTTTACGCATTATCCCTTTTAAACACCCATCTTTAAGTGGAGGGGTTTTTATAACATCCCCTTTTACTAAAAAAATATTTCCGTTTAAGGCCTCTACAATTTGCTTTTTTTCATTCAAAAGCAAGCAATTTTCATAACCGTTCTCTTTGGCAAAAATACTACCCAAAACGTTTATAATTTTGTTATTTGTTTTTAATGTAGAGAGTAGTCCTGATGTAATATAATGATCCTTGAACAGCTCTACCTCGTAGTGGTCTTGACTTACTAAGTAAAAAGAGTTTTGTAAATCACTGCACTGTACAGAAAAATCAATTTCATTTATGGTGGGGCTATAAAGACCACCTTCTTGGCGCCATACAAGAATTTTAATTCTATAGGCTGCATTTATAGCACCATTAGCCTCTATGGTTGCTAAAATTTGCTGCTCTAGGTATTCTTGAGTGAAATTCATGGGAATCTCCATTCGTAGTATACGCATAGAGGCCATGAGTCTAAAGTAATGATCTTCCCAAAAATAAATTTTCCCCGCGCTAACACGCAAGGTTTCAAAAATTGCATCACCATAATTTAGCCCTCTATTAGAAATAGATATAGCTGCCTTGTGCTTTTCGAAAATGGTACCATTTAAATTTATCATAAAAAAAAGCCACTCTAATTTATTATAGAGTGGCACAAAGATACGGGTATCTATATTTATTTTTTAGGTTGATCCTAATATTTGTTTTAGTTCAGAAACCATGTTTTCCCAAAGCATCTTTCCTTCTTCAACTTCACCATCCTCAGCAAAGTCTGTGATCATCAGTGAAACATCTTTGGTAATCTCATCTACTTGAATACGCAATTCAAAATAATAATCTGTACCTGCATCCACATCCCACCTAAATTTAATTCGTTCTGCGTTCTTTTTTGTTAGCAAAACAGCTTTTTCTTCGGCACCGTCCCAAATAAACTCAAAATTTTCTCCTCTAGAGTTTACGTTATCTGCATACCATTCAGAGAGTCCAGATGGTGTAGAGATATACGTATACAATAATGAAGGGGAAACTTGGATTGGAATTTCCATTTCGTATTTTATTTTTTCTTCCATTGTTGTTTGTTAGTTAGTCCAATATAGATATTAAATATAAAAACCAAAAGAAAGAAACCTATTATTTGCCCCTAAGAAAAGATATAGTATAATACTATGATTTTTACAAAAACGCTAAAGGCTCCTTATCTTCTAAAATTGCGGCGTTTTTTTGAACCATCTTGAGATGGTTTATTAGATTGTGAACGACTGTTATTCCTACCTCCTCTGTTATGAGCAGCTTTGTTTTCTGCTTTTTTAGATTCTACTTCATGTAGTGATTCGGTTGGTTCAAATCCAGGTATTACAGTGCTTTCAAGCTTAATATTAAGCAACTTCTCTATACCCCTTGCATAAGCATACTCATCAACACTTACTATGGAAATTGCTTTTCCACTGGCTCCTGCCCTACCTGTACGTCCTATTCTGTGAACATAGTCTTCAGGTATGTTAGGCAACTCGAAGTTTATTACATGAGGAAGCAATGGTATGTCAAGCCCGCGTGCTGCGATATCTGTAGCCACCAAAACAGATATGCTACCCTCTTTAAAACCAGCAAGTGCTCTTGTTCTTGCTCCCTGACTTTTATTACCGTGTATGGCCGCAGCTTTAATGTCTGCTTTTTCTAATTTTTGTGATAGCTTGTTGGCGCCATGTTTAGTTCTGGTAAATACCAATACTTGATTCCAGTTCCCTTCTTTAATGAGTTTGATTACAAGATTAGTTTTTAAGCCCTTATTGGTTCTGTAAATTATTTGATCTACTTTCTCAGCTGTTGTGTTTTGAGGAGCTGCCTCCACCATAGCTGGGTTGTCTAAAAAGCTATTTGCAAGGGTTTTGATTTCTTTTGAAAAGGTTGCAGAAAACAACAGGTTTTGGCGCTTAGATGGCAACAACGCTAAAATTCTTTTTATATCTCTTAAAAAACCCATGTCTAGCATTCTGTCTGCCTCATCCAAAACCAAGAACTGAATTCCAGAAAAATTAATTACACCTTGATTGTGCAAATCTAGTAACCTACCAGGAGTGGCCACCAATATATCAACGCCTTGGCGCAGTGTTTTTATTTGAGGGTTGGCATTAACGCCACCAAATACTACCGTGCTTTTAAGATCTGTAAACTCTGAGTAAGTCTTAACATCTTCAAGTACCTGCGCGGCAAGTTCTCTAGTTGGAGTTAAGATTAAAGATTTTATTTTTCTTCTTCCTTGATGCTGGCCAGTATTAGCTAAAAACTGTTGTAGCATTGGTAATGTAAAGCCAGCAGTTTTTCCTGTACCAGTTTGGGCAGAGGCTAAAACGTCTCTACCTTCAAGTATTTTGGGGATTGCTTTTAGTTGAATTGGACTTGGTGTAGTGTATCCTTTTTTGCTAATTGCTTTAAGCAAGGCATCAGAGAGCCCTAATGATTGAAATGACATAAATAATGTTAAAAGAATAGGCAAGAACCTATTCTTAATGAGCGGCAAATGTACGGTTTATTTCTTCAGAAATTTTAACAGAAATAAAATAGAATAAAAAATGGTGGATTGTTTGCCCTACATTATTTTGTTTTTATCTTTGCAGCCGCTTTGATATACATAATACATAACAAAGCACAACCAGTAACATTTGGCGAGGTAGCTCAGCTGGTTAGAGCACTGGATTCATAACCCAGAGGTCGGCAGTTCAAGTCTGCTCCTCGCTACAAAAAAAAAGCCCATACAGATGTATGGGCTTTTACTATTTATAATAAAAACTTACGCTAGAATCTTAATTAAATTCTCAAGGCTTAGTGTTTGTTTATAACCTGTTTGCATGTTTTTAAGGGTGTAGGTATTATCCTTAATATCTTGCTCTTTAATTAATACAGCATATAATATACCTTTTCGTTCTGCGTAGGTGAGTTGTTTTCTTTCTTTCTTTTGATTGGTTGCAGTATCTGGGTATAACTCTGCAGAGATTCCATTGCTTCTTAATTGTTTGATGGCTTTCATAGCATATATGGCCTCTGGGTTTCCAAAATTAAAAAACAACACCTCTGTATTTGCAGATGCGGTTTCTGGAAATAAGCCTAGCTCTTCAAGAACTAAATAGATTCTATCCAAACCAAAAGAGATACCAACACCACTAACATCTTTTAAACCAAAAATACCTGTGAGATCATCATAACGACCACCTCCACCAATACTTCCCATAGTAACACCTTGTGGCGCACTTACCTCAAAGATAGCACCCGTATAATAGTTTAAACCTCTAGCCAAGGTAACATCAATAGCTAAGTTAGCTGTTTGTAATTCTAAAGCAGAAATAGTAGAAACAATAAAGTCCAACTCCTGTATGCCTTGCATACCAATTTTAGATGAGCCCAGCATAACCTTTAGGCTTTCTAATTGCTGGTTTGCATCACCTTGCATAGTAAATAAAGGCTGCACTTTAGCAATTGCATCTTGTGTAATTCCTTTTTCAAGCATTTCTTTTTTAACACCGTCTGCTCCTATTTTATCTAGTTTATCAAGGGCGACAGTAAAATCAATAAGCTTATCTTGTGCACCTATTACTTGGGCTATACCAGTGAGTATTTTACGATTGTTCATCTTTATTACAGAACCTTTTAATGAAAGATCTGTAAAAACTGCATCGTACAATTGTACCAGCTCCACTTCTTGTAATAAAGAAGGGCTCCCAACTACATCTGCATCACATTGGTAAAACTCTCTAAATCGTCCTTTTTGAGGTCTGTCTGCACGCCATACAGGTTGTATTTGGTATCTTTTAAATGGAAATGTAATATCGTTTTGGTGTTGTACAACGTATCTAGCAAATGGAACTGTTAGATCATACCTAAGTGCTTTTTCACTAATTTGTCCAGTTAGTTTTTGGCTTTCTTTATTTATTAGTAAAGCATCGGTGGCTTTTTTTAAATAATCACCGCTGTTAAGAATTTTAAATATTAAACGATCCCCTTCTTCACCATATTTCCCCATAAGGGTTTCACTCTTCTCGAAACTAGGTGTTTCTATAGCCTGGAAACCAAAACAAGAGAAATGACGCTTTATGGTGTCCATAATGTAGTTGCGCTTAGCCACTTGAGTTGGAGAAAAATCACGGGTTCCTTTTGGTATAGATGGTTTCATGGTACTGTCTTTAAAATACAAATATCATAATTAGCGCGGTCTTCTACTAGTATTGTAAGACTAAATTTATACATAGTATTAACATTTGACAAGCACATTGTAAATTTTTAAGTTAATGTCACACAAAACTGTAACTTTACCCAAAGACCTTAGTCTAACAACAAATTACTAATTTATGTTTTCACTGTTTCGCGAAAATGTGCGCATTGCACTAGACTCTATAAAAACACAATTGCTTAGAACCATTTTAACCGTTGTTATTATGGGAATTGGTATATGGTCTCTTGTAGGGATTTTAAGTGCTGTAAAAGCCCTTGAAACTAACATTGCAGGTAATTTCGCCTCTATGGGTAGTAATACCTTTAATATAGAGCGATATGAGTTTTCTGTAAATCGAGGAGGCCGTGGTGAGCGCAAAAAAATTAACCCTATAATTAGGTATGATGATGTGCGTAATTTTATAGATACCTATGAGTTTCCTTTTACAAGTACTTCTGTCTCATTTGCTGGAACTGGATCTGCAGAGGTTCGCTATGAAGGGAATAAGACAGATCCTGAGGTACAGGTGTATGGGGTAAATGAAAACTACCTAGACAACACCGGAACTCTTGTAGATCAAGGAAGAAACTTCACTATTTTTGATATTCAAAACAATACCAAAGTGTGCCTTATTGGTCCAGATTTTTTGAAAAGTCTTTTTGAAAATGAAAATCCTTTAAATAAAACCATAAGTATTCGTGGCGTGAAGTTCAAAATCATTGGTATACTAGAATCTAAGGGAGCTACCTTTGGAAACAACCAAGATTTAAAAGTGTTACTACCCATACAAGTAGCACGAGGAATTTTCACCCAGCCAAATATAAACTACACCATTAGTATAAAGGTAGTAGACAAAGCAATGATGCAAGGAGCACAAGATGAAGCTTTGGTTGTTTTTAGAAACATTAGAGGGCTTAGCCCTGTTGAAGAAGAAAACTTTGGAATCTTGCGAAGTGATGACCTATTAGCGCGGGCATCAGATATTGGCGGGGTATTAGAGACCGCGGCCTGGATCATAAGTATCATCACAATCTTAGGCTCCTCAATAGCACTCATGAATATTATGTTAGTCTCTGTTACAGAGAGAACTAGAGAGATTGGCGTACGTAAAGCTTTAGGTGCTAAAAATAGCACAATATCAACTCAATTTTTAATTGAAACCATTGTCATTGGTCAATTTGGTTCTATACTTGGTATTATCTTAGGAATACTTACAGGTATAGGATTTGCTGCTGCTTTTGATTTTGAATTCACCCTACCCATTGTAGCGATGGTCTGGGCAACAATCATCACATTTGTAGTGGCTGTGCTTGCTGGCGCTTATCCTGCCGTTAAAGCAGCAAGACTTGACCCTATAGAAAGTTTGAGGTACGAGTAAAAGGTAGTAAGAGAAGTGTATTAGTTTCTTACTAACTATTTAAAATTTCTTGAAAAAAACCGTATAAATCTCCCTTGGTAATAGCAGCGCCTTGCTGTATGAGCTTAAATATATCAAGGTTTTTATCTTCTGTATATTCTTTTGTAGCCGTATAAAACTCCACATCATCTGTAGCATAGTTTTTTTGTAGCCAAGAATATCCTTCTTTAGTGGTTATATCTATACCTTCTAAGACTACTTTTACAGAAATTAATGACATTTGCTGGGCTTCTAGTTTAAATAAAAACAACAGTTTTGGAGATATATTCTCTAAAAACTTGGCCTGGCTAAGTGCACCTTCCCAAACTAGATCACTAAATACATCAAGTTCTTGCTCTGCAACCTGTGGCTGCTCTTTTTTAATGGTTTGCCATTCTTGGGCCGTGATGGTCTGTGTGGCCAAAAAGTTGATGAATTCTTGTTGCAAACTATCGAGCTGTTCTTTGGTAAGTCTTGCGTATTTCATACAGTAAATATAAGGGTACTAAAATTTCATAAAAAAACCCCTCACATTGCTGAGAGAGGTTTAGTGTACTTTAAAAATAATTTTACTTGCTTGCTTGGGCAACCACGTCAAAGGTAAATGTAGAAATTACATCTCTGTGGAAACGGACACTTGCCTCATATTGGCCAGTACGCTTAATGATTCCACCTGCAATGGTAATAAATTTCTTTTCTAGTTCAATACCTTCTTTTGCAAATGCCTCAGAAAGGTCTGCATTAGAAACAGATCCAAATAACTTATCTCCTTCGCCAGTTTTCACTACAATTTTGAAATCTGCTAAAGCAGAAAGCTTAGTCGCTTCAGCTTTTGCAGCATCAATAACCTTTTGCTCTTTGTGAGCGCGCTGCTTTAATGTTTCTGCAAGCATTTTCTTTTGAGAAGGTGTTGCTAGTACAGCATGACCGTTTGGGATTAGGAAGTTTCTTCCATACCCATTTTTTACATTTACTAGATCATCTGCAAAACCAAGATTCTCAACGTCTTTTTTTAATATAAGTTCCATATTCCTATCTTGTTTTTATTTTAATAAATCGGCAACATAAGGCATAAGTGCCAAATGACGTCCTCTTTTTACTGCAACAGCCACTTTACGTTGGTACTTCAGAGAAGTTCCTGTAAGCCTTCTTGGTAACAATTTACCTTGCTCGTTTACAAATTTTAATAAAAAATCTGGATCTTTATAATCGATATATTTAATACCAGACTTCTTGAAACGACAGTACTTCTTAGCTTTTGACGTTTCTATATTTAATGGAGTTAAATATCTGATTTCTCCATCTTTTTTTCCTTTTGCTTGTTCTTGTATAGATGCCATAGCTTATAGTGTTTTAATATTATCACGCTTTCTTCTTCTCTCTGCCCAAGCAATTGCATGCTTGTCTAGAGCTACAGTAAGATAACGCATTACACGCTCTTCTCTTCTGAAAGCTATTTCTAATTCGTTGATAGCTTCACCTGTTACGGTAAATTCTAGCAAGTGATAAAAACCACTTTTTTTGTTTTGAATGGCATAAGCTAATTTTTTTAGCCCCCAATTCTCTTTTGATATCATCTTAGCACCTTTAGAAATAAGAATATCTTCAAATTTCTTTACTGTTTCCTTTATCTGTTCTTCAGATAAAACGGGATTTAAGATGAAAACAGTTTCGTAATGATTCATTTTAAAATCTATTATTGATTAATATTAATTCCTAGCGTTATGCTAAGAGTGTGCAAAAATACTATATATTTTACAAATAACAAACGCCTTATTCAACAAATAATCATTCCAGCAAAATATAGATAAAGAGCATTTTTTTACGATTAAAATTAAATAAAGTTGCATTTCATCGATAAAAGACTTATTTTTGATGCTATAAACCCCCAATAAGATGGAAAAAACGATACTTAACTGTGCCGTTGTAGATGATTCTACATTACAGAGACTTTCTATAGTTAAATTGATAGAAAACCACCAGTCGCTGAATTTGGTTGCACAGTACAATAATGCTATTGAGGCAAAAGAAGGTATTGCAACCTCTGATATAGATTTGATATTCCTAGACATCGAAATGCCAATTCTTTCTGGCTTTGATTTACTAGATGATTTAACAGTTAAGCCACAGATAATTTTTGTAACGGGAAAAACTAAATATGCCTTCAAAGCTTTTGACTATGACGCCATTGATTATCTGCGCAAGCCAATTTCAAAAGAGCGTTTTTTAAATGCCGTACATAAAGCCGTTACAAATTATAAGCTTAAAAACGAAGAGGGTTTTGATGAAGAAGATTTCATTTTTGTAAAAAGTAACCTAAAAAAGCGTAAAGTGTTTTTAAATGAATTGCGATACATCGAGGCGCTTGGAGATTACGTCAAAATGGTGACAGAACATGACTCTTTGGTTGTACTCTCTACAATGAAAGCATTTGAGGCGCTGCTGCCTAAAGATCGTTTTTTACGAATACACAAATCTTATATTGTAAATCTTGATAAAGTGATACGATACAACAGTAAAATTATTGAACTAGAAAAAGAAGAACTTCCACTAAGTAGAAATAGAAAAACAGATCTTGTTCAGGCATTGACTGCCAACAACAAAGACTAATTAAAATAGTTAATGCCCAGGTTTTATTTAAAACAAATAAAACCTGGGCATTTTTTTGTTTAAAAATTAAGTTGTTCTAAATTATATCAATTAAGCAGATTAATAATTATCTACATCTATAGTTACTCGTATAGATGAAAATTGTTTGGCGGCATTAAAACTACGCTGCACACTTGCAATGTAATTTTTAGTTTTTTGCAAAGATTGATTTTTAGGGATTTTAACCAATACACCAGTAATATATTGGTTTCTTACTCTTGCTACCGCTGGGGCCTCAGGACCCAACACATTGTCTTGAAGATGTTGTTTAAGAGCCATGGCATACCACTGAGATCCACTTTCTACCTTTTGTAAACTTCTGTCTTTAAATGTGATTTTTATAGTTCTATAAAAAGGTGGGTATTTAAAATCATATCTCTCTTGGGTTTGAACACGATACATTTCTTGATATCCATTAACACTAACTTGTTG
>Ga0209602_1002328_pt1 | contig 15692 bp, 11 predicted proteins | sample COGITO_mtgs_1205_3_FD_184810 | JGI IMG/M metagenome (GOLD analysis project Ga0209602, IMG submission 184810) | Pelagic marine microbial communities from North Sea - COGITO_mtgs_120524 (SPAdes) (version 2) | ecosystem: Environmental > Aquatic > Marine > Epipelagic ...
AAGGTTACTCTGGATGCGCCAGAGGGCTGTGCCCGCTATGTGGGCCGTGTTATCCGCGGTGTTGACCTCGGTCAGCCTACGCCCCAGTGGATGCAGGAAAAACTGCGTCGCAGTGGTGTACGCAGCCTGGGTCCTGCCGTCGATATCACTAACTATGCATTGCTGGAGTTAGGTCAGCCAATGCATGCCTTTGACCTATCCAAGATCGATGGCGAGATAGTTGTACGCATGGGTCAGGATGAAAAGCTAAAGTTGCTGGATGACTCTGAGGTTACTGTTGATACAGAGACATTGGTGATTGCCGATCAGAGCAAAGCTCTGGCCATGGCCGGCATTATGGGCGGCGATGAGTCTGCCGTAGCCGACAACACCGCCGATATATTATTTGAAAGCGCCTGGTTTAACCCTCTGGCAATTGCCGGCAAGGCACGCAACTATGGCAAGCATACAGACTCCTCTCACCGCTTCGAGCGCGGCGTCGATGGCGGTCTGCAGGTGGCTGCCATTGAGCGAGCGACAGCACTGATGCTAGAGATTTGTGGCGGCAGTGCAGGGCCTGTGTCAGTGACAGAGTCTGCTGAGCACCTGCCAGTATCAGCGACCATTACATTGCGCGATGCAAGACTGGCGCAGCAGCTGGGCGTACCTATTGCCGCTGCTGATGTGGACGATATGCTAGTGCGTCTCGGCCTGTCTCAGATTGAGCGCAACGAGCAGGGATCCTCCTGGGTAGCTCCCAGCTGGCGTTTTGATCTTGAGATTGAGCAGGACCTGGTGGAAGAGGTAGCGCGCATCTATGGCTACAACAATCTGCCCACTTCAACCCCTTCAATGGCCCTTGAGTTGGAAGTAAACCCGGAAACCATTCAGGGATTGCCAGCCTTTAGAAGCCATCTGGTCGCCCGGGGTTATCAGGAAGCCGTGACCTACAGTTTTGTTGATCCGGATCTGCAGAAGCTGATCGACCCAGAGATTACGCCGGTGGCTCTGGCTAATCCGATTTCAGCGGATATGGCTGTGATGCGCACCAGCCTGTGGCCAGGGTTATTAAGTACAGCTGTACATAACCTTAATCGCCAGCAGAGCCGCGTGCGGATTTTTGAAGCTGGCCAGTGTTTTCTGCCAGCAGAAAACGCAGACGCAGATTCGGTTTTAGGGCTGACCCAGAATATGGTTCTGGCAGGACTTATTTGTGGCACACGCACGCCCAGCGGCTGGACCGCAGGGAAAGACAAAGTCGATTTCTACGATATTAAAGGTGACCTTGAAGCACTGCTCGACTCTACAGGTCTTGCAGCAGAGTTCCAGTTTGAGGCCAAACAGCACAGTGCCCTGCACCCAGGCCAAGCTGCAGCCCTTGTGCGTGGTGGCGAGCAGGTGGGCTGGATTGGGCAATTGCACCCGAAAATTCAGGCAGATCTGGGTATTGGCACTGCAGTTTATCTGTTTCAGGTTGAGGTAGATAAAATTGCCCCAAGCAGGCTGCCAAAATTTGAAGAAGTTAGCAAATTCCCCGAAGTTCGTCGTGATTTGGCGTTTTTTGTCGACATTTCTGTGCAGGCATCTGGCCTGATGGATGCCGCCATGGCAGTAGCCGGTGATCAGTTGACCAATTTAAAGTTGTTTGACGTGTATCACAGCAAAGATGTTGAAAACAAAGGAAAAAGTATTGCGCTAGGCTTGACGTTCCAGCATAGTTCACGCACGCTTACTGACGAAGAAATAAACGCGGCAGTAGATCGTGTAGTAAATGAATTGGGAATTAAATTTAAGGCTGAACTCAGGGGCTGATCTGTCGCAGATCTAACCTAGAGTCTGAATTTAGGTAATCGAACAATGGGTGCTTTAACCAAAGCTGATCTGGCGGAAATGCTATTTGATGAACTCGGTCTTAACAAGCGAGAGGCCAAAGAGATTGTTGAAATGTTTTACAGTGAAATCTGTGCGGCATTAGAGAGCAATGATCAGGTTAAGTTGTCCGGGTTTGGCAATTTTGAGTTGCGCGATAAAAGCAGCCGACCAGGCAGAAACCCTAAAACCGGCGAAGACATTCCTATTTCTGCACGGCGGGTAGTGACCTTTAAGCCCGGGCAGAAGCTAAAGGCTCGAGTAGAGAACTATGCTGGAACCAAGTAACAACAACGAACTTCCCACCATTCCGGGCAAGCGCTATTTCACCATTGGTGAGGTCAGCGAACTCTGTGCGGTGAAGCCTCATGTGCTGCGTTATTGGGAGCAGGAATTTCCGAGCTTAAATCCTGTAAAGCGCCGCGGCAATCGCCGCTATTATCAGCGTCAAGATGTAGTACTGATTCGCCAGATCCGTTCCTTACTCTATGAGCATGGGTTTACCATTGGCGGTGCCCGTCAGCGCCTGGACGGTGAATCCGCCAAACAAGAGCAAACTCCGTACAACCAACTTCTTGAGCAGACCATTGTCGAGTTGGAAGATATTCTAGAGGCTCTGAGCTAACAGCAAACCGTCGTCTGAAACTCACCAAATTTGTTGCAATAACATGCCTAGCCTGTATCATTGCGGCTCTCAAATCGGGGCGTAGCGCAGCCTGGTAGCGCACTACACTGGGGGTGTAGTGGTCGCAGGTTCAAATCCTGCCGTCCCGACCAAATATCAATCCATTAGTATCCACTAATGTCATCAAGGCCCTGTTATTCAGGGCTTTTTTGTTTATACTTAGTCCATAGCAGTCCATTTGAATCCGGTACAATCCCGGAATAAATACGGTACAAATTGCGGTAGTTTATATCTCATGGCTTTTTATACCGTAAATATTGGTGAGTAAAATCTTATGTCTAAGTTAACAGCAACAGCCGTTGTCAAAGCAAAGCCTAAAGCAAAGCAATACAAGCTAGCTGATTCAGGTGGAATGTATCTACTTATCTATCCTTCGGGCAGTAAATACTGGCGTTATGATTATAGTTATGCAGCTAAACGCAAGACACTGGCATTGGGTGTATTCCCCGATATTAGTTTAGCCGGTGCACGTAAATTGCATCAACAGGCTAGGCAAGCTATTGCGTCAGGTCAGGATCCGAGTGCTAAAAAGAAGGATAAAAAATTGGGGAGATATTTAGAGCAGGGGAATAGCTTCGAGGCTGTCGGTCGAGAGTGGTTTGAGAAAAAGATGGTAGATAAATCGGCTAGCTACAAGGTTCGAAGTCTCCGAATTCTTGAGAAAGACCTTTACCCTTTTATAGGGGCTCGTCCTATAAAAAGTATTTCAGTGCCAGAATTGCTTTCCGTTCTTAGAAAAATAGAAGCCAGAGGGGCAGTGGATATAGCTCACCGTGCCAAGCAAACAGTTGGACTTATCTACAGGTATGCAATTGCCTCCGGCAGAACTGAAAGTGATCCGAGCCGTGATTTAACTGGCGCCTTACAGTCTCACGTTAAGAAGCATCATGCAGCTATAACTGATCCCGCCGAAGTGGGAAATCTTATGCTCTCTATCGATTCATTTCAGGGCACCCCAGCGGTGAAGTCTGCCCTTCAATTATCTGCCTTACTATTTCAGCGACCCGGAGAAATCCGACATATGGAATGGGCAGAGATCAATTGGAATGATGCGCAGTGGGAGATACCTGCAATTAAAATGAAAATGAAACAGCCCCATATAGTCCCCCTAAGCAGTCAGTCAGTGGCAGTCTTGCAATATATGCAATCCCTTAAGAGCATCAGTAAGTTTGTATTTCCAAGCGCAAGAGGCGCTAGTCGTCCTTTAAGCGAGAATGGCGTTAGAACAGCGTTAAGGACTATGGGTTATGCCAACGACCAGATGACCGCGCATGGTTTTAGGGCTATGGCTAGGACGATTCTCGATGAACAGCTCAATTACCGCCCTGACTTTATTGAGCATCAGCTTGCGCACGCGGTTAAGGACCCCAATGGCAGAGCTTACAATCGCACTAAGTATCTTCCGCAGCGGAAAGAGATGATGCAAAAATGGGCCGACTATTTGGATGAATTAAAATAGGTGTATTCCATTATGGAATAATAAAATCATTTTACATGAAAAAATATCATATATAAGAAAAATACCTCTAACTAATTGATTTTAATACTTATTTTCACCTTAACGTGTTACCACATGCCGGCTATTAATCGCCTATTGCATGTTGTTTTTTAGTTTGTTTCTATGACTCTCATACCGACATGAGGAGTAGAAATAAATGGAACAAAACATCCAAAATAGAACTCTGCTGAGGCTGCCCCAAGTCCTTGAGCGGTTCCCTGTGTGCAAATCAAAATGGTGGGCTGGTGTAAAGCTAGGAGAGTATCCTCAGCCTATTCGGCTTGGCTCGCGCTGCACTATGTGGCGCGCTGAAGACATCGATCAGCTAATAGATGAGGTGTCTAAATAATGAAAATACCTCATGATGCTGAACGCCTGATGGATGAATTACCGCAGGATGTTCTGAATGAAATTCAGTTGGAACTGGTCATTTTCTCTGGTCTTTCTCTAATTGAAATGGGACCGTCGGAACCTTCAAAGAAGCAGATTAAAAAGCATATGAAGCGATCAATGAATGAGCACATTAAATTACTTCGTGCAGCAAAGGTCGCGCTAGATAAATCGGGAGGTGTTTGATGGAGATATATCCTGACCATATCCCTTCTGAGATACAGTCACTTGAATCCTTTATGTTTTGGAAAAACATTAGAAAGGGGGATGGGAAGATGACTAAGTCGCCTGTTTCAAGCACAGGATTTAGAATCGCCCATAACAATACTGATGAACTTATGCCTTTCGAATCTGCCAAGGAGAGGCTCTCTGAGACAAGCGGTTTAGGCTTGGGGATAAGCCTTCTGGAAGGTGTCAAAGTTAATGTGGAGACGCATACGGGCTATCTATGGTGCCTCGACTTTGATGGTTTCGCTGAGCCCAATAGCGATAAGGTTGATGATGGTGTTTTGAGCTTTGTAGAGTCATTTCCTTCGTATACTGAGATATCGCCTAGCGGAACTGGTTTCAAGTACTTTTTTGTTTGCGATCGACTACCCCAGAGCAAATCTAAGATCAAGTTTGGGCCCTCCGATTTTGCTGATGAGTACCCAAACGTTACTAAATATGTTCATAGAGAGATTGAAGTATTTAGTCGTAGTTTTTATTTGGCCCTCACGGGGCAGGTTTTTAGTTCATCTACTGCCGAGATTAAATTTGTATCAAGTCATGAACTGGAGGCTATCCTTGAAGAGTTAAATCGTTGGGCTAAAAGTACAGGGGGATCAGGCACAACGGCTTCAAGCAACGCGGCTCAAAAATCTATATCAACAACCCTAAATACATCTTATAGCAAGTTGACCAAACCCTGTCTCGAGGCGGTACTGGCATGTGTTGACCATGTTGACGAGCAAATTTGGTCAGACACAGTTAACGTGCTGGCGAGAGTCTATGGTGAGGAAGGATGTGCTTATTTTCAGTCCTACAGCAAGGGGGACTATGCGGGTACGCATTACGTTGGTTACAACAGTGACGAATGTCATAGACGTTTTGATCGAGCTTTAAATGAACTTAAAGGTAAGCCAGATGGATATGGTGCAAACCATTTACTATCTCTTGCTAGAACGCATGCTGGATGGTCCGAATCTAGTCTTGAATACGAGTCGCCCTTTACTTGTTCTGCCTCAAATTCAGAGACTTTGATTAATACTGACAAGTCTCTCCCAATGAGTGAGTCAATAAGAGAACTGCCAGCCAACATTGATCGCATGGACATACGTAATGGTGAACGCTTCCGCGAGCACTTTTGCGGGACACTATGTTTTGTGCGTGATACAGGAGATGTGCTGAATTTTGATGCAGTTAAGGGATGGACTCGCGGCAATTCGGATCTACCGATGCAAGCAGCGAAGGAGGTTGTTGCCAAGATGACTGAGGCCTGCGCAGTGGCAATGAGAGATGGTAAGGGCACAACATTAATGTTATCGGACATCAAGAGGAGTAGCTCTCGCCGTGCATTAGAGGACATGATTAAACTGGCGAGATCAGAGTCCGGGATGTCGGTAGCTCTTTCAGCACTCGATAATAACCCTTATCTTCTCGGGGTTCAGAATGGCGTTGTAGATCTTAAGAAAGGCACATTGTTATCCCCTGATCCGAACCTATTAGTAACAAAATATTGCAATATTGGTTTTGACTCTGAGGCTAAATGCCCTCAGTTTTGTGCTTTTCTAGAGCAAGTAGTGCCAATTAAAGAGCAACGTGATTTTCTAGTCATCGTTTTGGGCTATTTTTTAACCGGCCTCTCGACTGAGCAACTTTGGTTCTTTTTCCATGGTGTAGGTAGCAACGGTAAATCAGTGCTTATCACTTTACTGGAAAACTTGATGGGTGATTATGCTACAAAAATACCTACAGAAATGCTGATGCAACACAACCGATCTTCAGCCGGTGCTGCTCCTGACTTGCTGTTACTTCAGGGAAAACGGTTGGTCTTTTGCAATGAGACAAAAGAAGGGCAGAGGTTGGATGATGCGCGTTTGAAGGATCTTACGGGCAACGACACAATTATAGGGCGTCCCCTGTACAGCAATAACCATATCTCATTTTCACCCACACATAAATTAGTTGTTGTTGGTAATTACCATCCCACTGTTTCCGACGATAGTCACGGGTTTTGGCGACGGGTTGTGCTATACCCTTTTTCGGTAACGATTCCACAAGCACAACAGGATAAAAGGTTATTAGAAAAACTGATTGCAGAGGGCCCGGGCATATTAAATTACTTGTTGGATGCACTGAAAACTTACTTTGAAAAAGGTCTCGAAATGCCAAAGACTCTCTCAAAAGCTACTCAGGAATACCGGACAGAACAGGATGTGGTCCAGCAATTTCTAGATGATGAATGTGTAACTGCACCAGAGAAAACGATACCGAAGACAAATCTGTACTTGAGGTACACGCAGTGGTGCAGCGTGAATGGTTTGTATGGGGTGTCGGCGAACAGATTGTCACGGAAACTTAAGGCCAAGGGGTTTAAATTAAGGGAAGACAAGCGCACATGGCTTGGTATTGGCGCACTCCAGTGATATATGAAGTTATGCGCTAATGCGCTAATTATGGCTGTTTTTAAGAATCTCTTACAAATAGATCCTATAAAGACTTCTTGTAAATAGGGGTTAATTAGCGCATTAGCGCATTTTAATAATATGCGAGGGAGGCGCTATGAAGTTATGAGAATTAAGAGTTTGAATTCGATACCAGTTCCACTCAGTTCATGAGGTCCTGTGATGAAAACAGATCAATCTCCCTCTGACAGGGAACCATTCATGACTCTAGCCGCCGGGAGGATTCGGTGTAGGCGATGCCAAGCCTTATCTAAACGCACCAGACAGCAATGCGGCGCACCAGCCGTTAGGGAGAAACGCATATGTAAAACGCACGGGGCATTTTCAAAAGGTCCAATTACAGATCATGGGAAAAAGCGCTGCTCAGATGCAAAGACTATCCACGGGGGGGAGACAAGAGCTATTCGTGCCGCAAGGCCGGCAAAGATGGCAGAACTTAAGGTGCTGGAGAAGATAATTGAGAGGTGGTAACAGGATGGTAAGTAATGGAAGTGATGAAGCCAGTTCCTAACTTTTAATAATCATCTTACTATAGGGGAGTTGGACTAGTTGTTCACCCCTCATAACGCCAGCATAATAGTCCGGCTTTCCAGCCGCAGGCGCTCATTGATGCGCTTGTGATATTTTTATTTGGCAAGTTAACAGTCCTTGTTATTAAATATGATTGTTACTAATACTATTTATGGACCCATTCTATAGGCGTCAAATCTGCTTTTAAATATAACGGATGGGCTAGCTCACCAGAGTTGTTCATTTTAAGATAATGTAAATTTGGTAGCATCTCGGTTACCGCAGTTGAACGATTTAAAAGATGCTGATAACTAATTTTTTCATAGACATACTATACATCTATATAACAAAGGTTCCTTGTTTAGGAATCAATAGACTTTGAGTCCATGGCTTTTTAGCTGTGAGGCTTTTGTTGCACTTATCGCGAAAGTACCTGCTTGCCATGCACCAAAGTGTAGACCACCGGTAGGGATAACAGTGACAGTAACGAGGTTATTGCCAATCCACCCATGATAGTGACGGCCATAGACTGAAAAAACACATCCGATAGCAGAGGTGCCATGCCTGCGACTGTGGTCATTGCGGCTAACATAATAGGTCTAAAGCGGGAAACACAGCTGGCGACGATGGTCGATTGGTCGAGGGTTCCTGCCGCTGTTCGGCGATCGATTTCGCCGATCATAACAATCGCATTTTTAAGCAGCATACCAATTAGGCCGATCAGACCAAGAAGTGCCGGAAAATTGAATGGCAGTTGGGTGATCAGCAGGGCGCCGAGCACGCCCACAGGTAGCAATGGTAGGCAGCTCCAGGCAACGATGGTCTGTCTGATACGTCCAAAGATAACCAGTGTTACCATCATCATAACTAGTAGCGCTAGTGGGAATTTTGTGCCGAGAGAATCATTGGCGACCTGATTGGCTTCGTATTCTCCGCCCCATTCCAGCGTATACCCCTCGGGCAGTTCAATGGCCTCAATGTCGGCGCGAACGAGGGTCAATGCGTTGGCCGCGGTGCTGCCGTGGGCTGGATTTGCCTGCGCGGTCAGGGTGCGTATGCGGCTGCGGCGGATAATTGTTGCATCTTCTGCAATCAGGCTAGGCTCGTCTATAACGTGACGGAGGGGCACGTATCTTTGCTGGTCTCGACTCCAGACATTGCCATCAATGAGCTGGTTTTGCGTGGGCATGAGTCGACTGCGAGCGATGATTGGTACCTGTTTGTCATTGTCTCGCAGTACGGCGACGGGTGAGCCCGTGGTCACAAAGGCTAGCGCCTCGGCAATGTCTTGTCGATCGACACCGCTGGCCTGTGCGCGCGCAGCATCGACCATTGGCGCTAGTGCCAAGGTCGGTTGTCGCCAGTCGGAACGAGTATTCATCAAACCCGCTTCCTGAAAAATCGTCAGTGACTTCTGCGATAATGAGCGCAGAACAGCCACATCATCGCCTGAGAATCGGGCTTCTAGTTTCCATGCGCCGCTCGGTGTCATTTCGGCACGCCGTACCATGACATCAAGGTCCGGTTCGCCGGCTAACAGTTGTCGACTAAATAGTACCAGCTCGTCGACGTCATCCATATTGGCTGCGCGGATCGCAAATTGTGCATAGGCTTGGTTTGGCCGTTCTGGAATCGTGACGACGGTAAAGCGAGACGCGCCCCTGCCGATCCAAGCAGTAATGTCGGTAATCTTGGGATTTTTGGTCAGTCTTGATTCGAACTGGGCGGTTTTCTGTTCAGTGGCGTGAAGATCGGTCCCTTCAGGAAAGTAGAGGTCGACATAAAATACTGGGGTCGGCAGGTTAGGAAAGAATCCCTGTTTTAGCGAGCCGAAGCCCATCAGGCCTGCGATGGCGATGGCTAACAGTCCAACAAAACACAGGCGGGCATTTTTTAGGGCCGCGGATAGGCACCTCGAATAGAGCTTATATAACCAACCGTTGTAGATCGTCGACTCATCTTGGGGAGATGTAGTTGGCTGCAACAGATGTATGCCCAGCGAGGGAATGAGGGTGACGGATAACACCCAGCTCAGCAACAGTGAGCCGCCAGCCACATAAAATAGCGACGCCATGAACTGTCCCGTTGAGTCACTCGATAGGCCAATGGGTGAAAACGCGGCCACACCTACGATGGTTGCGCCAAGGAGAGGTAAGCGTGTGTTGACGACTGTTTGGATCGCGGCTTGCCGTGCCGTTTGGCCCCGTTGCATGCCGGTTACCATGCCTTCGGCTACCACGATAGCATTGTCGACGAGCATACCCATCGAGATCATCAGTGCAGCCAAGGAAATTCGGTGTAGCTGTATGCCTGTGGCTGCCATGAATCCGATGGTGCCCAGTACAGTGACCAATAAGACTGCACCGACCAGCAGCCCAGCGCGCCAGCCAGTGAACAGGCAAAGCACCACAATGACGGTGAAAATCGACAGGGAGAGGTTTATCAAGAAGCTGCTGATGGTGCGATCGACCACCCGATGTTGCTCGTAGATTGGTTGAATATCCATACCAACCGGCAGTGATTTTTTAAGTGAATAGATCCGCTGTTCAACGACTTTGCCCACATCGACAACATTGGCCGACGTTATGACAGACACGCCAAGGGTGAAAACCCGTTGACTGTTGTGACGGATGATAATCTTGGGCTGGTCGGTTTCGACTCTAGAGATATTAGCCAGAGCACTGATCGACACCATAGCGGAGGAACCGCTTTGACCCACTAGGATATTTCCGAGTTGGTCTATATTGCCCTCTAGTGGGGCGGGTGCGATGCGCATCCTTCTATCGCCAAAGCGTAATGAAGAAGCGCCATTAAGAGCGGTTTGCGCACGAATTTTGTCAAAGATGGCGTCACGGGAAATACCAAGTTGCACCAATTGGGCATCAATAAAGTCGAGGTATACGCGCTCTTCTGGCAACCCGTCAATCTGCACCTTGGCGACATATTTGATCATCTGTAATCGACTCTGCAATAGCCGCGCCGCATCGTGTAACTCCGCGATTGAATACCCCTCGGGCAGTGTCACTGCATACAGAATGCCATAGACATCTGAAAAATCATCTTCCACATGCGGTGTTTGTGCCTCGGGGGGCAGACGTTCTGCCGCCTCAGAAACTCGGCGGCGAAGCTCGTCCCAAATTTGCGGCGCCTGCTCGGCTGTAACCCAGCGATGCAGCTCAACTTCAACCTCTGAATGTCCCGGGACAGAGCGCGATTCCATACGAGATATCCAGGGTAGCTCTCGCAGTGACAGCTCAATTTTTTCACTGACCTCTTGCTCGACCTCAAGCGCTGAAGCGCCCGGATACGGGGTCATAACAAAGGCCTGTTTGATGGGGAAGGGGGGGTCTTCGAGCCGTCCAATATTTTCTAAACCATACAAGCCGCTGACCACGCAGATAAGCGTGAGCAACCAAACATAGAGAGGGTGTTTCAGTGCGAATTCAGTCATTGTCTCTGATTCACCTAACTGCTGGGCTGTTTAGCGGGATAATTTTGTCGCCCTCTCTCAGTGCGTTGCCCCCTGCAGCGATAACCGTTTCACCGGCAGCTAAGCCCGCAGTAATAGTCAACCAGTCGGGGGAGGGCCTACCTACGTCCACCGGCCTTTTCTTGACAGTGTAATTGGGGGATGAGGTAATCCATACGAAAAATCTGCCATCTACGTCTGTTTGTAATGCGGCCGTCGGCACCTGCGTCTGTTGTAGCGTCGGCGCCAGCTGCAAGAAAATTTGTGCGGTCATACCCTGTAAAGGCTGCCAGTCGGGCATTTTTTTCAGGGCAAAACGTGTTTGAAAGGTTGGCGTTGCTTCGCTTACCTGTGCCTGCTGTTCGACCCATGACAGTGGCCAGATGAGACTTGGATGTGCGGTGAAGCGCGCGTAAACAGCGGTAACACCCTGTTGGTTGATCGCTGCGACTAGGGTTTCAGGAATGTCAGTGACCAACTCGACGATGTCTGAACGGGTCAGTCGAGCAACTACATCGCCGGCGATTATGGCGCTGTGATTCTGTTTGAATCGCTCCAGAACAATGCCGTCATATGGCGCGAGGATTTGGCTGTCCCTGAGAATCTCTTTGGCCTGCCCAACTTCAATATGCAGGAGCCTTTGGCGCGTGCGAGCCTGTTCCAGTGTAGAGATGGAGACCACACCTTTGTCATGCAGTTTCTCCATCCTCGAGAGTTCTTGTGTGGCCAGGATGAGGGAGGTACTGGCATAATCCAGCTCCAGCTTGTGTTCACGGGCATCGAGTGCCGCGATCAATTCACCTTTTTTAATCTTTTGACCGGCACGAATTGGCAAGGCCACGAGTTGGCCGGACACTTCGAATTGCAGGTCGATGCTGTCGCGATTGTGGATGCGGGCAAAAAGCTGATGCACAACGGGTTCGGTGGTGTTTTCCACAGCATACAGTTTTGCCGGCCGAGCCATTCTCAGGCTCGCTTGTTCAGAGGGGGCCTCGCTACAGCCACCCAATAACAGGTATAGGAGCAACCCAAAAACTGTTTTCATGATACCAACGCTAAAAGGCGTTGCTGTAATCTGTCTTTTTCCGCTGGTTCAAATTGGTAGAGCCCCAAGGTGTCGAGGAGTTGCATGCCTTGCACTGCAAGCACGACGGTGGTGCCAAGAGCGGGATCGCTTGCTTCTTGAACTAGGTAGTCAAACAGCATTGAAAAATACTCCCGCGCAGGATCTAACAGGTCAGGATTCTCGGCGCCGCCTGCCAGTATGGCATTGGCGGTAGCTCGCTCGGTCAGCGTCAGGGCGAATTCAGTGTTGATCAATGCCGTCAACTGGGCACTGCGACCCTGCTTGGCTGTGCTGGACAGGAATAATGCCTTTCTAGTCGACAGCAAGTCCTCAAGCATGGCCTCTAGCAGCGCCTGTTTGTTGGCGTAATGATAGAGCAAACCACCTTTTGATACACCTGCGTGCTGTGCGACAGAATCGAGCGTCAAGTTTCCAGCGCCATGCTCTGCAACCAACGCCTGTGCGGAGGCGCGAATACGTATACGTGTTTTTTCAGCGGTGCTCATAAGTGCTTCTCAATAGTAAACAGTCCAGACGGTATAGTATACTATTCGTTTTTTTATGGCAACTGCACTGTCGAGCTTTACATTGGTAAGGTTTTTGTCGGTAGCCTTTGAAGAATAAATATAAAAGGGCTAACCTTTTTTTAGAACATTCATGCTGCTAGTTATTATTGCTAATACGAGAAATACAGGCGAGACTAGATGCTGGGATGACTGTAGGAAATTTGGCTTTATATCAGCAGGTCAAGGTGCCCAGTGGCGTGACCAAATACTTAATTTTGAAGTTGGTGATGTGATTGCAGCATATTTGAAAGGTCAGGATATGTCGGTATCTGGCGGATTACATCGGTAGCTAGACCGGTTAGGGAAGTGTCGGTTGACAGTACAAACTTACTATCGAAAAGGCTACAGTGCCCAGAATTGGCAACTAACAGTAGCAATAATGAGTTGTCGGAATACGTTGCTATAGTAGACTGGATAGCCTCTGTAGATGCTACGAATGGCTACACAGAAACAGCTGTATTGTATATGTGTAGCCATCAGATTTATGATGATATGACCGCTCAAGAGGTAGACTACGTAATCGATAAGTCAGAATTACCAGATAGAAAGAAGCTAGCTCGAAAGACATACTCCGAGGAGTGTACCGACTCGGAACTTATATAACGGGGTATGATTAAGCAGCTGTTGGAACTTCCCTTTGTTCGAGCAGAACACTATTAATACTATGCAATAACAGGAGGTTTTAGGAAAATACTTCTAGGGTTGCAGCAAAAAGTGTCTATAACCTAATCCACTCCAGCGCATTAGTAATACTAGGGTAGAGCAGGAGTCCCTTCTGACAAAAGGGGGGGTACCCCCGGGGTAGGGTCGGCGTATCTGAGAATTAGAGTTTTTTTTGCAGGGTTTTTGGGTTATGAAGCGTTAAATGACTGGGTAGTACAAAATTTTATTACGGTACATTTGACGGTACATATAGAAAGGTAAAAAATTAAATCGTTATTTAACAACAACTTAATTGTTTAATTCGGGCGGTGCCGTCCCGACCAATTAAATAAAAAAGGCCACCTTGTAGGTGGCCTTTTTTATTTAACCGCCGGAACGGCGGATTTGAGCGTAAAGCGCCAGGTTCACAAATTACGCCTACGGCGGAATTTGGACAAGTCGCGAAGCGACGCAGCCCCGCCGGGGTAGTAATAGCCCAAAGGCTATTACTATCAAATCCTGCTCTACCAACGGCACCTCGGTCTTCCAAGTCATCCGCAAAAGGTGGCCTTTTTTATTTAACCGCCGGAACGGCGGATTTGAGCGTAAAGCGCCAGGTTCACAAATCCTGCCCGCTGTGGCCACCGCCGAGCAATCATTACCATAACCAAATCCGCAAAACCCACAAAATTACTGATATCCATAAACAAAACTATTTTGCCCGCACTCTGTCAGATTTATACTATGCTTCTTTGTATAAAAGAAAAAATTAAGAGGGTGTAATATGAAAGCGATGTTATTCCAGCCGTTTTTGGGTTTAGTTGAGGCTCAGTATGGGCCTGACGTTCTTGAAAGCATTATCTCTGATGCTGGTGCACCCAGTGGGGGTATTTATACCACCAGTGGCGAGTACTCCCACAGAGAACTGATTAATTTAATCGTAGCCTTGAGCGAGCGCAGTAATGTGTCAGTCTCCAATTTGACCAAGAGCTTTGGTATGTATCATTTTGCCGAGTTTATTGCCGCTTATCCTCAGCTGTTTAAAGATCTGCACTCGTCCTTTGAACTGTTGGAGAAGATAGATAGCTTTATCCATGCAGAGGTCAAAAAACTCTATCCCGGTGCCAGACCACCAAAATTTGATGTCAAAAGAACCAGCGATAAAACCATCGAGCTTCTGTATCAGTCGCCCCGTTGTATGGGAGATGTGGCCGAGGGTTTGATTCTGGGTTGTGCTGCCTATTACGGTGAAAAAGTGGCAGTAAAACGAGAAACCCTTGGCGATGGCTCTGGTTCTACTGAGCGATTCTTGTTGACCCAGCAGATTGCCGAGACGCCAAATTCCTAGGCACTGTTACTGCAATACTTGTATCCAGTTGAGCAGATCCTGATACACCTCTTCCCGGTTGGTTTCATTGAGCATTTCGTGTCGGCCTTCCTTGTATAACGTCATATCCACTTGCTCTACGCCAGCGCTGAGCAGCGCTTGTTGCAGTTTAATAACTCCCTTTCCCTGACCCCCAACAGGATCCAAGTTACCTGAAAACAGAAGTATCGGCAGTTTACTATTGATTCTACTCAGAGCCTTGGAGTCGAAAAGATCAGCCAGCCCCTGAATAAAATCCAACCAGGACTGGGTGCTTATAGCACCACCACACCAAGGGTCCTCGATATAGCGGTCAACAGTCTTGTGATCTCTGGACAGCCAGTCCTTTTCCGTACGAACCGGGGCAAAGGCGCGATTAAAGGTACCAAATGATAGTTGCTCAAGAATATTACTGACATTGCGACCACCCACCCGGGCGCGTTCTACCCAGGCCACGCCAGCGATAATTTTGCATGCTGCAGGTGGAATGTAGTTGGAACCTGAGAGCACCAGGCCACCTAGGCTCTGATTGCATTCCTGCTGCAGTCGCTGGCCATAGAGCTGGCAGAAACGAGTGGCCATAAAGGAGCCCATACTGTGGCCCAGAATGATTAGGGGCAACTGCTGCTGTCTGGCGATATGGCTGATAAGCTGCCACTGATCATCGACCATCTGATTCCAGCCATTATGGTCGGCAAAATGATAGAGACTGTCAGCAGAACTTCCGGTCATGCCGTGGCCGCGATGATCTCCAGCGGTGACCATAATTCCATGCTGGTTAAGAAATGTCGCCAAACCAGCGTATCGGGCGCTATGCTCGGCCATACCGTGCATAATATGCAGCCAGCCTACAGGTTGCTCTGGCATCCACTGGTGGTAGTGCATGGTTCCGGCATCGCCACTGCTAAAGTCTATACTTTTATTTTGCATAACAATTAAAGTCCTCGAACCGACCTGTCTCGGCATTACTGAGCATGAGTATCAGG
>Ga0209602_1002329_pt1 | contig 15692 bp, 14 predicted proteins | sample COGITO_mtgs_1205_3_FD_184810 | JGI IMG/M metagenome (GOLD analysis project Ga0209602, IMG submission 184810) | Pelagic marine microbial communities from North Sea - COGITO_mtgs_120524 (SPAdes) (version 2) | ecosystem: Environmental > Aquatic > Marine > Epipelagic ...
TATACCCCAACCCCACGGCAGCACAGCTAAATATCGTAAATGCAAAAATGGATAGTGTAATTTCTATCTATTCAATTACGGGTGTTAGAGTTTTTATAAGTAAGTATGACGGTCTTCCGATTAATTTGGATCAACTTGACAATGGGCTATATTTTGTAAAAATAGATAACAAAACTTTAAAGCTAATCATCAAAGATTAAAAAGATATTTATGAGGCGTTTTTTAATATTCTTTTGTGTACTAACTTATGCCTTCTTAAGTTTTCAGGAGCTGAATGCACAAGAAGAAGCCTCAAAAATTTTTGAAAGTGGAGATACTGTATGCTTTTTAGGCGATAGTATCACTCATGGTGGACAGTTTCATGAATTTCTTCAGCTGTTCTATGCAACGCGTTATCCAAATCTTAAACTCACCTTTTTAAACTGTGGTATCTCAGGAGACAATGCTGAAGGGATGATTTATAGGTTAGATAAAGACGTGTTTATACACAATCCAAGCCATGTTTTTTTAATGACTGGAATGAATGATGTAATAAGAACACTTTATTTTGGAGGCGAAGCTTCAGATGATATTATAGAAAAGCGAAAAATTGCACTGTTTGAGTATAAAAAAAACATAGGTGTTTTAGCAGACAAATTTGAAGCGTCAGAAACATCTCCAATCTATCTTACCCCGTCAATTTACGACCAATACTCAAAAATTGAGCGCAAAAATAATATGGGCTGTAATGATGCACTCATAGAATGCTCAACTCATCTCAAAAAAATTGCAAAACAAAAAAATTCGACTGTGGTTGATTTAAATTCTTCCATGAAACATATTATGGAGCGAGAACTAAAAAACGATTCCTTATTTACAATTGTTGGTAAGGACCGAGTACACCCTGAAACAACAGGACACTTCGTTATGTTTCATGAAATCATTTCTACTATTGAATCCCCTAGCATAGTATCGGAAATTTCAATTGATCTTAATGAAGATAATTTTACAGAAACAAAAAATTGTATGATCAACAATTTTGAATTTTCAAGCGATGATATTTCTTTTAATTGTGTGCAAAATAGCTTACCATTCCCAACAAATAAAGCGATAGACAAGGCCCTGTCTTTGGTTCCTTTTGAAAACGACTTCAACAAAGAAATACTACAAATAAAAGGTTTAAAAAACGGTGAGTATGACCTTTTTATTCAAGGTGTCTTCATAAAAAACTATTCTGCAAAACAACTCAATAGTGGAGTCAATCTTTCAAATCAAATTAATACTCCACAATACAAACAGGCGCTAGAGGTTATGAATCTTTGTAAAGATTTTCGAAAAATAAGTTTTCAGCTCCGTAAAGTTCCATTCATAGAGTTTAAATACCTTCGTGACTATAATGGTAATAACAAATTACAAGAGAAGCAAATTCATTTGAATAAAAAGCTAAAAACAATTGAAGGAAAACCGTATCATAATTACATCAAAAAAAGCATGGATGCCTATGTTGAAACACTTCCAAAACAAGATTCATTAAATAAACAATTAAGACAAGTTCAGAATGCTATTTACAAGAAAAATAAGCCTAAAACTTTAGAGTGGAGGCTTACTAGAAGACAATGAGTCCAAAGACTTAACAAATCTATTACTAATTAGAACATTTATGGTATCCCTAAATTTTAATTATCAATAGTTTTAAAAAATTGTAAATTAATAATTATGAAAAAACTTTACACACTATTTACTGCACTTGTTTTTATGACAATTAATGCTCAGACAACCGTAAACTTTACGGCTGAAGAGGGATTTTCTAATGCAGCTCTATACACTCAAGATGGTTGGGATTCGTCTTTTACAGGTACAACATGGATGGTTGATACCTCAATAGGAGCAATAACTTTATCAAATGACTGGCAAAGAGCAGCTTGGGAACAAGGTTTTTCTGTTTCTGGAGCTGGTGAATCTATAACCTTTAGAGTTGATCTAAAATTTATAGGAACTTTTGGGACAAACAATAATCCACTGCTAAAAATTGGATTTAGTTCATCCAGTGACGTTGCTAACTCAACGCCTCCAGCTAATGTTGTTTTTTTAAGGACAGCAAGTTATAACACACAATTGCAATTGGGTAATAATGCTAATTCTGGTCCATTAAGTCCAAATGCTTCTCTTGTAATCGCAGATTGCCAAGCTACGGGAGAATCTGATGATTTAGCGGTGCTAGTGACTTTGACCCTTGGTACTGATGCAACGAGTTCAACAATTTCTTCAAAATTAATGAACTTAACTGATGGAACTGAGACCGTCATTGGTTCATATACAGGAATAAATTCAAACGTTTACTCAGCAGCAACAACTAATATTTATGGTTTTATACACGCTCAGACATTAACCACAACTGGAAGTAATGCAATAACTCAAGTGCAAGTTAGCTCTGTGACGATGACTCAGGGAGATTATCTATATAGTGTTGTTAATCAATATGGAAGCTCAACATCATCCTCAACTAATCGAATTAATAATTATGGACAAATTGGATCAGGTAATTTATTTGTAAATAAAAATGGAAAAATAATTTCATATTAACATTTTCAATTTTTTTATCCAACAGAGTTATAAATTCTAAAATGGCAAAAAAGTTTTCTAAAATTTTAAAAATTCATCCAAAAGATAACACCGTTGTTGCTTTACGTGATTTAATGAAAGGCGATATAATTAAATTAGAGGATGATGAATTTAAACTATTTAGTAATGTTGCAGCTAAGCATAAATTTTCAATTGAAAATTTAAATATTGGTGATTCCGTTTATATGTATGGAGTGGTAGTAGGAAAGGCAAAAAAAGCAATTTCCAAAGGAGAGCATATTTCCATAAATAACATTATCCACGAAACTGAGGACTATGTTGTATCAAAATCCTGTAACCAAGTTAAATGGGTTAGTCCAAATATTGAAAAATTTTCAAATAGTACATTTTTAGGTTATCATCGTATTGATGGTACTGTCGGTACAGAAAACAACTGGCTTGTAATCCCACTGGTATTTTGTCAAAACAGAAATATAGAAACTCTACAACAAACTATACTTAATGGACTGGGTTATGAAAACTCAAGCCAAAAATCATTTGATTTGACAGTGTTGATAGATAACTATAAATCTGGAGCATCAGAAAGTGATTTAATGGATGTCGATGTAATTATAAAAACTAAAAAGAAGCAAAAAAACCCTTTATTTCCAAATGTAGATGGCATTTATTTTTTGTCACACGATGGTGGTTGTGGCGGTTCAACTTCTGATGCTGTAACCTTATGTAATTTATTAGCAGGGTACATCAATAATCCCAATGTAGCAGGAGCCACAATTTTAAGCTTAGGTTGTCAGCACGCACAAATAAGTCTTTTGGAGCGAGCGCTGAAGCGCATTGCACCTAATTCAAAAAAACCTGTATATTTTTTAGAACAACAAAAAAGTAATTCGGAACCTGAATATATCGCAGAAGCCATTAAAAAAACATTTATTGGTCTTATAAAAGCCAATAAAACTTCAAGGGCACCAGCTCCGTTGAGTAAGTTAACTATTGGCTTGGAGTGTGGTGGGTCAGATGGATTTTCGGGAATCTCTGCAAATCCAACATTAGGTTATGTTTCCGATTTGATTGTTGGACTAGGCGGTTCTGCAATACTTTCTGAATTCCCAGAACTAAATGGTGTTGAACAAGAATTGATTAATCGATGTAAAGAAGTTGAAAAGGCAGAAAAATTTGCAAAAATAATGACGGCTTATAACACAAAAGCAACAGCACTTGGAGCTGGCTTCTCTGCTAATCCTTCCCCAGGCAATATCAAAGATGGACTAATCACTGACGCAATTAAGTCAGCTGGTGCAGCAAAAAAAGGAGGGACTTCACCAATTGTAGATGTCCTAGATTATACAGAACAGCTCGTTAAACCAGGACTAAACCTTTTATGTACTCCAGGAAACGATGTAGAATCTACAACAGGATTAGCTGGATCTGGAGCGAATTTAATTTTATTTACAACTGGACTTGGAACCCCAACTGGTAACCCGGCAGTACCAGTCATAAAAGTTTCTACAAATACCTACATTTATGAAAAAATGAATGACATTATTGATTTTAATACGGGTGCCATTATTGAAGGAACTGAAACTTTAGAAAGCTGCGGCGAAGCCCTTTTATCATATATTGTAAAAGTGGCAAGCGGAGAAATCGAAGTCAATTCTCGCCGATTAGGACAAAACGATTTTATTCCTTGGAAAAGAGGACTATCATTATAAAGCTACAATATGAATATTAAATTTTCTTTAAAAAATAAAAATGTAGTAATTACTGGAGGTGGTAGTGGTATAGGAAAGGCTATAGCTGAAACCCTTTCAATTCAAGGAGCTTACGTACATATATTAGATTATGACATTGACTCTGCTAATGAAACCGCACAAGACATAAAAGCCCAAAATTTCTTAGCTAATGCTTATTTCTGCGATGTTTCTAATCTTCAACAAGTTTCAAAAACTATTGCATCTATTGCTTCATTAGGTTCAATTGACATTTTAATTAACAATGCCGGTATAGCACATGTGGGAAATATTGAATCTTGTGAAGAGGAAGATTTAGATCGTTTATACAACATCAATATTAAAGGGGTTTATAATTGTTCGAAAATTTGTATTCCTTTTATGAAAAACAATGGTGGTGGTGTTATCTTAAACATGGCATCAATCGCATCATCTGTTGGTATTTCAGATCGTTTTGCCTATTCTATGACAAAAGGAGCGGTATTAACAATGACATATTCTATAGCAAAGGATTACATTATCCACAATATTCGTTGTAACTGTATTTCTCCAGCTAGAGTACACACGCCATTTGTAGATGGCTTTGTTAAAGAAAACTATCCAGGAAAAGAATCGGAAATGTTTGAAAATTTATCAAAAACCCAACCTATTGGTCGGATGGGAATTCCACAAGAAATAGCTGACCTAGCATTATTTTTATGTTCCGACGAAGCAAGTTTTGTTACCGGAACTAATTATGGCATTGATGGAGGTTATATAACACTTAATTCAAAATAATATATATATGAGGTTAATTCGATTTGGAGCAGTTGATAAGGAAAAACCAGGAGTTCTTTTAGCAAATGGAAAGAGACTAGACGTTTCTGCATTTTGTAATGATTTTGACGAAGCTTTTTTTGGAAACAATGGAATAGAAAAACTACAAATTTGGCTTGATAAAAATCAAGAGAATTGTCCAATTGTTAGTAATGATGTTCGCTTGGGGCCACCTTTAATGCGCCCTTCAAAAATTGTTTGTGTTGGACTAAATTATGCCAAACATGCAGCAGAAAGTGGTATGAATATTCCTGATGAACCAGTTTTATTCTTTAAAGCAACCACCGCAATTGTTGGACCAAATGACCCTATAATTATTCCAAAAGGCAGCAAAAAAACCGACTGGGAAGTAGAATTAGCGGTAGTTGTAGGTAAAAAAGCATCTTATGTAAGCGAAAGTGAAGCATTAAATCATGTGGCTGGTTATGTATTACACAACGATGTTAGCGAACGCACATTCCAATTAGAGCAATCTGGGCAATGGGTAAAAGGAAAAAGCTGCGATACTTTTGCCCCTATTGGGCCATTTATTGCTACCCCCGAAGAAATTGATAATCCAAACAATTTAAACCTTTGGCTGAAGGTTAATGGAGCAGAAATGCAAAATAGTAGTACTTCAGATTTTATTTTTAATATTCAGCAAGTGGTTAGTTACATAAGCCAATACATGACTTTATTACCTGGTGATATTATTTCAACAGGAACACCATTTGGTGTCGGTTTAGGATTAACGCCTCCTCGTTATTTGAAAGACGGTGATGTTATAGAATTAGGAATTGAGGGATTAGGAACTTCAAGACAAACTTGCATAGCTTACAAATGATTATAGATAGCCATCAACATTTTTGGAATTATGACCCTCAAAGAGACATTTGGATTAATGACTCTATGGAGGTTATTCGAAAGGATTTTCTTCCCAATGATTTAAAACCAATTTTACAAGAAAATGGAGTTGATGGCTGTATTGCTGTTCAGGCAGATCAAACTGAAATGGAAACAGAATTTTTGTTGGAATGTGCTAAACAAAATCCATTTATAAAAGGGGTTGTAGGTTGGGTAGATTTAATTGACAAAAATCTTGAAGACCGCTTAAAACATTTTACTACCAATCCTTTATTCAAGGGTGTACGACATATTGTACAATCTGAGAAAGACGATTATTTACTTCGCAAAGATGTACAACGTGGAATAGGTTTGCTTTCGAAATACAATCTCACTTTTGATATTCTTGTTTTCCCGAAACAACTTCCAGCAGCCGTCCAAATGGTTAAAAAGTTTCCAAAGCAAAACTTTATATTAGACCATATTGCCAAACCAAATATTTCGGAACCTATGACTGAATTATGGAAAACCAACATAATGGCATTATCTAAATTTGAAAATGTTCATTGTAAGCTTTCTGGAATGGTAACAGAAACTAATGACTTTTGTTTTACAGCAGAAGATTTTACACCCTTTATAGATTATATATTTTCGTGTTTTGGTGCCAACCGAATTCTATTTGGATCTGACTGGCCTGTTTCCCTACTTGCAGCGGATTATACTAAAGTTATAACATTGATTCTTGAATATCTAAATGAATATTCTGCTCATATAAAATCGCAAGTTTTAGGACTTAACGCTATTAAAATTTATAATCTTTAATAATATGGACTTAGGATTAAAAGATAAAGTAATTATCGTAACAGGTGGTTCAAAAGGCATTGGTAAAGGTATCGTATCCCTGTTGGCTAAAGAAGGCGCACTACCTGTAATTATTGGACGGAATAAGTCTAGTATTGAGATGGCAATTAATGAATATGAAAAAATGGGACTAAAAGTTGGTTTTGCATATGCAGAATTAACCTCGCCAGAACAATGCAAAAAATCCGTAAAAGAGGTTTTAGAAAGTTATGGTCGTATTGATGGACTTGTCAATAATGCAGGGGTTAATGATGGGGTTAGTTTAGAACACGGTAATTACAATGATTTTTTGGAGTCTATCAATCGTAATCTTACTCATTACTACTTGATGGCACAATTGGTACTTCCAGAATTAAAAAAAAATAAAGGTAGTATTGTAAATATTGGGTCTAAAACTGCGGACACTGGACAAGGGGGGACTTCTGGATATGCAGCAGCTAATGGAGGTCGGAATGCACTTACAAGAGAATGGGCTGTTGAACTTTTACCCTATGCCATTCGAGTAAATTGTGTTGTTGTGGCAGAATGTTTCACACCGCTTTATGAGAAATGGATTAATACATTTGACAATAAAGATGAAAAATTAGCTACCATTACAAATAAAATTCCTCTTGAAAAACGAATGACAACTACAGAAGAAATTGCCAATACTGTCGCCTTTTTATTATCAGAGCGTTCAAGTCATACTACCGGTCAGTTAATTTATGTAGATGGAGGTTATACTCATTTAGACAGAGCATTGAATGCGAATAATTAATTCAAGAAAGTGAGTAAAACTAATAAATATTGTTTAGCATTAGATCTAAAAAACAATTTAGATAAAATTGCTACGTATAAAAATTACCACCAAAATGTATGGCCCGAAATTCAAAAAAGTTTAAGAGATACAGGAATTAAGAATGCTGAGATATACAATACAGGTAATCGATTGTTTATGATTTTGGAAGTTGATGAAACGTTCTCATTTAATCGAAAAGCCAAGCTCGATGCTTGTAATCCAAAAGTTCAAGAATGGGAAACTTTGATGTGGGAATTTCAGCAATCCCTTCCTAATAGTAAGCCAAACGAGAAATGGGTTTTGATGGACAAAATTTATGATTTAAATGCATAGAACATATGAAACAACAGATAAATTACAAGTATCCTTCAGTTGATGATTTACGAATTCGAGCCAAGGCTAAAATTCCAAAATTTGCATTTGAATACTTAGACGGTGGATGTAATAACGATGTAAACTTGAAAAAAAATACGTCTCGTATAAGAGACGTAGAACTCAAGCCAAAATACCTGGTCGATTACACACCTCCAAATCTAAAGACTGAACTTTTTGGACACGAATATGACGCTCCTTTTGGTATTTCACCAGTAGGGTTGCAAGGACTAATGTGGCCGAAGTCGCCTGAAATATTAGCAAAAGCCGCATTTGATCACAATATTCCATTTGTATTGAGCACGGTAACAACAGCTAGTATAGAGTCCATTTCCGAAATAACAGAAGGCCGCGCATGGTTCCAGTTATACCATCCTACCGAAGAATGTGTAACAAAAGATCTATTGAAAAGAGCAGAAGCCGCACATTGTCCTGTCCTTGTTATTTTGGCCGATGTTCCTTCCTTTGGCTATCGCCCACGGGATATACGCAACGGCTTATCAATGCCACCAAAAATGACAGTTTCAAATATTTTATCAGCAATGAAACGACCTCATTGGGCGCTAAACACTCTGATTAATGGACAACCAAGTTTTGAAATATTAAAACCCTACATGCAAAAAAACCTGAATTTAAATCAGTTAGCTAAATTTATGGATTCAACGTTTTCGGGTCGTTTAAATGAAGATAAAATAAAGCGTATTCGAGACCTCTGGAAAGGAAAATTAGTATTGAAAGGAGCAGAGTCAATACATGATGTTGAAAAAGCCTACCAACTTGGGCTTGATGGAGTTATTATATCTAATCATGGGGGAAGACAAGTAGATGTAGGTCAGGCCACAATAGATTCCTTAAATAGCATTGTCCCACTTTATAAAGATAAAATCAAAGTAATGATGGATAGTGGTATTCGGGGTGGTGCCGATGTAGCACGTGTCATGGCAAGCGGTGCTGACTTTAGTTTTATGGGGCGTACTTTTATGTATGGAGTTTCGGCTTTGGGAAAAAAAGGTGGGAACCACACCATAGCAATGCTTAAAACTCAATTAACGCAAGTTATGGAACAAATGAGCTGTGCTGAAGTAAATGATTTAACAAAAAACTTAATTTAGGCATATAGATATCATATTATGAACAAAAGAGCTCTTTTTTTATTCGTTACTTTTTGTATTTCACTGTACGGTACTACACAAAATGAAATAAAAAAATATATTCCAAGTGAAGAAAATTTAGCAGCTCGAAAATGGTTTGAGACGGCAAGATTTGGACTTTTTATTCATTGGGGTGTATACAGTATTTTGGGTGATGGGGAGTGGGTTATGAACAAAAAAAATATTCCAAAAAGCACCTACGAAATACTACCTTCTTTATTTAATCCTACAGAATTTGATGCAAATGAATGGGTTAAAACAGCCAAAAATGCGGGTATGAAATATATTACGATTACCAGTAGACATCATGATGGATTTTCAATGTTTAATTCAAAGGTCACTGATTACAATATTGTAAGTCAAACACCCTATAGCAAAGACATCTTAAAAGAGTTATCGGAGGCCTGTCACTCGGAGGGGATTAAATTGTTTTTTTACTACTCCTTATTAGATTGGTATCGAGATGATTATTTTCCCAGAGGTAAAACAGGCAAGGGAATTACCGGTAGGGGTGAGGGTAATTGGACAGATTATATTGAATTTATGAAAGCGCAGCTTTCAGAGCTATTAACCAATTATGGCCCTATTGCAGGAATTTGGTTAGATGGACATTGGGATAAAAAAGATGCAAATTGGCACTATGATGAGATCTACGAATTAATTCATCAATTACAACCAAGTTGTTTGATTGGGAATAATCATCACCAAAGTCCGAAATGGGGTGAGGATTTTCAAATGTTTGAAAGGGATTTTCCTGGAAAAAACACTACTGGTTTCGGCACTGTATATGATGATGTTAGTACTAAGATGCCTCTAGAGGTTTGCGAAACAATTAATGGTTATTGGGGGTTTAAATATAAAGCCAATAAACACAAATCTACCAAAAGGATAATTAAAGATCTTATTATTTCAGCTGGTTATGGCAGTAATTTTTTACTCAATGTAGGTCCAATGCCCAATGGTCAAATTCAATCCAAACATGTTGCTACTCTTAAGGAAGTAGGAGATTGGTTAAGACAAAATGGAGATGCTATTTATGGAACAGAAGCAGGTCTATTTCCACCCTCAGATTCTATGGTATCAACAATGAAGGAAAATAAAATATTTGTTCATTTTATAGGTTCAAACAGCGATGTATTTGAAATTCCTAATAAAAACCTAAAGATTGAATCTGTTATTCTATTAAAATCTAAAAAATCAATTGATTATAGTACAAATTCCAATAGGATTGAGTTTTCTATCCCTAATGGAGAAATTGATGATATCGCCACCATCATTCAAATTAATCTATTTTAAATTATGAAACATTCAGAATCCATACCGGTAGTCCCAAAAAAAATCATAATACCATTTATTCTATTAACCTCTTTATTTGCTTTATGGGGTTTTGCTAATGCAGTTACAGATCCCATGGTACAAGCCTTTAAAAAAGTATTGGAATTATCTAATTCTCAGGCCGCATGGGTTCAAATGGCTTTTTATGGAGGCTACTTTTGTATGGCCATCCCAGCAGCACTATTTATGCGAAAATACTCATATAAGGTAGGGATTCTAATTGGATTAGCTTTGTATTCAATTGGTGCTTTGTTATTTTATCCTGCTGCGATTACAGAACAGTTTTGGTTTTTTTGTCTCGGGTTATACATTTTGACATTTGGTTTGGCTTTTTTAGAGACTGCTGCAAATCCTTATGCCCTTGCAATGGGACCGAAGCAAACAGCTACTCAGCGTCTCAACTTAGCACAGGCCTTTAATCCAATTGGTTTGATACTAGGTCTTTTTGTAGCCCAGCAATATGTATTGAAACAACTAAAATCTGATGATGTTTTAGATTTTAGTGCGTTAGATGAAGCTTCTAAAATCATAATCAAAACTACAGATTTGATGGTGATTCGAAATCCTTATGTAATATTGGGATTGGTTATAATAGCGGTATTTGTTTTATTTTTAATAATTAAAATGCCCAATTCAAAAGATGATGTCTTTAATGAAAATATTGGAAAAACAGTTAAAAGATTATTCAAGAATAAAGATTACTCAAATGGTGTTGTAGCTCAAGTTTTATATGTTGGTGCACAAATCATGTGTTGGACATACATCTATCAATATGCTGAGGGCATTGGCATAGATAGTGTTACGGCTGGCTACTACCAAATGGCTGCTTTTGTACTTTTTACTGTAGGCCGTGCTACTGGCACCTATTTATTGCGCTTTATAAATGCAGGTAGATTATTAATGATTTTTTCTTTGTTTGCCATAGGTTGTACTATTGGGGTAATCCTTATCTCAAGCATTTTAGGGCTCTATTGTTTAGTTGGAGTTTCCTTTTTTATGTCGCTTATGTTTCCTACAATTTATGGAATTGCTCTTGGAGGCTTAACGGAAGATGAAAGTAAAATTGGTTCTGCAGGACTTGTAATGGCTATTGTTGGTGGAGCGCTTATGCCAAAACTTCAAGGGATGATTATTGACCTTGGTGGTTATGGAGTCAATGACATAAATATATGGGGTGTATCTGAAGTTAATTTATCATTTGCCCTACCAACTTTTTGTTTTTTATTCATCACAATTTTTGGACTAAAGTCCTCCGTAAACAAATGAAATTAATAATTCAAACATTATTTTTTCTTCATTTTATTTTTTTAAGTTGTCAAGAAAAAAAAGAGGTTTTTGTGAATTTTTCAAACCCAGAGCTTGATTATTCAGGGAGAGTGAATTTCGATAATAAAGAAGGAGCAGAGTTTTATTGGACAGGGACTTCTATAAAAATGAATTTTGAAGGTGAGAATGTTAGTGCAATTTTAAAGGACGAGACTGGGGATAATTATTACAATGTCATTATTGACAATAAACTTAAAGCTATTATTCAACCCGACACGATAAAGAAAACTTATACATTGGCTTATAATTTATCTAAAGGAAAACATACCATTGAATTGTTTCGAAGAAATGATTGGAATCGAGGAAAGACGCAATTTTATGGTTTTAAGATTAATAACAATGCAAAGCTATTACCAAAGACAGAATCTACTAGTCGAAAAATAGAATTTTATGGAGATTCTATCTCCGTGGGCTATGCAAATGAAGATACCTCAGGGGCCGATTCTCCTCTTGGATTCAATACTAATAATTACCTAAGTTACGCGGCTTTAGTAGCTCGACATTACGATGCAAAGTATCAATGTATTTGTAAAAGTGGTACTGGTGTGACTGTAAGCTGGCACCCTTTAACTATGGATGAATTGCACAACAGGTTAGTACCTTTACATGCAGAGAGTCTTTGGGATTTTTCATTATATCAACCTGAAATTGTAGTGCTTAATTTATTTCAAAATGATTCGTGGCTTGTCAATCTTCCAGAACATAAGGAGTTTAAAAAAAGATTTGGTACTACAGCTCCTACCGATAAATATATTGTTGAGGCCTACCAAACATTGGTCTCAAAAATTAGAAGTCATTACCCTCAAGCCAATATAATTTGTACTCTTGGGAGTATGGATGCTGTTAAAAACGGATCGAAGTGGAGAGACTTTATTGAAATGGCAGTTTGTAAGATGAAAGACCAAAAAATATTCACGCACTATATGCCATACAATAATTCAAAAGGGCATCCTTCAATTTTAGATCATCAACAAATGGCCAAGAGTTTGATTAAATTTATAGATCAAAACATCAAATGGAGTGCTAACCTTAAAAATTAATAACTTAATAATAAATTACAATAAGATGAAATATGTATTAATAGTGATTGCTTTTTCAGTGATGAGTTCTTGTAATCACAAAAAAAATAAAACAACAGAACATTCTAATCCTAATATCATTTTTATTTATCTCGATGATTTGGGTTATGGTGATGTTAGTGCATACGGAGCCACAGAGTTAAACACCCCCAACATTGATTTTTTGGCAGATAATGGTCTTAAGTTCACCAATGGTTATGCCACTTCAGCCACTTGTACACCTAGTCGATATGCACTTCTCACAGGACAATACCCTTGGCGAAATCGAGATGCAAAAATTCTTCCAGGTACAGCACCACTTCTCATAGACACAACTCAAACTACAGTTCCCAAAATGTTACGCAATCATGGTTATAATACTGCTATTATTGGAAAGTGGCATTTAGGCCTTGGAGCTGGTAATGTGGATTGGAATTCGCACATATCACCTGGCCCCAATGAAGTTGGATTTGACTATAGCTTTATTATGGCGGCAACTCAAGATAGAGTACCAACAGTTTATATAAAAAATGGGTATGTTTTTAACCATAATTCTGAGGACCCCATTGAAATTGATTATAAGAATAATTTTTCTGGTGAACCTACTGGAGAAAACTCCCCACATTTATTAAAAATGAAAGGGGATTTACAACACAACAGAACAATCGTTAATGGTGTTCCTCGTATTGGGCATATGAAAGGTGGGCAGTCTGCTCGATGGATTGATGAAGATATGGCAGATATATTTCTGGATGAGGTGAAAGCTTATGTTAAAAAAGAAAAAGATCAGCCGTTCTTTCTCTATTATGGATTGCAACAGCCCCACGTACCAAGAACACCTCATCCGCGCTTTGTTGGTGCTACAGCAATGGGTCCTAGAGGCGATGTAATAGCTGAAGCGGATTGGTGTATTGGAGAACTCATTAAAACACTTAAAGAAGAAGGTGCTTTGGAAAATACATTAATTTTCTTATCAAGTGACAATGGTCCTGTTTTGGATGATGGCTATGAGGACGATGCCATTGAAAAATTAGGGAAACATACACCAACAGGCAATTTAAGAGGAGGTAAATACAGTTTGTATGAAGCGGGTACTAGAGTTCCCTTTATTACTTACTGGAAAGGACATATTGAACCAGGTGTATCCACCGAAATTATTTCACAGGTTGATTGGTTATCCTCACTATCAAATCTGATTAAACAACCGGTAAATAATCTTGACAGCGAAAATCATTTGGATTTATTGTTAGGAAAAAGCGTAAAAGGACGTAGTGATATCATTTTAGAAGCAACTTCCAGAACAGCCTATCGTCAAGGCGATTGGGTATTGATTCCACCTTATCCTGGACCAAAAATGTTTTTAACTAAAGGTATAGAAACGGGAAATGACAATGAATTTCAGCTCTATAACTTAGTTGATGATATATCACAACAAAACAATTTAGCTGAAAAGATGCCTGAAAAGAGAGATGAAATGATGGAAGCTTTTATTTCTATTGTAGGTGATGCTTACAAGGAAACAAGTAGACTAAAATTTGATTAATGGGCTATGATTTTTTGATCTTTAAGCCATTCTTTAGTGACATTTAGCCATGAGTTAGTGGGTGCAGCTGCGTTTTTAATTCCAAATCCATGACCACCTTTATCCATAAGATGAAGTCTTGTTGGAATTTTATTTTCTTGCAACGTCTCGTGGTACAGTATACTATTTTCAGGGATGACTACAGCATCATCTATCGCATGAATCAATAATGTTGGGGGTGTTTTTTCAGCACTTATTTGTAATTCATTTGAAAAGAAATGAACTTCCTCATCTCTTGGGGACTTTCCCATAAAACTATACTTAGAACCCATATGAGTGAGTTTGTCTGTCATGCTAATGACGGGGTAAACAAGGATACAGAAACTTGGTCTATAACTTTTTTTGTCTGTACTTTTTCCCGAACTAATAAAATCAAAATGATTTGAAAGAGTAGCCGCCAAATGGCCTCCTGCCGAGAATCCTATTATTCCAATTTTAGCGCTGTCTATATTCCATTGTTTTGCGTTTTCAGCTATTATTTGTAAAGCACGTTGTGCATCTAATAAAGCAACTTTTGTCTTACATGGTTTGGATTCCCAATGCGGAGTTCTATACATTAATACAAATGCACTAATCCCAATTTTATTTAACCATTCAGCAACCTTTATTCCTTCATGTTCAAAAGCCAAATTTTTGTAACCTCCACCAGGAATTACTAAAACAGCGGCTCCTTCTTTTTTTGGATGAGTTGATGGGTAATACCACAATTGTGGAGTTTTTATTTTTTTACTTTTTTCACCAATTGTTAAATTTGATTCAATTTTATCAAAACTACTACATGGAATATGTTTCTCATAAAGTGGAAGAATAGTGTCTTGTGAAAATACAAATAAAGACCAAAAATATATAAAATAGATAATTACTCTCACCGATAGTAAAATTGTTTTTTAAAAAAAAAGCCACTTTGATTTAAAAGTGGCTTTGTGAATTATTTGGTTGGTTAAAAAAATTATTTTTTTATTAGTTTTTTAGCGGAAAACCCTGATACTTCCATAATGTAAATTCCAGAGTTTAGATGTCCCAAGCTAAGAGGACTGCCATCATAAATATAACTATTTACTTTTGATCCTATTAAGTTGTAAATATTTATAGTTGTTCCCATATTTAAGCCAGATAATTCCACTTGATCTTTGACAGGGTTTTGAGAAAGACCAAATTCAGATAAAGTAAATGAATTCGTATTTAGTGTGTTTCCTGGAGTCATCGTCACAGAGCTAACTTGCACTTGAGTTATTGCATTACTTCCAGTTGTGGTTAATGTCTGAGCGTGTATAAAACCATAAATATTAGTTGTTGCTGCTG
>Ga0209602_1002349_pt1 | contig 15614 bp, 16 predicted proteins | sample COGITO_mtgs_1205_3_FD_184810 | JGI IMG/M metagenome (GOLD analysis project Ga0209602, IMG submission 184810) | Pelagic marine microbial communities from North Sea - COGITO_mtgs_120524 (SPAdes) (version 2) | ecosystem: Environmental > Aquatic > Marine > Epipelagic ...
ATAGCAAGTGATACAGATTATGGATTACACGCTACTGTATTTACACAAAATATTGACCAAGCGATACATATGGCTCGTTCACTTCCATGTGGTACTGTTTCTGTTAATGGCTTCTCTGAAGGTGATATCAAAACGCCATTTGGTGGTTATAAACAATCTGGTTCACTTGCGCGTGACAATGGAACAGAGGCCATTGAGCAATATCTCCAAACAAAAACAATTTGGGTACAAACTAAGAATACTTAAATATGTACGGTGTTGTCAGACAAAGCCTAACATGTCTCAAAGTGCCGCGATCACATAAACCTATGAAGCGCAGATTTGGAACCACTCCGTGAGAGCAGTTGTGCGTTTTTGCTTATAAGTTTGTCTGTTTTGAAGATGTCTTTCATGATTAAAGTGATTGTATATTTGACCGTGATAACTGACAAACCTCTGGAGCGTGGCTGCTGTTTTAAATAACTGCATTGCTCGCTCTCGCCGTCGAAACGGTAAGTGTGAGTTTTCACACCGATTATTTGACCGACCTCCACAAAGCTGTCTTTCCACAACGCCAATTTCACGAAAAGCAGCGCCATAAGATGGTAACTTATCCGTTGTGATGATCTTAGGTGAGCCGTGTTTACGCATTGCTTTTATGAGAAACTTCTTTGCTGCTGCTTTATTACGTCGCTTTGTAACGTAACATTCAAGAACTTCCCCTTCATGATCAACAGCGCGCCAAAGGTAAAATCTCTCACCGTTTATTTTGACGAAGACTTCATCTAAATGCCATTGCCAGTTTGAGTGTTGACCCGCCCTCTTCTTTCGAATTTCCTTAGCAAATTTTGAACCAAACCTATCAACCCAGAACCGTACAGTTTCGTGACAGATATCAATGCCGCGCTCATGCAAGATATCTTCAACTTGGCGAAAACTCAGAGGATAACGAACGTAATACATAACTGCTAAGCGGATAATTTTGGGAGACGTTTTGAAGTACTTAAATGGGTTTTTTTGATGTCATTCATAAAAGTTAGGGACCAACAAATGGGACGTCAAGTTTGTCTGACAATGCCAGAAACAAGTTCAAATTACATATTAAGTATTAAGTAGCTAGGTTATTACCTCTTGCTCGGTAAGCTGAAAGAGAGAGCATGCACCGAGTCTGACATGATCAGTCCTGCATCCGCCAGACCATTGGTAGCAGAAATGGAAAATTCGTTGCCTCGTCGATTTCCACTTTCATAATTGGCGCCATGAATTTATCCCAGCGGCGGGTGGCTTCACCCTCATTCATTCGCTTAATTGCAAGTTCCAGATCATCAGTTTCAAAATAGCCAATCAACGAAAGTCCATGGCGAAAAATTGAATAATTGCGAACACCGGCATCTTTGGTTTCTGCTACGAGTTCGGGCCAGATCTCATCATGGCGTTTCGTGTATTCGTCCTCATATCCGGGGCGTAGTTCCAAAATCCAAGCATATTGCGACATGTCATTCTCCTTCGTTACAAAAAAATAATTCCAATTCGTCTAACCTCTAAACCGAATGTTCTTAAGGTTAAGTTGGTCATTTGATGTGCGGCCCATCATGTTTCATGTCACGCTCAATGACCCCACGCAACAAACCCAAAGCCCTGCGGACACCGCGTTATACAACAGCTCCATCGGATATAGACAGTAACGCGATACTCCAACAGTTTTTTGCAATTTAAAACAGTGATTTTAGCACATGGGTCCCAGGCTGTACACCGCTATCAATAATTACGTCAGTTTTGTTTCCGTCCGCGTCTACAATTTCTTCGTGTCATGTGGGGGAACATGCAAAGTCCGCTTAGATCAAGTGTTGATACATGTCCAAAAGTGCGGTCATGGTGGTACCTTTCAAATATCATTCCGGGTCGGCCATGACGTCCTGGCGTTGGCTGCCCAAGCCATCAATACCCAGTTCAACCACATCACCAGAGCGTAGATATTGCGGCGGCTTCTGCCCCATTCCAACGCCTGGTGGAGTACCGGTGGAAATAACGTCGCCTGGGTGCAGGCTCATGAACTGGCTGAGGTAGGACACCAGATGCGCCACGCCGTAGACCATGGTTTTGCTAGAGCCATCTTGCATCTTGGTTCCGTTCACTGTCAGCCACATCGGCAGGTTCTGCGGATCGGAAATTTCGTCTTTTGTGACCAGCCACGGACCGATCTGGCCATAATTGTCACAGGATTTTCCTTTGGTCCAATTGCCCGCTCTTTCCAGTTGAAACGCGCGTTCAGACACGTCATTGGTCACGGCGTAGCCTGCTACGTAATCCAGTGCATCTGCCTCAGACACGTATTTCGCGCGCTTGCCGATCACGACGGCCAGTTCCACTTCCCAATCGGTTTTCTCCGAACCGCGCGGGATGATGATCGGGTCATTTGGACCACAGATTGCGCTGGTCGCTTTCATGAATATCACTGGTTCCGGCGGTACATCCATTCCACTTTCTTTCGCGTGGTCAGCATAGTTCAGCCCGATGCAGATAAATTTGCCAGTTTCAGCAACGCAAGCGCCCAGCCGGGTGTCAGGGCTGACCACGGGCAGATTGATTAAATCAGTCGAGCGGATGGCTTTCAACCCCTTATCCGACAGGGTTTCGCCAGCAATATCGTCAACTATGCCAGACAGATCACGAATGTTGCCATCGGTGTCGATAATGCCCGGTTTTTCAGCGCTACTTTCGCCAAATCTAAGAAGCTTCATTTTGATTTCCTTTATATATTGGCCCAAACGCAACGGCATAATGAGCGCCACCGGCAACAATTGCGTATTGGTTGTTGAAGTTGTGTTGAGTGGTGGTCTGTATTTGCATGTTTAATTTCCTATTAAAGTAGGCACGGGCAGGTGCCTGAAGCCACAATCATGTTTGATCATCAGGCCGATGTCGGAAGCGCTCCAAGCCGAGCGGCATACCGTGTGATACATTCGAGTCCGAAATCAGTAGGTTGAAGCCAGGGTTCTCGCGCAGATCCGATTTCGATCCCAAGGCGATAGGCGAGCAACGTCTTTCCATACGTAAGAAACTGCGGGATGCCCTGCATAATAAATGTCAGAACCGGCAACACTTCTGCGTAAAGCTCATCTGCATATTCATGCTCGCCAGCGATAAATGCGTCATGAATTGCAGTTGTCCGGTCAATCGTCTCCATTCCAGGGATCAGTCCTTGAGCGCCAGCCCGTAAGTTATCTGTTAATTCCAAACCGCAGCGACCATTGAAGACCATTGTCTTACCAGCAAGCGCTTTCGCAGACGGTTCAAGAGCCAATGCCGAGCATTCCAACTTTGCAATCGAAAAATTCGTGTGATTTCGCGCCAATGTAATTAGGTTGCTGTCATTAAGGCCATAACCGAGGAATTCGGGCGCGTTCTGAATGCCCACCGGGCAATCGAGCGCATTTATAACTTCAGAGAAGAAAGTAAGGAGTGCGGCTTCGCTGATCGTTTCAGACGGAGGTTGCAGGAGCAGCGCAGTTGCACCCAGATCAAGTGCTCGTCTAGCCGCTTTCAGCTGATTGTCGGGTGTTTCTCCACGGATCGTTACAATCATCGGAGCGCGGTCGTTCAGACGTTTTGCAACCGTATTTATCACGGCCGCACATTCATCTTCATCCAATTTGGCTGCTTCTGTCCCGAGTCCCAAGACTGCAATGCCTTTCGCCCCAGCTGCGAGGGCCGCGTCCACCTGCAGCGAGAACGGATCGAGCCGGAGTTTACCATCAGAGCCAAAAAAGGAGTAAAGCATTGGGTAAATACCCGGGTGTAATAAATTTGTCATTAAATTAGTTTTCCTTTTTTGCTAAGCTTAGCCAATTTTGGATTGTGCCATCACATGCCCCAGACGATAACTTGAATACACAACCATGCAGTTAGATTCGGTAAACTTGCTCTGCTGTTTCCCGTAATAAAAGCGCCTGTTCGTTTTTGGAGAGCGGGGCTATAATTTCGGCAAATACCTGCCAATGCTGAACATATGTCGCAAAGAGCTTGTCAACTGGGAAGTTGCTGGCGAGCATTGATCGATCAGGACCGAATGCTTCGAGAACCTCATAAATGTACGGACGGAAGCTTTCGATGGTCCAGTTGTGATCAAACATGCCGAGACCACCGATCTTTACTGTTATATTGGATTGGGCGGCCATAGTCCTCAGACCGTCCTTCCATACTTTCCAGCCATCAGGGGTTCGATCAACAAACATACCAGCATGGTTCAAAATGATACCTACGTCGGGGTTTTTGGCTGCAAGGGCAGCGCAGCGCACCATTTGATGTGGGTATATTTGCATGTCGAAGGTTAGATCATGTGAACGCAGCAGGTCAAAGTTTCGCATCCAAGCCGGATTGGCCAGATGATCAGGCGCACCGTAGGAATATGCAGCATTTTTGTGCAGATTTAAAACCTGACGGATACCTCGTGTATTGGTAAATCTTTTTTGATCAATAATCTGCGCTTCAGCATCATCTGCGGCGAGATCAACGTTCACGACAAGCGCCTGGGGTTTGCCTTCGCCCGCTCCATCAGCGAGCGACTGAAGAGCGCGTGTCTCCTCTACCCTGTCTGTCGGGAAGGCTTCAACATGCACAGCTTTTTCAAGGACAACTTCTGCACCACCTTCTGCCAGTAATTCAGGTAAAAGATAGCTGCGTGCGATTTCGGCGGTATTGCCAATGAAACTGTCCGACGGTTCCTCAAAATGCGGGTACAGCCCCGTAGACAAATCCCACAAGTGAATGTGTGCATCTACAATTCTAATGGGATCGTTCATGTTTTTCTCCTTTTAATTTCAAATAATCCGGTTCTGGTTAGCTATTCCAAATTTACGTACATGCCGCCGTCGACAAGAAGGCTTGCACCAGTGACATAGCGAGCCATATCCGAGGCCAAGAACACCGCAACTTGGCCAATATCGTCTGGCGTTCCAAACCGACCAAGCGAAATACGTTTCAGGGAATACTCGGAAAGTTCTGTACCGTCGAGAACCTCGCGGGTAAGGTCAGTCAGAATGGTTCCGGGCATGATGGAGTTGCAGCGAATATTGTGCTTACCAAGCGAGATTGACACCGACTGCATCATCGAATGAACCGCGGCCTTGGTTGGTGTATAATGACTTTGCAATTCGCCACCTACTAGCGCACTAATTGACGAAGTGGCAATGATAGCGCCGCCGTGGCCCTGTTTCACCATCTGCCGCGCAGCAGCCTGAGAAACCATGAAACTACCTTCGTAATTTACAGCCGACACCCTTCGCATGACATCAATCGGAATATCCAAAAATGAATGAAAAGGACAAATCCCAGCATTCGATGACAATACATCCACTTTACCAAACTCCGCGACTGCGGCATCAACAATTTTCTGTCCAGTATCTTGGTCAGCAATATTACCCTCGACTGCAATCGCACGGCGCCCTGACGCTTCAATGTCGGCCAAGACGGCCTCAATCCCATCCGTTTGACCAAGTTCGGCATCATTGTCGTTGAAATAATTGACGACCACATCAGCGCCCGCCTGCGCCATGGCACGAGATATACCCGCGCCGATGCCACGGGATCCCCCGGTTACAATCACGCATTTGTCTTTAAGAAGCATCGTACTGGTCCTTTTTTGTGAGTGCTAGAGCAATCTTCTAACCCGTCATATCCCAAGAGACAAACCGTGTTGTTTTGCTAAGCGAGAGTTTTCGGTTCATCTTATTCCTTGAGGGGATGAAAGTTGAGAACGAATAGAGGGCCGAATGGATCGAAAGAATCTGGGTCATCGGATCGGAGTGAAGCCGGGCAGCGAAAGACTCGCCCCAAGCCCTGGATCATCGTTGAGCATGATCTCGCCGTTGAGAGGTATGGCTGCACCATCAAAGAGGGGCGTTTCCTCATGCTCTTCCCACGCCGGAACCGGGAAGTATTCGACCATACCGATGGTATTGTCACTTGCCGCCAGATGCAGTGTGGGGAGACCGTAGGCATGTGGGTACACGGAGAGTCCGGCTGCTTGAGCGAGGATGCATATGCGCTGGGCCTCGCTGAACCCGCCAACTCGGCCAATATCAAATTGAAGGATATCGAGGGCTTCAGCCTCGATCAACTGAGCAAAACCATATCGAGTGGTCTCGTGTTCACCTGCAGCGATTGGTACCGGCGATGCTCTCCTTAACGCAGCGTAGTCTCTGATCTGATCAGGCATCAGCGGCTCTTCCACCCACTTCAGGTTAAACGAACCGAGCGCATGGCAAATCTGCAGCGCGTACTCGAGGTCCCACCCCATGTAGGCATCTGCCATGATGTCGATATCGTCACCGACGGTTGAGCGAAGAAGCTCGACCATCTCGATGTTGCGGTTCATGCCCTCCCGCCCGTCTGCCGGACCGTGAAGAAACCGCATTTTCATGGCCTTAAATCCACGGCTGACGTAGCCAGCTGCTTCGCGGGTGAACTCGTCTTCGTTAGTGAAGTGAAGCCCACTTGCATAGATCGGGATCGAACTCCGGGTCCTGCCACCGAGGAGATGATGCACGGGTTGGCCCAAATGTTTGCCAGCGAGATCCCAAAGAGCAACATCGATGCCGCTGATCGCATGCAACGCGGGACCCTTTCGCCCGTAGGGCATGGTACTTCGATACATCTGGTCCCAGAGCATATTGCGGTTAAGTGGGTCGGCTCCAATCAATAACCTGCTGAGATGCTGATTGATGATGGAGCTGCTGGTGTGGCAGTAGTTCTCGCACCAACCCGTGCCCACCAGACCGTCTTCGGTCTCGATCTCGACCACACACATTGAGTCGTTTGGGAACCAGCTTGATAGCGGATGTCGATACTCGGGGTATCTCGCCATGGGCGTGACCAGCTTCAGCTTATCTTGCCTGGCAGCGAAGTCGCCCCAAAACGACGTATCAACGAGGGTCACTTTCACTCTTGCGATCTTCATTATATTCCCCTTAAGGTTGTTGATTTGTCTTTTGAAACAATCGTTTCCGGCAATAACGCAGCGTCATCCGTAAAAAAGCTAAGGCGCACCGTCTGCAGAGCCGCAGTAAGGCGTGTTCCCCAAGCGAAACTCCTTGAATACCAAGTCAATATGTCGCCCTCCCGCCGGACAGATCAAACACACCGCCGGTGGTGAAACTGTTCTCGGAAGAGGCAAGCCAGGCAATCATCGCCGCGGCCTCATTCAGTTCCAGGAACCTTCCACGCGGGATTTTTGACAGCATATAGTCGATATGTTCCTGGCTCATCTGGTCAAAAATGCGCGTGCGAGCCGCGGCGGGCGTGACGCAGTTCACGGCAATGTCGCAATCGGCCAGTTCCTTGCCCAGTGATTTGGTCAACCCGATCACACCTGCTTTGGATGAGGAATAGGCAGACGCATTCGGGTTGCCTTCCTTGCCTGCAACCGAGGCGATGTTGACGATCCGCCCATAATTTTGCATCCTCATGTCGGCTGCGACCACCTTGTTGACGTGGAAGGTGCCAAGAAGATTCACGGCAACGATCTGGTGGAATTCCTCAACCGAATAATCGGCAACAGATGCGTTTGATCCGGCGATCCCTGCAGAGTTCACCACGATATCGACCCGACCGAAAGCGTCTTTGGTTTTTCCATAAGCTGCTTCGACACTTGACCAGTTGGCAATATCAACCTTGACCGAAAGAGCCCCGTCACCAAATTCTTGTGCTATGTTGCTGGCTAGCTCAAAGTCTGAATCCCATATGGCAACACTCGCACCGCCTTTTGCCAATTCTTCGGCAACGGCGTGCCCGATACCCTGCGCACCACCGGTTACAATGGCAGTTCTTCCATCAAAGTCATATTTGTTCATCTGCTTCTCCTCTCAATTATTATTTTTTGGACCGGTCGAATGGCCGTATCAGATTGAGCGCATCGTGATTGAGCTCCAATCCGAAGCCCGGTGTGTCCGGCAGAGAAATATACCCATTCTTGGGCAAGGGTTCACTTTTGAACATCGTGCCAAAGTTGGGTTCGATCTTGTCTGCCATTTCGCTCATCATCATGAACTCAGCCAACGCGACATGATCCAGCGCCATGGCCATGTAGTACCCGTAGACACCGCAACCATGGGGGATCACATCCACAGAACGGGCGTTGGCCATTGCGGCAACACGGATAAATTCTGTTGGGCCACCCATCCACATGACATCTGGTTGGATAAGTTCAACGCCGGCATCCATCAATTGCTCATATCCAAATCGTGTGTATTCATGCTCGCCTGATGCCAGAACAGTGCCGCCCGCACGTGTATTCATCTTAGCAGCCAATCGCCTATGGCCTTCATAGTCGTCGGGCATCAATGGCTCTTCGATCCATTGGAAATTGTATGATGCTAGACGTCGCGATAGTTCAGCGGCGTAATCTGTCGTCATGGACATATAACAATCCAACATTAATGGAAAGTCTGGCCCCACCTTCTCACGCCAATTGGCAAGAAAAGAGATGTTGTCACTCATTCCTTTGATACCATGACCCGGGCCATATGGCAGCGGAACTTTTGCGCCATGAAAGCCGAGCGTCTTGGCGTGATCTGGGCGTGCTGTTGTGGCATAGACCGGGACACGATCCTTTGTGCGCCCGCCCATCAGATCAAACACTGGAACGCCAACCGTTCGTCCGTACAAATCCCAAAGTGCCAGGTCAATCGCACTGATCGCATGGACGCCCAGTCCCTTACGACCATAGTGAATCGAAGCACGCCACATCTGTTCCCAGATTAGTGTCCGGTTCGCGGCGGTTTGACCTTCAACAAAAATCGACAAATGCTTTTCTATCAGATTGGCCGCTGCAGCGCCCCCTGTGCTGACACCAATACCGATACGGCCGTCTTCATCTTCAATTTCAACTATGACCGACGGTATCACTGAAACACCCCAGCTTTGCCGGGATCCGGCATATTTGGGATAGCCCGACATCGGATTGGCAATCGGCGGATGCGTCGTTTGATAATCCCAGCTTCCGTCGCCTGCGGGACAACCCGCGATCCAGTGCGTATCGGGCGTGTCGTGGACATCACTAGCGCAATATTGACCGGGGTCGCTGATTAGGGCGCGCACCTCTCGAATTACCGGTTGTCCAGACCGAGGGGTGACATCGCCTGATTTAGGTGGATGAAAATACATTTGTAATCCTTTGCTGGTCGCTTATGTCATTGCTGCATTGTCTAACTGTCATCACTTCGTCCACTGCGGATCTCATCGTATAGAACCGCTACCAGAAGGATAAAGCCCTTAACCACTTGCTGCCAAAAGGAGGGGACCTGCGCCAGGGTCAATCCGTTGTTAATCATGAACAAAAGGATCAAACCAATCGCCGTTCCCAGGATTGTCCCACGCCCACCTTTTAGGCTTGCGCCGCCTAGAATAACCGCAGTGATCACATCCAGTTCAAATCCCATGGCCGCGGCGGGCATGGCGGTACCAGTACGGGCGGCCAGCATCAGTCCGGCAAGTGCCGCAGTGGCCCCGCAAGTGATGTAGATCGCCAACTGCCACTTCTTTGTGGAGACGCCCGATAAGCGTGCCGCGCGTGGGTTCGAGCCAATAGCATAGACATAGCGACCAAATGTCGTGCGCGGCAAGATCAATGCGAACACCAGATAGATCACGATCAGGATCAGCACGATATAAGGGATACCCACCCATTTTCCAGTACCCAGGCTTAGCCAGGTTTTGTTGGTGATGATGATTTCGCGACCATCCGAAATAACAAAGGCCAGCCCTCGGATGATGGCCATCATCGCTAGCGTTGTGATCAGCGGATTAATCCGGAAATAGGCAATCAGCGTACCATTAGCCGCACCGATACAAATACCCAAGACTATCGCTGCCAAAAATGCTGGGCCAACCCCAGTTCCGATATCCAGAAGGTACGCTGCCAGCATTCCGGCAGCGGCCATGGTTGAGCCGATGGAAAGATCAAACCCGCCCGCAATGATAACCACGGTTTCACCAGCAGCGGCAATGCCCACGATCACCAGCGCCTTTGCCACATTGACCAGGTTGTATGCGTTCAGGAAATACGGCGATGCAAAACACAGCACGATAAAAACTACAACAGTCGCCACAACCAAACCAGGGTTGATCGCCGAGGCACCACGGCCCCAGAGTTTGGTGTTCATGAGTTCTATAAGCTGTTTCATGCCCCTGCCTCTTTGGAAATTCTGTCACCCGTCATCATCTCGGTCATCATCGCCATGGTTTGCGCGGGCGGGTGATCGTTCGGCTTCATCTCGCCTGCGATCTTTCCGCCACGCACCACCACAATTCGGTCGCAAATACTAAGGATGTCTGTGAAGCGGTGGCTGACCAACAGTATCGACACGCCGCGCGATTTTAGCTCCAAGATCATCTCCCAGAGCTTGCGGATTTTCTCGGCTGAGAGTGCCGCTGTCGGCTCGTCCATCAGCAATGTCGACGGTTCAAATTGCAACGCACGGGCCACAGCAACCATCTGGCGCTCGCCGCCAGATAACATGCCAACCTCGCGTTCAACGTCGAAATCAAGTCCCATGTTAGCGATGTCCTCAGCCGCAGCGCGGGTCATGGCCTTGTTGTCTAACACACGGATCGGGCCGTAGTTTTTTTTGATCTCGCGACCCAGAAAGATGTTTTGGGCAACGTCGAGATCCTCGCACAGAGCAAGGTCCTGATAGATCATCTCGATCCCGTTCTGGCGCGCATCAAGAGGGTTGTTGAACCGCACCTCACGCCCACGGAACTTCATTGTGCCGCCGGTTGCCGGATAGACGCCGGACAGGACTTTAACCAGAGTTGACTTGCCTGCGCCGTTGTCTCCGATGATGCCGACCGACTCAGCCTCACCGATCTTCAGATCTACGCCAGAGAGCGCATCGACATTACCAAACGACTTGGTGATGCCGGACAGCTCGATCAACGGAATGCGGGCGCTGTTGTCAGCGTCCGCATTCTTGGTTCCAAAATTATTTTGGGTAGACATCATTGATACTTCCTGCGCTAAGAAAGACATGCTCTAGATGAACTTCCTGCGGCACGGCCTTACCTTCCAGAATGTCAGCCGCAACTGACAAAGCCCAGTCAGGATACTTTTCGGGATAGTAGGCAACACAGCCAAGGAAATTGTTGTCCTCGACCGGTGTGCGTGTTGCCGCCACGCCAACATCGTCACAGCCAAGACCGATAGCCACGCCCTCGCGCCCGGCTTGTGCCAGCGCGTTCGACATGCCAAACGCACGCGGATCGTCAATGGCAGTCGCCAGAACAAATCCGGCACTGGGATGGGCCGTTAGCCAGTCTGTAGTCTTGCTCAGGGCCTGATCCGTGGTGCCAGCGTCAATCAGATCTTCATGAATCCGATCCTCAGGAAGCGCACCGCAAACAGTCTGAACCCCATCGGCAAAGCCCGACAAACGTTGATTCGCGGCATCACCGTCGGCGGGGGAGATCCCAAGCAGAACCGAGACATCGTCGCAACGCCCTAAGGTCTTAGCATGTTCAGCCGCCGACTGACCGCCAATCAACCCGCTGACGTAATTATCAGCACCCAGAAAAATCGCATTGGGGTGCAGAACGTCAAGAGACATGACGGGTATACCCGCCTCGTCAAAGATCTTCATCACAGACGCCGCCGCGCCAGAATGCCAATTCGATTCGATCATGACATCTGCACCCTGCAGCACGATCAGTTCAGCACAGGACACCGCCTTCTCAGGCTTGTAGTCGTTGTCGCAGTACACAACCTCGAACTCAAGTTCGTCGGCCAGCTCGTAAAGCCGCTGATTGATCGCGTAAGAAAACGGGATCGCAGCCCACCCTTCAGCAAAACCTATCCTTGAACCTTCTGGCAGTGCGCGCAGGTTGAGCGCATAAGGCGCAGAGGCATCCCCTGAGACCACATCAAATCTGCTCGTATTGGTATTATAAGACCAAAGCGCGAGTTCTTCGGGCAAAAGCGCGCCTGGGGTTCCACCTTGCCTGCTCGATTCAAAGTCCTTTGCCAATACGGCAGGGGACATAACTGTGCCACAAAGCAGTACGCAAAGCGGCGCCAATTTCATTAATGGTATCCTTAACATTTTTTATTCCTCCATGTTGTATTTAGATTATCGCTCAATTTCCATTTATAGCTGTTCGTTTTTTATATTTGACCAAATTTTTATTTTGGCCAAAGTAGTCTTTGCAGATGCAACCATTTGTGTTATGTTAATATTAATATTGTTAAGCTTAACATTATTCAATCCAACTGTCTAGCATTTTTTGCATACACCCTAATTTAAGACGATCGAAAGGAGCAGATATGGCGACCTACCAAGACAAACTTTCCAATGTTGGGGCAAGCCTGACAAGCGTTGCAGAACATGCTGGTGTTTCAGCAATGACGGTTTCGCGCGTCCTCAATCAACCAAAAAAAGTTTCAGAAGTCACCAGGCAAAAAGTGGAAGCATCACTACACGCCTTGGGCTATGTCCCAAACCTCGCTGCCAATACGCTTAGGCGCAAACGCAGTGGTGTCATTGTCGCCATGGTGCCGACGGTTGAAAATTCGATCTTCAGCGACACCATTCAAGGCATCTCGAACGTACTGGAAGCCACAGGATATCAGCTGATGCTAGGCTGTACGTCATACGACCAAGAAAAGGAAGAAAAGCTGATGCGCGCCTTTCTTGGACGAAGACCCGACGGCATTATCCTGACTGGAATTTCGCATACCGATACGATGCGGGTACTCCTTGAAAATTCAGGCGTCCCCATTGTGGAAATGTGGGATTTATCCGATCAGTGCAGTGACAACTGTGTGGGCTTTGACAACTATAAAGCGGGATATGAAATTGCGCGTTACATGCTGGAATGCGGCTACAAAAACATTGGCTACGTTGCAACTACGCTTGAACACGAAGCACACGAATGGCGCGCCGCAAAGCGCAGCTCCGGCATTTATGCAGCCTTCAGGGACGCAAACCGTTTGGAACCATTGAGACAAAATGTTAATAACCCCTTGTCGATTGAAGAGTGTGGCGCCACCGCAGCAGAATTCGTTGCGGCCAACCCAGAACTTGATGCAATAATCTGTTCAAGCGAAATCCTGGGCGTCGGAGCTATCAAAGAGTTGCATGGCCGCGGCTGGCAAATTCCAGAGAAGATTAGTGTCGCTGGTATCGGTGATGCCAATATTGCAAGCCTTGTTCATCCCGGGCTGACGACGATCAAAATACTGGGAAGAAAAATTGGCGAGCGGTCTGCTGAAATTCTCTTAGAGCGCATGCAAGGTTTCCATGATCTTGCGATTCAGGAAGACATCGGATTCCAACTTGTGGTGCGTGGCAGCACGAAGTGACACCTATAAACTTTCATACTATATCTTTGGTAAGATTTAAGGGTGTCTACTGAGGGTGTTCTCAGACATGCAGGAGAAGGCATGGACGCGTTTCACTTTTAATATCTGGGCTATCCAAAATCCACCCTCGCCAAATGAGCGTCTGAGTAAAGGCTATAGAATCGCTGATATCAAGGCCTCAGCCCATGCATCACACAAAACGCACGCCTGTATCTCACTGAAACAACGCGGTTATTCACGCAATTATGGGCTAGTTTGCAATCTGGGGAAGCAGATGGCGGTGTTGCCTGACTAAGTAGATTAAGCATCAGATTTTGCAAATGGACGAAGACGCAACCAATAGGACGTCAAGTTTGTCTGACAATGCCGCAGGCGACGTGGTCGATCTCTGGGAAGTTAGCTTGTATGTTCCTCGAGGAAGGCGATCAAAGCTTCGGGATGTTCGTTGAAGTACTGATATGCATCAAACCTGCTTCCGTTTCCAAATGGTGTCGCCTGATCAGGTCCAATCCAAACAATGTCGTTCTCTGTTGGCGTTGCATCCATGATTTCTTGGATGTCATTCATCCCAGTTTCTTCGTTGAAAGTGTAGACGTCCCTCTCCACCTGTGCGTAAAGCACTGGCACTGTCAGGCTTGGCACATAATCAAGCGCTTGCGCAAAACCGAATCCGAAACGTTCGCGCTGTGTGTTGACCACGCGATCAACCAGACTCAAACCAGTTTTTGCGCGAATAAAGCGGTCGGTCATATTGTAAGACAGTGTTGGCTGGTTAGCGATAAGAGCCTTGATCTGTGAATTGGCAAACAACTTGGACTCGTTTTGCCAAGCCAAGAAAGTTGCATTTGCACCCATACACTGGCTGAGAAAGGCGATCTGGTCATCACCAAAGTCAGCATGATCAAGAACATAACGCAGGGACGCAACAACATCTTGCCATTCGGTGACTCCAGCTCCGACAGGTGCTTCTGAACCAATCGCATCTGATCCAACACCACCATCGCTTTCGCCTTGGCCTCGGTGGTCATACATTACGATATTATAGCCTGCATTGTGCAAGTGTTTCACCATCGGCAAGAATTCTGCCGAAACACCATCAAGCCCATTTACAGACCCATAACGGGTTGTCGTCAGGGGGTGATTGACGATCACAGTTTTATCCGAAGGACTAGCAGCTGGAATTTCCCAGGCGCTTAAGCGCACTTTGTCTGCGGTGATGATATCTACATCGTTGTATTGCATACCATAATCGCCCGGTTTTTTAATATTTTCTAAACGCTCTGGGGACACGCGCATTTTAACAATCATGTTAACCAGCATGTTGTCACGTACACCTAGCGGGTTAGCGAACCAGACAAATGCCACCGCCGCAACAACCAGCACAACGGCAGACAAGAACCAAATAATTATTTTTTTTATCATTGTTTTCCTCAGAAAATATTTACACTGTAAATATTGACTATCGGCATCCTTGCTTTTGATCAAGTAGAAATTTACAGTGGAAGTATCATTGATGGGAAAACCAGTGACTACGACACGCAAATATCATCATGGAAACTTGAAAGAGGCGTTTGTCACAGCGGGGCGTGATCTATTGGAAAAAGACGGCTTGGTTGGACTGTCCTTTCGAAAATGCGCAGAACAGGTCGGGGTAAGCCACACAGCCCCAAAAAACCACTTTGGCAATATGGCTGGCCTGCTAACTGCCATCGTCACGCAGGGATACGCAGAACTGGCGCAAATGATGACAATAGGACTGCCAGATGGTGCGGACCTTGACCAGCGACGGCAAACAGCACTTCTTGGCTACGTTGAGTTCGCCGAGCGTAACCCGTCCCTTTATGAGTTGATGTTTTCACGCGGCCGTTTGGTGAACGATGATCCCGACCTAATGCGTGAGGTCAGGGCCTGTTTTGTAATCTTAGCCGAAGGCTCGGTGGGCCTCGGTTGGCACGAGGGTAGTGTCGACGAAATGAATGGAAAGGGTCAGGTTGCCCTGTGGAGCCTCGTGCATGGCTATGCACAACTGGTCACAGCGGGACGGTTTAAGAAGGATAATATGAAGGGCCTATCTATTCTCGACATTCTACCAAAGGTACTGTCAGGCAAAGCCTAATACGTCTCAAAGTGCTACGATCACATAAACCTACGAAGCGCAGATTTGGCGCCACTCAACGAGAGCGGAAACATAAGTTTCAAATTTTAGCAGATGCCTTAAAACAATTGGCACAATTCCAAGGAGTTCCATCTTTTAGTGGGGGGCAAAATGGGGGGCGTAATA
>Ga0209602_1002393_pt1 | contig 15411 bp, 19 predicted proteins | sample COGITO_mtgs_1205_3_FD_184810 | JGI IMG/M metagenome (GOLD analysis project Ga0209602, IMG submission 184810) | Pelagic marine microbial communities from North Sea - COGITO_mtgs_120524 (SPAdes) (version 2) | ecosystem: Environmental > Aquatic > Marine > Epipelagic ...
CTGTATACCATCCCTACAAACTCTTCTGGAGCATGTTCAGGATCATACTCACCAAATTCATAATACCAACCATAATATTTCTCAGACATAAAAAAAAGTATCCCAATTATTTCTAACTGAGATACTTATATTAGTCATTAGTCACAAAGACATCCTGCATCATATTCTGAAATCTCATCATCAGTGAGTTCAGAACCACAATACGGGCAGTGGTTAGGTGGTTCATCATAGATTAGATGAACTACACTCTCCACTTCGCAGGTATCACAGATAATACGGTATTTCATCGTTCTTCTACTTTCGATGCAAGAAGAGCATCTGCCCATCTTTCATTATAGGACATAGCATTTTCAAAGGCAAACTCTCTGCCTCTAATACGAGACAGGAACTGTCCAGCAACTTTACCCATTTTACTATTGCCAACAACTTCTTTATTGTTCTTAGATGGAAAGGCATCTTCTCTATTAGAAGTTCCGATTAGATAGGCTCCTTTACCACCTTTAGGAACAATGAGCACAGAGTCTTGGTCATACTTTGCACCAAGCATTTTTAAATCTTTTTCAAGATTACCTGTGTCTTTTAGGTCAACTACAAAGAATGATGGTTCTGTAACTTCTTTAGCATTGACAGTGCCATATTGCTCAATATAGTTACCATCAACAGAAGTTACACCATAACCTTTGTTTCTCAAATAACCTTTAAGTTCCCGGTTATTCTTCTTGTTCTCTTGTTTAGACCTATCGTCACGAAATGTGGTAATAGCACCAGTGGCATGATCTTGAGTGTGTCTCCAAATTCTAGATAGACTGGATTCATTCATATCCATAGGAAAATCCTTTTTAATTATAATTCTTAGACAATAACATATTATATAGAAATAGTCAAGACATTAAAAATCTATTTCGCATGAGCCTCCGGCACAAGCTGCTGCACCTAGTGTATCTACATCAGTAAACTTCTTTTCTGACAACTCAGAAATCCATTCTACTTGCGTGTAAGACCTTTTGATCTTTTCCCATTTATGCACAAGGTATGCATCTTTCAAACAATACTCAGTTTTCTTCAGATTACCTTCAAGATATTTATCGGCAAATGCTGTAAACCTACGCACCCAATCTTTCTTTAGTGTGTTCTTAGAACTTTCAGCAGAGATATCTTCACCATATCCCTGTGCAGTCATACAACCCATCCAAAGGTCATCAAATGCCTGTAGACCATCTACAACTAGACCAGATGCTAATACAGCAGCCACTCCATACTTTTCAACCATTTTCTCAGCGTCGAGAACTTCAGTGTTCGGTGCTTGATTGAAATCTTTATCGCCAGAAGTAGACAAGAAAGAAATACCAGCAAAATTATTCCTATTGCTATAAACATATTCAGCAACATCATCCCAATCCTCTACTAGAATAGTATTAGAAACGTTATGTGATACTGTAGGGTCTGCGCATAGTTCTGGATTCTTACCAGTGTTTACCCAATGCTTTTGTGCCTTGGCAACTAAGTCAAGGTGGTCAGTTCCAATAAGTTTGTCTTTCAGAATAGAACCTTGCTTGGGTGTAATAGGGAACGAAACAACAAAGTCAGTTCCATTAGCAGACCATACAGAGTCTTCTACCATGTTAGGGTTAGTCTTAGCAATCAACTGTGCAACTTCAGAGTCTTTGTTCAGTTGAATGTTTCTAATGTATTGCTCAGAGTGTTCAGCATGAATTCCGCTTGCAGTGCCAAGGAGTACAGAAGCATTGCCAGAAGGCTTAACACAAGTAGTCCGAGCAGCAGCATTAATACCAAGTAACTCAGCAACTCTCTTATTAGTTTCTTTAACAATCTCTGCACCCTTTTCTAGAATCTTACCATCAAAAAGAATATCAGGATTATTCATCCATCCAGTGATAGACACACCAAGAAGTGCTTCACGGTCAAAGATTGCTTTTGTTGTATCAGGCAAATATGTAAAATCTGTATATCCTGCCTGTAGTGTGCCAAGAATAGCACCAGCTTCACATGCCTTGTAGAATGACTCTTCGTCTACACACATTCCACCGTTAATCTCTGTCAGGTTACAACCCTGCCAACCAGACTCACCATCAATCTGTGGGAACATACCAATCTCTACACATGGATTAGTTGTATGCTCAGTAGATTCTACAAATACAAATCCGGGTTCACCAAACTGCTTAATGCTGTCCATGATACCCATAAACTGTTCTTTGGTAGTTTCTTTACGAACAATAACAGCAGAGTTATTAGACCTTGCACGTTGTGGATTATCAGTAAACCAGTTGCCTGTCTTGGCATTCATCATCTCTGTATCATCAGGAGAGAACAGGCAGATAGTAGCAGACCGACGCACACCACCAGACAGAACAGCATCAGCACAGTGCATAGCAATATCATAGACATGAATAGGGCGTAACTGCACAGGTTCCTTAGAACCCATTACAACACCTTGGATAAGGTATTCAATACGGTCAAGTGCCTGTCGCAGACCATCTGGACCCGGTGCTTTAAATCCACCAGAAATCTTTGCACCCTTGGGACGAATGTTAGTCATGTCAAAGAATACTCTACGACCTTCAAACTCAGGGTAGTTACCACCACCAACAAAGTAAGATGACATAAGAACATCTAGAGCAGAAGCCCAACCTTCAATACTATCTTCTACAATATAACCTTTTGCTTGCTTCTTACGTTCTTGGATAGCAGGAAGTTTATTAACATGGTGGTTTTGAACAGAAAAACCTGCACCTGCACCACACAAAAGAATATAGAAATATTCACCAAAGAAAGATGCACGATCTACATAAGAGGATGTGCAGTTATACATTTTCATCTGATGTTTAAGCAGCTGGTCACCACCAAACTGTAAAGCACGTTGTGCGCCTAGAACACGTTTTTCTTTATATGCACTACTAGCAGTTGCCATCTCATTTGCAAGTGCAGTAGACATCTTATCTTTATAATAACCTTTGTGCATTGCCATTACACGGTCAACAGATTCATCCCAACTTTCATATCTGTTTTCGTCGTCAATATACCGTGAATAACCTTCATAGAATTTAGTTTGGGACAAAAAATCCCTCATGTCTAGACCGTTTGTCATAGAACCTACCTCTTATTTTGTATGGATTTGTGTAATTAGTGTATTACTTATACTATCTTATTTTTTACACATTGTCAAGTTATTTTAGTTTTTCAACTGCCCGTGAACCAAACCAAAATGAAATGATTGCTGCAAAGATAGATTGGGATTGAGGATCCCATATTACATCAGATATTGCTGCCATGTCCTGTCCTGACCGCATTGCTTCCATTACAAGGACTATTTTATAGAACAGAAAGAAACCAAAGAAACAGTATGTGATGATTGGTCGCACACCTTTTTTCAGTCCTGCAAAGAACCCTGTCTCTTTAGAGATAGCAATATCATGTTCGATTAGACGTTTATGTTCTTCATGGTGAGCCATGTCTTGTAGGTGATCAAACTCAGCATCTTGCATCTGCATCTTAATATCAGCAGACATTTTCATCTTAGCAAGTTCATGCTTCTGTTCACGACCTTTATTAATCGTCTCCAAAATCTTTGGAGCAAAGGAAGTGCCGAAACCTAGAACAGAACCAAGAAGTGCAAACATATATTACCTTTACGATTCTTTAAAGGTTTTGTTTTTGAGCGTATATACTGTAACTCTATTGCTGGAGTCATCAATATCTACACTAAACCCCATTTTACTAGCAAACTTTTTTATCATCGTATTGTATAATCTAGAACGACTCAAATTAGTCGTGCTTTTAGAAACGGGTCTTCCGTCAAAAGCAGCATCAAAAGTGTCATCATCATATTCTTTATCTGCACTAAAAGTTACAGTTTTGATTTCATCTTTTTCTTTATCAATAATCATTTTCAGACCTTGAATTACTGTAGAAAAAATTCTAAATTGGTCACCTTTACCTGTTTTAGAGAACCTATTGCCTACCGAAAAATCTAATTCAAAATTATTTTTTCCGAGTCTACCAAAATTCTCTAAGCTTATACGAATTTCACCTTGAGGACTATCAGCTGTTAGTGAAGCCATTTTTCTATCTTTCAAGGCAATATTAATCTTTTTGAACTTGTAAGGTTTATCAAAAAGTTCATTCAAATATTCTTCACTTAGTTCATCATCTTTCTTTTTACGTCTTACGAATGCCTTAAACTTCATGTGTGTAGGAGGCATAGCAACATCAGCAGTAGTGGTGCCAGCCTCTTCGTTTTCAATAGTCTTCTTTTTCTTTTTCTTGGGGGTCTGATCTACATACTCTTCTAGGAGTGTAGAGATGGATTCTTTATCCCCCTCATCAATACTCATTTCGTTTATTACAGTCTCTGTATCAACCCCATAACTCTCTCTAAGGAGTGCTAATGCTGCTACATAGGATGCAATACGAGACTTACCACCGGGGAATGCACCAAGCAATCTTTTCATATTAAATGCTAGTCTATGGAAGAGGTTAAATGCGTCTCTTTCAGAAGAAGTAGTAATGTCTTTGTCTGTGCGTTTACCATTCTCATCTACAATACCAAACTCATATGCTTTGGTCTTGTTGAATGGAGTTACCAACAATTTCAAAAATCTATAGGTGTATATGGTATCAGTAACTGTTGAAAGGGACATTAAATCTCTCTTAAAATATTAATAACTTTTGGGTCCATCGTAATACCAACTAGATCAGCAGGTTCAATATACTTTAGGAATACTAAGAATGATTTGATGACAGGCCAGTATTTGTAATCTAATTTTAGTGCCATCATCTTCACACCGATCTCAATACCAAATACATTACAGAATACGATAATATGATTAATCAGTAATCTTTCAGATAATTCCCCAGTTTCTAGATACCGATTGATAATTCTTTTGATATACTTGATACGATCAAGGTCAGCATAGAATTCATCAGTACTAGAACACTGAGGATTATTATAATGTTTAGCAGCAACAATAAGATAGTTCTCTTCTGTTACCTCTACTTTTTCACTAAGGATTTTCATGATTTAGATTTGTGCTTCAAGTGCCTCAATCATTTTTGATTTAGTCATAGTAGAATCAAGTTCTACTCCATGAACATCAGCAGCATGTTCTGCCAGTTGTGCCTTAGTCAAAGACCAATGATCTACATCTGGTTCTGCTTCAATCAGAGGTTCAGCAGTAGGTGCTGCCTCTTCAATAACAGGGTCTGCTTCAATGATTGGTGCTGGTTCTTGGATAGGCGCAGGAGCAGGAACATTGTTCTTTTGTTCATTCCAATACTCTGTCAACTGTCTATCAGAAAGTTTTCTAGCAACCAAAAGTTCGCCTTTAGGACTTACCCAACCTTTTTCAGTAGGAATGGCATTTTTTGCCCATGCAGGAGCTTTCAACATATTATTAATCCTTTAGTTATTCGTTTTCATTTGTTGCAGTGCTTTAGTAATACCATCAATAATATTAGACTGAATAGGACTTACAAAAGAGTTATCACCAGCTTTCTGATCACCCATTCTAGGTGGTGTTACCTTAAGAGCATCTTCAATACTCTTTTTGTTTTCAGCAGTAATCTTTTCAATGTCCATACCAACTTCCATAGAGTGCTGGTCTACAAAGTCTTTTTCACCTTTACGAGTAGACAACTGCTTCTCAAATGTATCCTGTGTATTAGCATCTACTCCATGTTGTGCAGTAGCACCCGGTGCTTTTGCTTCTTCTACTTCTACAGACTCAAACTTCATGTCTTTCTTACCACGAAGAGGACTAGGACGTGCAGTCTTTCTTGCCTTTTCAGCAGCACGACGCTTCTTCAGTGACTTGAGATTAACAGTAGGTTCTTTATCTGCTGCTCGCATACCAGAAGCTGCACCATCAATCTCATTTACTTCATCGTCATCATCGTCTTTCATAGACTTTTTGATTGCCTTACGGCGGTTCTTCAGGTAGTCATCAGAACTATCTACATCACCATCATTGTCGATATCAGCATCTGCTTTACCTACAGGGTCAAGTTTCTTTGCTTCTGATTTAGACTTTGCCTTGTAAGACTTGCCTTCAAATACAAAAGTATCAGCACCTTCGGTTACAGCAGCAAGAGTTGCTTCCATAAATGCTTCTACTTGCTCATCAGCAATAGACTCTGGCACCCATGCAGCACGTTCTTCAGACATTGCCTTTTTCAAAACAAGGTTATGAAACTCATCATCTGACTTTACAGGGCTTTGGTTCTTGCGCATGATTTTTTGATACTCTGGACCACCTGTCATTTTCTTCTTCAGGTCGTGAAACTTTTTCTTTTGAGCATCAGTCATACGACTACCATAATCAACAGACTCTTTGAAACACTTAACGTCCTTAACAGACGGATTAAGTACACCCTTTGAGGTTTTCACTGATACGATTGATCCAGATTGAAATTGAACCACACCGCCAATTTTATCCCCAAATTCCTTTGCGTGCTGCCGCATTTCTGGATCAGAAGATTTTGCAACTTTTACGATGACTTTATCGCCCTTTTTATATTGTGTGGCCTCGTTATTCGCCATTTCCATTAAGGCAGTTCTCATTGACATTTTTTTATTCCTTATTACTTATTGAACAGGTAGGTGATTAAGGTGCCAAAACCACCCACCACGCCTGTAATGATTATCCAACTGATTCTATTTATAATATTTACAGTTATCTGATTCTTTTGAACAATCTTTTCCATTTCACTAACTTTATCATAAAGATTGTAAATATCTTTTCTTAGAACCTTGTGGTCTTCTTCTTGATTCACTAATCTCTCTTCTACTCTTGCCATCTGCACAAGCACTTCAGAAAGTTTATCAATCTTAGTTTCAATACGATCCATGCGTTCTGCATTAGTGCTGGCCATTTTAGTTATCTACCTTTGAACCAGAACGCCATTGGTAACAAGACCAATATCTTGCTTTCCACTTAGGACCGGGATTTTCACAGTTATGTCTTGCTCTAAAACTCTTACGTCTAGCAGGGTCATCACGTTTGATTTCCATATTAGGGTCACCAAAGTTTACCTTGACCACATTACCTTTTTCGTTCTTAACATACACAGAGAACTTCTTAGGTCCACCAGAGGTTCTAAAAGGGTCATTCAGTTTAACCTTCTTACCTTGGTATTCAGCAGCCTCTACTAAAGGAGGTTCATCTATGTAACAACCGAATGACTTCATAGTTCTAGGTTATCCCAGTGAATATTTTTAGGAACATATTCCTTGACTTTAGCAAGCATTTGTTTATTGAGTGTATCTAAAGGAGGTAAAGATTTACCAGCACGTTTGATATAGACATAGTTTGCATCTTTAACATAGAAAGCTCTATCTCCACGTTTATTGCATGTTTTAGACTTAACTAGTTCAGTATCTACACCAACTTTGTTAAAGGCAAATACAAGATCACCGTCCATATAGTTACTAAGGGATTTGCCCATTCTGAGAATATCACCCATAGTATTAGCTGCACCTCTATGAGTATTAATTAAAATCTCTGTAGGAACAACTCTGTCTCTTTTTAAGTTCTGCTGTTTAGCAACTTCAATATCGTTGACAACCCATACAATATGAATATTCTTTTTATCATATCCAAGTTCGGTAACTTGACTAGAAAGTTTCTGTAACTTGCCAGCATCTTTGAGTGTTGTATCAAAAATAATATTTGGTTTACGGTCAGCAGCAGCAGACATAACAGAAGAAAAGAATGCTGATTCTTTTCTGTTTGGCAAGTTTAGTGCATCACCAATAATAGCATGCAACTTAGAAACGTTTTCAGGAACCTTGAGTTTAGCACCTAAGTCTTTCAGGTCTACACCAAACTCATCTTTAACTCTCTTATTGATAAGTGGAGATTTACCTGCCAACTTCTTGAGTGCATCAGGGTCAAAAGACTTACCTTCCATACCAATAAGATTACTTTGAACAAAACCTTTACCAGAACCAGCACCACCAGCCATGATTAGAACATTACCAAACTTAGGATATGCCTTACCACCAAAGGTAATAAGTTTTTCCATCAGCATTTCTGCTTGTTCTTCTAGGAATTCTTCAGAAAAAAACTTAAACGATTTCATTAGTTGCTTCCCTGTAGTTTTTTACGTTTCATTTGGGCAATGTCACGTTCAGCTTGTCTTTTTTCTGCGTCACGTTCCATACGCTTTTTACGAGCATCACGGACTTTAGTGGGGTTAAATCTATCAACTGCTTTTTTAGCACCGTATCCTAATACACCTAAAGCAGCACCAGCGATTGCTTTATCTGTGCCAGTAAGTTCATTAGTTTGTCCCGGTGTTGCCTTAGCATAGGTATTACGAATAGCATTAGTGCCTACTTCTACATATTCCATAAGTTTGTCATGGTTTTTGATAGCATAGGCATCAGCATCTTTTTTGTTATCAAACTTAGCAACCTCTTTACCTGCCTTGTTATAGACGCAATACATGTCACCTTTCTTGGAGACATGCTTGGTAGGGTCCATCTGTTTCTGTTCATCCATCTTGCCACTATTATCATCTGGATTTACCAAATAATCTCTCAAACTATTCATATCTTTAGAAGCAGTAGCAAGTTTATTAGTCCACCATGTAGGAAGAGAACTTTCGCCATCCATACCATCTAGATATTCCATAATCTCTTTGGCATCTTCCATTACAGTCTTACACATTCTTTCGGAAGAGTCTACATCTGTATGTCCATCTTCACTAATATCAACTGACTCTTTATACATGTTCAGTTCATACTTGCCGTTGTCCATACCATAGACTTGAACTTGAATTGCTTTCTTGCCACCTTTATCCAGCAGACGATAGGTGTTAGTCTTACCCTTAGATGGTTTTCTAGGACCAGAAGCAACTTTACTATCAATCTCTTCAGGGTCAACATCTACACCAAGTTTTGCCTTAGCATGCTTATATGCATGTTGCATAGCAGAAGAAAAGTCTCTGTGGTAAAGATTATATCCACTAGACGACTTGGCTTCATCTACCTTATCAGGTAAACCTTTGTGTTTTGTTCCTGCAAAGTCTTCTAACTCTTTTTCGGACATAGACTTTGCCATATTCTTTACAGAATCAGAAACTTCGTTATCAGATACTTCACCTCGTTTATATGCGAGTGCAAGACCCATCAGTTTCTGTTGCTGCTTTGATACAGCTTTTTCTTTTAGTTCTCTTAAAGTAATCATTTCTTTACCTTTGCCCATAAATCTTTATCTGCTGTGCGTCTAGTTTTACCACCAGTAATAAATGAATTTACTCTCGCATATCCCCATTGCTGCGGTGTAGTTCCGGGTCTGTGTCCGGTTCTCCATGCTGCCATGCCACGATTATAAACTTGCTTTAGAATACCCAAGGAAATACCAGACTTCTCCGCCTTAGCAGCTAACCCTTTCTTTTCCTCTTCGTTCATCACTTCTTCATTTCTTGCATTCTTAAAGTCTTGTTTGGTAGGTGCGCCTTTTGATCCGGGTTTACGCATAGGTTTGCCAGATTGACGTTTCTTATGAATGTTTGCCCAGAGACCATCACCTTCACCATACATCTGTTTATACTTCTTAGTATATTTAGAGGTTTTAGTCTCAGCATCTTTATCACCCGGTGCTGGTTCATATGCAGCAGGGTTATCGTCATCCATCTTAGCACCTTTCTTGAAGTGCGAATCTCTAGATGCTTTGGTAGACTTTGCCAGACCAGAAAAGTATTTCTTAGGTTGCGTTCCCTTTTTATCTTTTACATCAGGGTCTTGAGCAACTTTGTTCTCATACTGGATAATCTTATTGGGTGTTTTGAAGTTCTTCTTCCGCATAATCGTTTTCAAAGTAACTTCAAAATCGTCACCTTTGTTACGAATAACAGCAGGAATATTAAGGTCAGTAGTAACATCTTTCAGAACAGCTTGGAAATCACCAATTGTTTTGATTTTATTACCTTTTGCTTTCTGCACCTTCTTAAAGAACTTCTGTAATTCAGCAACTTTAATCTCAGGATTATTACGGGCATCATTTACACGGTCAACAAAGTGCCGAGTAAACTCAATATCAATATCATACTTTGCAAGTAACTTATCAGCAAACTTCTCTAGACTATCAATCTGGTTCTGTGATACTTTTTCTTCTAATGGTTCTACATCAGTCAACCATTTGCGTTTATTCTTACCGTCCATCTCTACAATAACATAGTTAGAACCACAGTGAGTAATCGTAACTAATTCATCAGACTCTTTTACGATAACCTGCTGACCAACAGAAAATAGTTCCCCGTTAACGTAATCCTCACGTCTTTCTGAAACTGCTTCCAACATAACATGTCTAGTAAATGTTTTATTTTCATTTAGGTTCATTCCTTTTCTTATAGCATTGAACAGTTCTTTTGCTAACTGATCAGATGCACCTTTGGGAAGACCTTGAGAAAACTTTGCAAAGTCATTGTTCTGTGCGTTTGCTCTTTGCTTAGAAGCAGACATACCTGTTACATCATCTGCATCAGGGTCACGTTCGCCAGCTGATACAACTTTGATGGAGTCAAACTCATACTTACCATGACGGGAATCTACACCATTATACTTGGTAAGGAGTTTTTGGAATTCTTGTACTCTGTCATCACCAGCAACCATAACAAGGTTCTTGTAACCCTGCTTGTACATATACATGGTAGCATCTAGGAAGTTTTTAACAGAGTTGTCCATGACAATGTTCCGGGCATACTTTGGGAACACCTTACGCATGAACTTCACTTTAGTTTTATATTCTAAAGGATTTTTCTTAGCATCAACCGATTGGGATGCGAAAATTCTATAGTCATTGCCTCTAGCAAGAGAAGCAACTTTTGTAATTAATTTTTCATGACCAGTAGTAGGCGGGTTGAATCTTCCAAATGCAAAATATCCTACAGAAGATTTTTCTTCTAGATACTGTTTAAATCCACTAAGCATAAAATCAACGCCTTCTCTGCACATCTAGTTTACGTTTGCTAGGTAACAGTCTCTTAGAAATAATACCTGTTACTCTCTTTGCTTTATCTAGTCTTTTTTCTGCACGCTGTTTTTGAGATATACTCATACTACTCTTAGTCTTACCACCATAGTATCGTTTTGTCAAGATATCTCTAGCAGATTTACGTCCACGTTTTTTTAATCTATCAAGAGTTGCTGGACGTTTGAGAGCAATCTTGCGTTGTCTTTGTAGTTTTTGTTTGCGGCGTCTAAAGTCAATAGACTTCTTACGTCTAGCAGCAAAAGACAGTGCTTCAGAAATGGGAAAAGACTCCCCCTCACTAGGAGAGGAAGTCTCAGTAATTGAGAGGAAGTCTTTAAACCCAATCATTTTAGAACTTAAAGCCTACACCGACTTTAAGACCATCAGCAGTAGTAGTCCAATCGTTGACTGTTGCGTCATCAAGATCGTCAACTACGTCTACTGACCAACCATAACTAATAGATACAGATGCATTAGCATTCAGGTCATGGGAGTAACCTACACCGTAGGTAGCACCAGCCCAACCAAGGTCGATTTCACCAGCAGAAGCAAGGTCCATAGAAGCACCTACCCATGCATACTCACCACCGATAATACCGGGAGTAAGTTTCAGTTTTGGATCAACAGTCAGGTCACCCCAAGTGTTGCCATCACCACGACCAATAAGGTCTGCACCAGAAGTAGCACCCCATGCATAGTTAATGCTTGTATCAAGGGAAGCCACGCCAAGGTCCATGCCTGTGCCTACTCCAACAGAATAGTCATCAGCGGCATTGTCACCACGGTCATTAAGTGTGAATCCTGCGTCTACACCGAATCCAGCAATTCCCAATTCTGCCCCAACTGTCCAGTCTGCGTTACCTTGCAGGTCGGTTTCTACACCTACTGTTGCGTTGGACATAAGCGGGGATTCACTGGCATCTTGTGCAACCGCAGTAGCAGCTACAGTTGTAGCCATAATTGCAGAAATAAGATATTTCATTTATAACGTTCCTCTATTATTTACTCCAACCCTTGAGTATCGTTGGGTCAAAGTTGTTTGTTGAAAATTCATAGCGATTAACTAGTTTGACAGCATTATCACCTAGTTTATCAATAGCTACATAACCTTCAGGTTCAGTTGACCTAAACCCGTTGGTGGTTTGTAAAAAAGTCTTAACACGTTTAATACTGTTCATTTTATTTATAAGGATAAGTTTCGCAGAAACAATAGCCTTTTGTAGATCAAACATCTTTTTAAGACTTCTTTTATTCTCCTTTGAGAAGAATTCCAGTGTTTTAGACAAAGCATCTCTTTGAGTCTGCTTTCCCTTTTCAGATTTTCTTTTGTCAATCTCTTTCTGATACTTGTTTTCAATCCAATTAATAAGATTGCGAACATGTTGATCAGTGTCAGAAATGACAGTATTACTACGCACAAATGTATTATTGAATTGCTCAATCAATTGTGCGAGTTTCTGGTTTTGCTCTAATGTTCTCAGAGTAGAACCAGAAATTTCAGTGAAGAGTTTACCAGCACGGGATAGGTGTGCATTAACTCTATCAGTTTCTTTTCCAGACATAGTAGCAGTGTTAGACAAGTCACGCAGCATTGCGTCCTGCTGCCATACTTTAGGTGTCTTCTTCAAAACCTTCACGTTTACTCCATAGTTTGCTTTCATGCTTTCGAAGTCATCACCTGTGTATGTAGTGTGCCAGACTACGCCAATTTCTGCCTTTCTAATTTCTTCTGCATCCTTACTGCCCTTTTCGATAGCATAGACAATTGTATTAGGATGAAACGTGAGGTAATCCAATCCAGCGACCTTTTGGGATTTAAGATCAGATTTTGTAAAAAGTAAATCACCTTGAATAACTCCTTTAATGCCAATATTAGCAAAATGTTTTAGGGACAACTTTAGTTTGGTTGCCAAGTCACCAGAAGCATCATCGTCAATATCTGCATCTGTCTTGTATACTTTAGGGTTCTTGTTAAAGATACCTTTCTTTGCTACAAAGAACTTTCCGTCTCTAGGGTCAGTTCCTGCAAAGATAGCAGGTGCGCCATCCCACTTTACACTAACATTACCTTTATCTACGCCAGCCAGCATATCACGCAGAGAACGCAGAGCATTGATTGCATCCCGTGTTCCATTTACACCACCATAGAGAACCTTGTCCTCAATATGGGTCATGTGTGTATTCTTCTGCTCAGTAATAAACTTTTTGAACGAAATCATGACTTCATTATCCTTTCTGCTGTAGCAAAGGCATTCTTTGCATGTGGGTGTCTAGGATTGATAGTCACAGTCTCACCAGCTGTTAGTGCGCCAAGGTCTACTGCTTTACCTAATCCATCTAATGCTTTATGTAGGGGGTCTTTAGGGTCGTATCCGTTACCTTCATAACCCTTTTTACCACGAACTTCTGCCCAGCGCAAGTCACCAGAACGATTTACACGCAGAACATCGTATCCTTTAGTTCTAACAAACTGAAGGTAAAATCCCTTTTTCTTTTGTTCTGTGAAAAAAGATTTAAATGATTGCATTAATTTTCCAGAATAATCAAATCAAATAATGCACTGATATCACCTGAAGCAGCTTGGTTTTCTGCTTTGATTTCAATATCCGTCTTTGCATCAAATTTAAGTGGGACATTATAATCGTAATGAATAACTTCACCAGAAGAAGCAAACTTGCCTTTAGTATTAAATGTACCACCAAAAGATCTTGCCTTTAAAGTGATAATTGTATCATTGTCTTTTTTGGTAGGAGCAGCATGGATATTTTCTAGGTACGCAGTGCAATGCGCTGGAACTGTATAGACTGTCATAAGTGTTTGACCTTCACCTGCTGTGATAATAGCGGCGTCTTTGTTGTCAACACGAATGGTAATATCAGAATTATTATCCGAATCCCCAATTTGATTTGTTAAAGATGCTCTGAATACTCTGAGAAATTCCTCTGTCCCGGTTGCACCAGAGCTAGTGCCAGTAATAGTTTCTGTAATAGAAACATAATTTGCATCCAACCCCTCTACCAAAACCTGAAATCCAGAATCAGCAAGAGATGTTGTTACTGTTGCTGTAGTAGCAGTGCTTGGATAGGCATAATCACTATCACCATCCCAAACAGTGTATGAATTAGTAGTTGCTGCACCAAATCCAAACTTATTGATGTGAGAAACACCTTTAGTTTGACCACTAGCAATGCGGACTGCTTCTGCTAATTGTGAGTTATCAAAGTATCTATTAACCATCAGTTATCCCATGAGATTAAGTTTGTTTAGATATATTTATACTTGTATGACTCCAGACCTGTTTTTAATAAAATCAATAGGATATATACCCACTCTAGCCCCGATAAATCTTTTACCATCAACATTAAACCCACGTCCAGCTCTATATGTTGCTGCAAGAACAGCAGTATAATCGCCTTTCATAAACATATCAACATCACCATTTAAAGCTATATGATCATCAAATGTCAATCTAAACAATCCATCTTTTTCTGTAGGATTTAGTACAGCTTGACCTTGACCAATAATTTGACAGTTTTCTTTTCCGAAACGTTTGCCAAAATCTGGACCAAAGATCGATCTGTTGATAAGTTTTTTATCTTTTACAATAGTGTACATCGGCTGCATCAGCTTATCATTTTTGATGTTTTGTGATACTACTCTCATAAAACTAACAACTTCTGGATGAAGATTAATCTCTCTACCGGCGGATTCTGTAACACCACTATACTGCTGAAAGGCCTTTGCACCACCAGCTTTTTTGTGTGAGATAAAAATCTGTGCGCCACTTGTATTTACACAAGCAAAGTCTGCTTTTGGCACTCCTGCAATAGTTTTTGCTCCTGTGATACCTTTATAAACTTTTCTATCACCTTCTAACTGAATATCAATAGGATATCCTATCTTTTTGATCGTCTCATCTAAATTTTCTAGTGCAATAGTTTCATCTTTGACACTATCAAAACCAGATGGTTTTCTGATCTTGTTAATAGGCAAAAAGCCTTTTTCATTATTATACTTTACATGGGCAAGTCCTACAGAATTATATCTAAATGTTTTATTTGATTCTAAACTAAATTTATCTCCTTCTGAAAGTAGCATCAGAGTAGATACATAGTTATTACCTTTTTTAACTAAAAATTCCACATCTTTTATTTTGTTTTCGATCTGAAGAGTTAATGACTTCCAGTTCTTATTTTGTAGAACATATTTGTTCCACGCTGGTCTTCCATCTGTAGTTTTACCGCTTAAAAGTGCCATTAGATATGCCCAATTGTTTTAGACATATTTATATAAAAAGAAAGGGAGAGCGCAGTCTACAAACCCAAGACCTTTTCAGTCTCACGTTTGTCTTTAGGGAGACTACCACCATCTCGCAGATGGTCTACAACCTGTTCAAAGTAAAATGCTGCATCATCAT
>Ga0209602_1002407_pt1 | contig 15371 bp, 10 predicted proteins | sample COGITO_mtgs_1205_3_FD_184810 | JGI IMG/M metagenome (GOLD analysis project Ga0209602, IMG submission 184810) | Pelagic marine microbial communities from North Sea - COGITO_mtgs_120524 (SPAdes) (version 2) | ecosystem: Environmental > Aquatic > Marine > Epipelagic ...
CTACGGTCCCATCTGAATTATTATCTCCTGTGACTGCTGATAAGAGGGTAGGTAATACCGTATCAACGGTAATGCCTGTACCACTTGCCGAGCCGGTAGTCGAATTACCCGCCTTATCGGAAATGATAGCGGTAAATAATACAGATTCACCGTTAGATAAACCACTACTCAGATTCTCAAATACGACTCCAGGAAAACTGCGGGTTATACTCGTGCCTGGCTCACCACTCGAAATGGTATAAGCGCTGCCAAGATTTTCATAATCCCCACTAGCAACCTTAGCTTGGATCCGTAAAGTACCACCGATTAAGGTGGCGTCATTGGCCAATGGTACCGTGACATTAATACCGGTATTGGTACTATTCCATATTCCGGCTGTAACCGTACCTCCTGTAGTGATGACAGATCCCACAGTAAAATCAGCAGGTACCGTCGTATCAACAATCAAATCTTTATTAACTCCCAAAGAATTAGTCGCTCCGGGACTCGCCAAAGTCAACGTAGCTGCATTTCCTGATACATCAGAGATAGTGTTCACGTTAATGGGAATAATGGCTAGACCTGCTGTAGAAGCACCCACATAAGCATAATTACCACTAATAGTGACTCCTAATGCATTTTGACTCATACTTTCATATACGGGAGTACCGGGGTTTGTTGGATCAGATATATCTATAACAGCGAGACCCGAACCGTAATCAGCGACATAAGCGTAATCACCACTTATAGCTATTCCCCGTGCGTCAGTCGTATTTTCATATACCGGAGTGCCAGGATTTGTTGGATCTGATATGTCTATAATAGCGAGACCTGAGCCTCCATCTGCCACATAGGCATAATTACCTTTGATCGCTACTTTGTTTGACGATCCATTGGTATTTTCATATATCGGAGAGCCAGGATTTGTTGGATCTGATATATCTATAACAGCAAGACCTGAACTACTTACCGCCACATAAGCATGACTACCACTAATAGCTACGCCATAAGCATATCCAGTGGTATTTTCATATACCGGAGCGCCAGGATTTGTTGGATCTGATATATCTATAACAGCAAGACCTGAACTACTTACAGCTAGATAAGCATAATTACCACTGATGGCTAGTCCCCACACTTTTCCACTAGTACTTACGTACGAAGGAGTTCCAGGACTTGCTGGATTTTGGATATCTATAATAGCTAGACCAGAGGCCTCATCAGCAACATAAGCATAATTACCGCTGATAACTACATATCGTGCATAACCTGTCGTATTTACATATGCGGGAGTACCGGGGTTTGTTGGATCTGCTATGTTTATAATGGCAAGACCTGAACCATTATCTGCCAAATATGCATAATCTCCTCTAATGGCTGCTCTAACCCCAACCCCACTGGTATTTTCATATACTGGAGTACCAGGGTTAGATGCTGGTAATTCCAATGAATTGGTAGCCTGATAATCCAGCTTACTCGATGTTTCTCCTGAACCAATCGTATAATTAAAAGTTAAAGTACTACTACCCGTTCCACTGCTGTAATTAACCACTGCATCGCTACTACCGGTTTCTAAGGTAAGCTGAGGAATACCCGTCACATTAACCACATCATTAAATCCTACCGTAATAGCAATTACATCACTTTGTTTATAAGAACCATTATTTGTAGTTGCGCTAACACCCGTAATCGTTGGAACAATAGTGTCAACAGTAATAGTAGCCGTATTATTAGAATCACCACCATCTGCATTGAAATCGCCACCAACATCAGAGAATTTACTACTGCCCACACTGATCACGCCATCAGCTATACTATTGGCATCAGGGGTAAATACGACTGTATAATTTTTGCCTGACCCTATAAATGAACTAAGTGTCCCTCCAGAGACCGTAATATCTCCAACAACAAAGTCACTGGCTGACTCCGAGAGTGTAAAGGTAATGGTGGCTGTTTCTCCTGCCTTCAAATTCGAAACACTACTACTTAAAACAATAGTAGGAGCAGATATTGTAGGGGCGATATCAACAGTTGTCGATACCAAGTTTATTGGTTCTTTATAAACTTTGCTCGTCAGATCGGCACCTGCAAAGGCGGAGATGGATGATCCTCCAAATGAAACTATTAATATGAAAAATAAAGTGTACTTGATTCCGTTACTCTTCCTGAAAACATTATAAAAAAACAAGGTGGTGTTCTTCCATTTATTAAAGGAAAGTGAGCAAGTTTTAAAGGAAAAACTTGTGATTAAGGAAAAGAACCTTCTAATCAATTTGGTACTGGTTGTTAAAAAACATACAAAAATCGCCAAAAAATGACAAAAAAGCTTCCATTACAAGTTAAATCAGACTGAAAAAGGGTTCTTTTTTACTTTTTTGTCGCAAAAATGTCTTTCTGGATAAAAATATATGCCTCTTAGGTACAAAAAGTAACCCCTAATTCCTATTTCTTAATATCAAAAAAAGATATGAATGTAACATTTATAGCTAATTTTAATATTGATGAGTTAACGTGCTTTAATTCTATACCTTATGGCATTATTTGTTTTATGATTTTTTTAAATACATTAACCCAAATCCAACTACCTAATTCCCATTCTATCTGATAGATATTCTATTATAATATACTACCATCATAGACATCAATTGAATCATCATATACTCCAAAAAAAGCCTATTATTTTAGGTATTCTTTCCTGTCAACACTTTACATTTCATTTTAGTTAATCTCTCATTTGTCTTTAGTAAAAAACTCCCCTCTGTCAACAAAATTCATACCTATTATTTTCCCTATTCTTAATCTACATTATCATGTAAGAATTTATTATTACCTATGATTTGGTTGTCTTCATTCAAACTTAATTTGGAGATATTTCGCTCCATCGAGTGGGGTACTTTTTGGAGCTTAACACGCTTACGCTCAAAAGCAGGTACCTCCCATTTTTCCTTCAATCCTTCATTGGAAATGGGTTGATGTTGCTTTTCATTCATTATGGCCTCCTCCCTCTTTCGGCGCGCTTCCATCATCAGCGATTTTTTGGAAGATAAATGACTATTATCAGTCAACTCCTCAAGTGGATAATCGTCTTTGTACTCCTCTTCTGAATCAGATTCAAGTTCAAAAGTAAATGCCCCATGATCCTCATCTCTACTCTCTGGTAGCTCAAAATCATATTGTAATGGATCCTGCGTCTCCTCTGATATCGGATCATCAAATGTGGGGGTAGGTATGATTGATTTCAAATCATAATCTTCTGAATTTTCGGTATCCTCTTCAAGATCATTACCAAAAAGACTGATTTGATTGATACCTTCGGAAGCGTCTAAGTCATATACTTTATTTGTTTGATCCTCGTTTGAATCAGCCTGGCTTTCATCTTCATTATTGGGATCAAGAGAATTATCATCATTCAAGGCTGCTTTGGCTACTACTTCGTTTGGTGCAACCGCAAAACCAGTAGCGATAATGGTCACACGGATTTTTTCACCTAAGGTAGGGTCTACTCCATGACCAAAAATAACTTCAGCATCTTCTCCTGACATATCCTGCATATAATCTGTAATTTCGGTGAGCTCATCCATTTGTAATTCCGCTTCTTCTCCAGAAACAATACTTAATAATATTTTTTGCGCTCCTGCAATGGTATGATTATTAAGTAATGGAGAATTAATGGCTGCTTCAGCAGCTCTTCTAGCCCTATTCTCTCCAGTCGTTTCAGAACTACCCATAACAGCGGCTCCAGCTCCTTTCATCACAGTTTTAACATCCTCAAAATCAACATTGACATATCCAGAAACTGTAATAATTTCAGCGATCCCTTTTGAGGCAGTCGTCAAAACATTATCTGCTTGCCCAAAAGCTTCTCGAATAGATAAATTACCGTATATCTCTTTGATCTTGTCATTGAGAATAACCAAGACCGTATCACAGTGCTCCTTCAATGCATCAATCCCTTCATTGGCTTGTTTCGTTTTCTTTCTTCCTTCGAACCCAAAAGGTGAAGTCACAATACCCACGGTCAAGATACCCATCTCTTGAGCTACAGATGCAATCACGGGGGCCGCACCTGTTCCGGTTCCTCCTCCCATTCCAGCAGTGATGAAAATCATTCTAGTATCGTCTCCAAGAAGTTCTCTAATCTCCTCTTTACTTTCTATGGCGGCATTTTTTCCCTTCTCAGGGTTGGCGCCCGCCCCTAATCCACTGGTCAAGTTAATTCCTATTTGGAGCTTATTAGGTACTGGGCTCATTTGAAGTGCTTGACTATCTGTATTACAAACTACAAATTCTACATCTTTAATCCCTTGGTTAAACATGTAATTAACAGCGTTGCTGCCGCCACCCCCTACACCAATTACCTTAATAATTGATTTGTGATGGGTGGGCATATCGAATGCATATGTGTTCTCTGCCATGATTGTTCTATTTAATTGTTCTCTTTTCTTTTTTTAATATTCCTGTTTATCGTTGATGTCGTCTAAGAGCAATTCCTTGGTCCGTTCCAACATATTCCCGAAAAAATTTGAGTTCTTTTTATCCTTTACCTTTCGCTCCGAAAGGCCAGTCGTCTCTTTATAATTTGATTCTCTGATGTCCAATGCTTTGAAACCCGTCAATACTAAGCCTACTGAGGTGGCATACATGGGGCTTTTTGCGTCTTCAACCTTACTTTTTCCCAAATGCTCATTGGGATAACCTACCCGAGTATCAAGGCCAGTCATATATTCAAATAATTGTTTTAAATTATTTAATTGTGAACCGCCGCCAGTCACTACAATCCCTGCTGCTAATTTTTTGTGATAGCCTGAGGAGATGATTTCAGTATGAACCATTTCAATGATTTCTTCCATTCTCGCTTCAATAATATGAGCAAGGTTTTTGACAGAAATCTCTTTGGCAGGTCTATTCCTAAAGCCGGGAATGGCGACGATTTCATTGGGATTGGCCTCGTCTGAAATCGCTCTGCCAAATTTTGTTTTTAATAATTCGGCTTGATTGTGCATCACCATACACCCCTGCTTGATGTCGGAAGTAACAATATTGCCTCCAAAAGGGATCACTGCTGTGTGCCTGATAATATTGTCATAAAAAACAGCAATATCTGTAGTCCCTCCACCTATATCCACCAAACACACGCCGGCCTCTTTTTCTTCTTCGCTTAACACTGCAAGACTGGAGGCCAGCGGTTCAAGAATCAAATTTTCAATTTTTAATCCTGCTCGCTTGATACATTTATTGATGTTATTGATGGCATTGGTTTGTGCCGTAATGATGTGAAAATCAGCCTCCAACTTAACCCCAGACATACCGACAGGATCCTTGATACCTTCTTCATAATCTACCAAATAATCTTGAGGCATGACGTGAATTATTTCACTACCCGGCGGAATTACAATCCGATACATATCATTGGCCAGTCGGCTGACATCTTCAACGGTAATTTCATCATTGGTGTCTCTAGTGATAGATCCATGATGTACCGCACTTTTGATGTGCTGACCCGCTATGCCCACGTTGACCACGTTGATCTCTATTTCTGATTGCGCACTGGCCTCCTCTATCGCAGATTCAATCGCCTTTACTGTTTTATCGATATTGGTGACAATCCCCCGAATGACACCGTCTGAAATGGCTTTACCCATACCCAGAATTTCCAATTTTCCGAACTCGTTTTTTCTGCCCACAATCGCACAGATTTTAGTTGTGCCGATATCAAGGCCTACAATTATTTGATCATTATCCATTATTCATCAATTTATTTACTTGCACACAATTTGATTCTTGTATTTTAAGTTTATCGAACTATAGGTGTTCCACCCTTTCTTGGGTAGCACCTCTTTGTAAAAAAGCTTTAATTTTTTAAATTTTTCTTCAATCTCATCCGCAGGCCCAAATAGGATTAATTGCTTGGTCATTTGTGGCCAGAGGGTCAATTCATTTTCCTCACTCACGGCGAGCTGTGCTATTTGAGCCTTCCACAGTTCGTCTTTGTTGATAAAAATTAAGAACTCCATTAATTGCTTACCCAAATCATTTTCTCCTAGATTTGACCTCCATTGTGGATACTCAGCAAAAGAAATGAGCGGAACCCGAGCGGTATAATCTGAATTCATGGGCAATAACTTACCCGTCACATCTATGTATTGATCAGGACCGCTAGAACTCATCAAACGTCCTATAGGTTGCGCCTGAGATACTTTAGCTCCCAAAACCCCAGTGACGCTCATGAAAATATCAATTTCAGCCACGAAAGGATTTTCCTCCACTTGTCTTTCCAACAACTTAATATCAACTTGGTCGAAATTGGTTCCTAATACAACCGACTGCTCTTTATCCAATAACGCTTGAATTTCAAATTGATCAATGAGATAAAAGTCTTGATTATTCATGATTACAATCTCAATCCCACTCACCTTACGTTCAGAAAGCCTCAACGCCCGAAAGCTGATCAATGAAATCAAGATCAAGCTGCCCAACGAATAAATCAATATGTTTTTAAAATAAGTATTCATATCAGGTATAAAAAGATTTTATAATGGGCACCAAGGTATCTATACTCCCTGCTCCTACAGTTAACAATACTTCTACTTGCAAGCCCTCTAATATCATTGGAAAATCATCTAATGTGACGATTTTTTTATTTACTTGTGTGATGCGATCTAAGATTAAATGGGCATCCACACCGGATATGGGCTGCTCACGTGCAGGATAAATATCAAGCAAAATGATTTCATCGGCAAGAGATAGTTTTTCAGCAAATTCTTGATGAAAATCTCGAGTTCTTGTAAATAAGTGAGGCTGAAATACCACCGTGATTTTCTTCTGAGGATAGAGTTTCTTGGCTGACTTGAGTAAAGCATCAATTTCATTGGGGTGGTGGGCGTAATCGTCAATATAAACCAAATCAGGTCGATCCAATATGAATTCAAATCTTCTTTTCACACCCCGATAGCTCTCAATAGCCTCTTTAATAATATCAGGTCCAACACCACGATCTAATGATGCAGTAATCGCTGCCAGTGCGTTCTCAACATTGTGAAACCCTGGCAAGGCTAGATGAAGGTTCTTAATTTCAACAGCTCCTACATAATCAAATACAAATTTGCTTGCCTCAACCCTGATATTCTTGGCTCTAATTTGTGCGCCTTCAAGACCATAGGTGCGGTGTTTCCTCGACAAATAAGCACCTAACTTTGACGACACATCTTTGTGTAAAAGAATCTCCCCTTCTAGGTGGGTCTTATGAATAAACGCCAAATAACTCTTGGTCATCTCACCAGCATCTCCATAGATATCCAAATGATCTGGATCCAAGGAGGTAACGACGGTAAAATCAGGACTCAATTGCAAAAAAGACCGATCAAATTCATCTGCTTCAACCACAACGAGATCCGCCTGGGCACCGATCAGTAAATTGGAGTCATAATTAGTCATGATTCCCCCTACAAATGCAGAACAATCTTTTGTACTGCTGTGCATAACATGCGCCACCATGGATGAAGTGGTTGTTTTTCCATGGGTTCCAGCAATTGCGATGGAGAAATGATCTCGGGTAATCATTCCCAAAACTTCAGATCTTTTTTTTATTTGGAATCCTCCTACTTTAAAAAATTTCATTAGCTCTAAGGATGCTGACATGGCTGGAGTATAAATCACTAAGGTCTGTGGGTCCTCTCTATACTTTTTAGAGAGTTGACTTATTTGGTCTTCATAATGCACCTCGATATCTAGCGCTTCCAAAGAACGCGTAAGTGGCGTTGATAATCTATCATATCCCCCCACTGATAAGCCTCGATGTTTGAACCATTTTGCAAGTGCTGACATACCTATGCCTCCAATCCCTAAAAAATATACGCTATGTAATTGAGTTAGATTCATGCGGCTAATTCGATTACCTTTTTTGCGATGTCTATAGCCGCATTGGGCCGGCCCATGGCAGATATGTTTTTACCTAATTCTTTTTGTTGTTCCTCATCTGAAAGTAAGGATAATGCCGTTTTGACCAACATTGTACCCGCCAATGCGTCTGGTACCATTAGGGCAGCCCTACCTGAAATCAGCTTTTGGGCATTTAATTTCTGATGATCCTCTGCCACGTTAGGTGAGGGTATTAAGATACTGGGTTTCGCGCTCAACATCAATTCAGAAATTGAAAGAGCACCCGCCCGGCTGACCACGACATCTGCAATTGTATAAGCATATTGCATTTCCTTGATGAAATCATACATCCTCAAACGCTCATCCCATGGCGTTTTCATTTCACTCATGATTTGGGTGTAATAAAAACCTCCCGTCTGCCATATCAATTGGGTATCCGCAGCCCAAAGTTGCTCGAGGCCCGAAAGAATACTCTCATTGACTGTTTTGGCCCCCAAGCTTCCACCTATGACCAATAAGGTTTTTTTGTTGGGATTCAATTTAAAGAATGCATAAGCTTCTTTGGATTGTGTGCTATCTTGAAAAATATCCTTGCGTACAGGATTCCCTGCAAGGACTATTTTATCTTTTGGAAAAAACTTATCCATTCCTTCATAAGCTACGCAGATGGTTGAGACCGATTTTGAGAGCCACTTATTTGTGAGACCTGCATATGAGTTTTGTTCTTGAATGAGCGTGGGGATCTTATTTAATGTCGCCATGTATAATAAGGGACCACTGGCATAACCGCCCACGCCGACCACCACATCTGGCCTAAAACTCCTGATCAGCTGAAAAGATTTTATTAAACTTAAAAGAAGTTTGATTGGAAACATCAAATTCTTCAGACTTATACTTCTTTGTAATCCATTGATCCAAAGCCCTACAATTTCAAAGCCTGCCTCAGGTACCTTTTTCATCTCCATTTTTCCTTGGGCACCCACAAAAAGTATTTCGACATCTGAATGCATGGTTTTCAATGCTTGTGCAATCGATATGGCGGGATAAACATGGCCTCCGGTTCCTCCGCCACTGATCATAATACGATATGTTTTATGTACGTCCTCCATCATGCCACTCTTTCTAGATTCTTTAATTGATTGCCCTTAACCCCTATTGGAAAGGAGGACAACTCACCTTGGGTGACACTCAAAATCATCCCAATAGCGATACCAAAAAATAATTGTGACGTTCCGCCCATACTTAGCAAAGGCAGGGTAACACCAGTTATGGGACCAAGACCTAAGGTTACACCAATATTGATCATCGCTTGAAAAATAATAGAGAAAACGAGCCCCGAAACCAATAAACCTCCATAGGCTGTCTCAGAATGAGCAGTCGCTTTCATCCCTCGATATAATAAGCCTAGGTATAAGAAAATGACAATTATCCCTCCAACAAAACCATACTCTTCTATTATGATCGCATAAATAAAATCCGAATAGGCAGAAGGTAAAAAATTCCTTTGATCACTTTGCCCCGGTCCTTTCCCAAACAATCCCCCAGTGGCCATGGCCGCATAGCCCTGTTGGGCTTGATAAGGTATTTCATCTCCGAAAAAGACCTCTACTCTACTTACCGCTGTACCCCCTCGTTGTCCAAATTGAAAGGCAATCATCCCGGCAAATCCGCCAATGATAAGTAACATAGCAATGAATTTCAATGGTACGCGTCCGATAAATAGCACCACCATGCAAGTACTAAAAAGCAATACGGCACTAGAGATATTAGTCATTGCAATCAAACCACAAATAAGTCCGATCCAAATCAGCATGGGAATAATGGCCCTTTGAAAATCTTGGATGTTCTGTTGTCGCTTAGAAAGCATACTTGCCAAGGTCACAATCAAAGCCAATTTGGCCAAATCAGAAGGCTGAAAAGCTTGGTTGATAATCGGTATAGTCAACCAACGAGAAGCTTCATTGATATTGGCTCCAAATAACCACGTGATAACCAATAAAAAAACCGATACCCAAAGCGAGAGTTTAGAGATTTTAGCATAATAGCGATAATCAATTTTATGTACTCCCCACATCGCAAAAAGGCTCAAAAAAACCAGTGCACCATGTTTCAATAAATAATATTCCGTATTTCCACCAACGTATTTATAGGCTAAACTCCCCGTGGCACTGTAAACCACCAAGACGCTAATAACAGATAGCAATAAAACGATGAGCCAAATGATTGAGTCACCCTTCAAGTTTTCATATGCCCATTCCTTGACTTTCTTCATATGCTGGCCGATTTTAAATTTAATGACCCTACCGCCTCCTTAAATTGATCACCACGGTCCTCATAACTGGTAAACAAGTCAAAACTGGCGCAAGCAGGAGACAACAACACAACATCTCCTGCACTTGCGATCTCCCAAGCACTTTGAATGGCTTCTCTTGTTGAGCTGGCTTGACTCATAAAGGGGACTTTACCGCTAAAATGATTTTTGATTTTGGTATTATCTATACCCAAACAAACAATCCCTTTGACTTTTTGGACCACACATTGATCTAAAATTGAATAGTCATTTCCTTTATCTATACCACCAGCAATCCAAATAATAGGCTCTTTTATACCTTCCAAAGCGTAGTAGACCGCATCTACATTGGTCGCCTTAGAATCATTGATGAATTTGACTTGGTCAATCTCTGCCACCATTTCCAATCTATGTGGTGCATTTTTAAAGGATTTCATACCTTTCAAAACTTTCTTGATGGGAATCTCTAACATCAATGCACACAAGGCAGATGACATGGCGTTAATCATATTATGCCTGCCAATCAATGGAATGTCCGTCAAGGGTATCCTATCCTTTTCATGATATTCAAAATTAAAAATCAGATGACCTTTATCTATGAATGCCCCTTTTTTTGAATGAGGATTCGCAGAGACGGCAAATAAACTCGCAGCGATGTTTCGTTCATTGACTTCCTCATTTACGGCACTACTGTCTGCACAATAAATGAAGGAAGATACTGCGGTGACATTCTCGACCATACGAAATTTAGAGGCGACATATTTCTTGAAATCATGATGATATCTATCTAAATGATCTGAAGTTATATTCAGTACTACAGAAATATTTGGTTTAAATTGAATGATGCCATCTAGTTGAAAAGAGCTGATTTCAATTACATAAAAATCATAATCTTTTTCAGAAACTCTTTTGGCCAGACTGTAGCCTACATTCCCGGCTAATGCCACGTCCAAGCCTGCTTCTTTTAATAAATGATAGGTCAATAAAGCCGTAGTCGTCTTCCCGTTGGTACCGGTAATCCCTATTATTTTGGCATTCGGGGCTATGTGTCTAAAGGCAAATTCAATTTCAGAAATAACCACTATCCCTTGGGCTATCAGATCCATAATTAATGGGGTATTATCTGGTATGCCTGGGCTTTTTACTACGGTATCTGCCCTTTTAATTAAATCAAAAGTATGTTTTTTTTCTTCAAATGCCACCCCTAATTCATCAAGCTCTTGCTTCGTATTTGAAGGAATGATGCCAAGATCTGAAATAAAAACGTCATAATGCTTCTGTACGGCTAAGATCGCAGCGCCTACCCCGCTTTCTCCAGATCCCAATATGACTATTTTTTCCTTCATTTATCTATTATCTCAGTTTTAAGGTAGCTAATGTGAGGACGGCTAATAGAATACCTACCGTCCAAAATCTAGTTACAATTTTGGATTCATGCAGCCCTTTCTTTTGAAAATGATGGTGAATCGGTGACATCAAAAAGACACGCTGACCCTCACCAAACTTACTTTTAGTATATTTAAAATAAGCCACTTGTATAATGACGGAAAGCAGTTCAATAAAAAATATTCCACATAATACGGGAATCAAAAGCTCTTTTCTAACGGCCAAGGCCAGTACGGCAACGATGCCACCTAATGCCAAGCTCCCAGTATCACCCATGAAAACTTGAGCGGGAAACGCATTATACCACAAAAAGCCAATGCAGGCTCCTACTAGGGCCGCACAGAAAATAACCAACTCCCCTGAATTTGGAATATACATGATGTTGAGATAATCTGAAAAAATTACATTCCCTGATAAATAAGCTAGAATGGCTAGTGACAGAGCAATAATTGCTGTTGTTCCCGCTGCTAAACCATCAATTCCATCCGTTATATTTACCCCATTGGAGACGGCTGTCACAATAAATGTCACCATCAATATATAAACGACCCAGGCATATTCAGAAAGGAAATCAGGCAATAACCATGAATACTGAAACTCATTATTTTTAAAGAACGGAATGGTCGTTGCTGATGATTTGATATCGCTATACAGATTTATATCGTTGCTATTAAATTCTCTAACGACAATATCTGGATGAAATACCATCGTGCCTCCCACAAGGAGACCTAAAGCTACCTGACCTATAATTTTAAATTTACCCCGTAAACCCTCTTTGTTTTTCTTTCTAATTTTAAGAAAATCATCAATAAATCCAATACTACCCATCCAGATAGCAGATATAATTAATAGGAGAATATAAATATTAGTCAAATCAGCAAAAAAGAGTGTAGGTATGATGATACCCAAAAGAATGATAATACCTCCCATCGTTGGCGTGCCTTGTTTTTCCATTTGACCACTTAAGCCTAAATCTCTAATGGATTCACCCAACTGAAAAGCTTTCAAGAGGTTAATCAATCTTTGGCCAAAAGTAATGGTGATCAATAAAGAAATCAGTACAGCCAAACCTGCTCTAAAAGAGATGTATTGGAAAACCCCTACCCCAAATAGGTCAAATTCCTGATCGATATAGTCAAAGAAATGATACAGCATTATGGTTTTTTAAGCATTTCCATTAAGATTTCTTTATCATCAAAATGTACTTTTTCCCCTTTAATGTCTTGATACTCTTCGTGTCCTTTGCCAGCCACTAAAATCACATCCGTTTTATCGGCAAGATTACAAGCCACGCGAATGGCTTCTCTTCGATCTGTAATCCGCATGACTTTCTTATGATAGCTGGGGGAAATTCCTTTCATCATGTCATCCAAAATAATCTCTGGGCTTTCAAATCTTGGATTGTCACTGGTTAGAATGACTTTATCACTAAAGCTTGCAGCTATACGAGCCATTTTTGGTCTTTTCTCTTGGTCTCTATTTCCGCCACATCCTACAACCGTAATGAGTTGCTCATTCTTTGTCCTTAAGTTATCGATGGTTGAAAGTACATTACTTAAGGCGTCCGGAGTATGTGCATAATCTACAATGGCCATTATATTGTGGTCATTACTTACATATTCAAACCTACCTCTTGCACTGCTGCTTTGAGATAATTGAATCAAGACCTCTTGTGCAGATTCCCCTAATATTGTGGCCACAGCATAGGCCGTCAATAAATTGTAAGCATTGAATGATCCAATCAGTTGAAACCAGATATTTTGACCACTAATTTCAAGTTCCAAACCTTGAAAGGTATTGTTGATTAATTTGGCAGTAAAATCTCCATAACCCTTCATGCCGTATTTATACACACGACTTTTAGTGTTTTGAACCATAATTTTGCCTCGCTTATCATCTGCATTTATGAGCGCAAAAGCATCCTCATTCAAATGATCAAATAAGATTTTTTTTGCCTTTATATATTCATCAAAAGATTGATGATAGTCCAAATGATCATGTGACAAATTGGTAAATATGCCTCCCGAGAAGGAGAGTCCTGAAGTCCGTTCTTGAACCAATGCATGGGAACTAACCTCCATGAAAACATATTGACATCCTTTGGCAATCATTTCCACCAACAGCTCATTGATAGTAATGACATCTGGGGTGGTGAAATGAGAAGGGATAATGGTCTTGCCTATGATATTCTCTACTGTAGACAAAAGCCCTACTTGGTAACCTAAAGCGCTGAATAATGAATGTAATAAGGTAGCAGAAGTTGTCTTACCATTCGTCCCAGTGATACCAATAAGTTTCAATTTATTAGAGGGATGATCATAAAAATTATCGGCGATCACTCCCAGTTCCTTTGCGCAATTATCTGTTTCAATTACAGCAATATCATCACTGAAATTTCTCTGGAATTTTTTTTCAATGAGTAAGGCTACGGCCCCTTGGGCTACTGCTTGTTCAAGATAATCGTGACCATCACTGTTCAGCCCTCGAATAGCGACAAATAGGTCTCCTGGACGAACCTTTCGAGAATCGAAAGTCAGACCATTAATTTCTCTATCCCTGTTTCCAGAAATAGCCTTCAGCTTTACGCCATAAAGTATGTCTTTAAGCTTAGCCAAGTTTCAGTTCTATTTTTTGATTCGACCTTAATTTAGAATTAGGTGCAATGGATTGTGTTTTGACTCTTCCAAAACCTTGTGTTTGTACTTTCAAACCAGCATTCTCTAGAACGAAATAGGCATCTTTCAATGTCATGCCCACCACGTTGGGTACCTGTTGTGGCGTTAAATTATTCTCTTTCCATAATACAGAATTGTTGACGATTTGAGTATTTACCCATTCTGCATTGGGTGACTCTGAATGATTTGAAATACCTAGTTTGTTACTTATTTGTATTAGGTCCCGTTGATTTCCTGATTTAATCAAAGGAAAAATACCTACCATATGAAGGTCTTCAATGGGTTCCACATCTTGTAGTTCTATTTCATTGGAATAGATTTTATCGGCTATCTTCCTGAAGACGGGTGCTGAAACATCTCCCCCATATATTTGATATCCTTTAGGCTTATCTATCACGACGATACAGCTATACTTAGGCTTTTCAGCAGGAAAATAGCCTACGAATGAAGTATAATACTCGTTGGTATATAATCCGTTTTTGACATTTTTTGCAGTACCTGTTTTACCCGCAATATTGTACTTCGGTGTATAAATATTTTGAGCGGTACCCCGTTCTACTACTCCTTGAAGCATAATTTTAACATCTCTCAATGTACTTTCAGAGCATATCTTCTCTTTCAAAATCTTTGCCTCAAATTCTTGAATGACTTGGTCTGCACGCTTGATATATTTAACAATAATGGGCTGTACCATTTTACCTTCATTGGCAATCGAATTAAAGAGGGTAAGGGTATGAAGTGGGGTCATTTTAAGCTCATAACCATGTGACATCCAAGGTAATGAAGTACCACTCCAAGTTGAATCTTTTGGTGACTTGATGTAAGATGCTCCCTCGCCATACATCTGAAAGGCCAAAGGTTCATAAAGCCCCATAGCTCTCAATTGGTCTATGAATTTTTGTGGGTTTTTTCCAAAATGATTCTGGATTAACTTGGCAATGCCAATATTCGATGATTTTTCAAATGCTTCTTGAATCGACAGTGTACCAAATCCACCTTTTTTGTGATCTCTCATCGTTTCATTGAAAAAATTGAAGGACCCATTTTCGGTATCAATAGAATCGTGAAGCTGCAATTTGGAATCTTCCAATAATGCAATCATACTGGCCAATTTAAAGGTGGATCCCGGTTCTCTAGAGCCTTGACTTCCTACGGCATAATTA
>Ga0209602_1002411_pt1 | contig 15341 bp, 7 predicted proteins | sample COGITO_mtgs_1205_3_FD_184810 | JGI IMG/M metagenome (GOLD analysis project Ga0209602, IMG submission 184810) | Pelagic marine microbial communities from North Sea - COGITO_mtgs_120524 (SPAdes) (version 2) | ecosystem: Environmental > Aquatic > Marine > Epipelagic ...
GTCGATGGTTTTAAGGCTCAAAATGAAATCTTGGACCTGACTCGGGAACAAAGTGAGTTTTTCAATGCCCTTGTGACTCTGGAAACGCAGGAACGGGAATTGCAATTCCGTCAGGAAGCCTTGACTTCTTTGAAAGCCTATTTGTCGTCGGGGCTTGAAACGAATAGCCTGCCGCCCACGTCATACCTCATCGACGAGGACCCCTTGCTGATTGAGCAAGTTGGTGCCTTGTACCAGATGCGCAGTGACCGGACACGTGCATTGCTTGACGTGACCGAAGACAGCTATCAAATTCGCCGGCTTGACAGCGCCATCAGCAATGCGCGTTTCACGGTCAAACGTTACATCGAAGACACACGGGTGGCCATTTCCGACCAGCGGCGCAGTGTGCGTTCGCAAATTTCCAGCCTCGAGGACCGCCTCAGTGGAATTCCAGCCACCCAGCGTGACATCTTCAGCATGGAACGGAAATTGACGGTCAATGAAAAAATGTACGTCTACTTGTTGGAAGCGCGAGCGCAAAACGTCATTCAACGCGCGGGCATAGCCCCGGAAGCTTCCATCATTGAAATTGCTCGAAGCGCAGGCATCATTGGCCCGAACAAACAACTGACCATTCGGAATTACACGATTTACGGTGCTCTGATCGCTCTGGCGATTGCATTTGCGCGTATGCTGCTGTTTGAGCGCATTGAATCGACGCAAGAGCTGCGGGAAGCATCGGACATCCCGGTGGTCGTTGGACTGCCCCATTATCCGGGGATTGACGAGAATCCGCTGGCCATCCTCGCGGACTCCCGTGCGCAAATCACCGAAGCCTTTCGAAGCCTTCGGACCAACCTGCAATACCTGCTCGCTAAAGAAGGTGCCAACACCATCCTGGTCAGTTCGTTGCATCCGGGCGAAGGAAAGTCGTTCGTCTCTTCCAACTTAGCGACGGTCCTGGCCAAAACCGGAAAAAAGGTCGTACTCGTTGACTTCGACATGCACAAACCAAAGATCCACAAGAACTTTAAATTATCGAATCAATTGGGCCTGAGCACCTACCTCATCGGTCGTTGTTCTGCCGATGAAATGGGCCAAGCGGGACCCGTTGATACCTTGACTGTGATCACCGCGGGGCCTGTGCCGCCTAATGCGTCTGAATTGGTCATGAACGACCGTATGGATCCATTGTTGGAGAAATTACGAGCGGAGTACGACTTCGTCATCTTGGATACCCCTCCCATGCTCCTCATCACGGATGCTCTGCTGCTCATGAGCAAAGTAGATACGGGTTTGTTAGTGGCTAACACTGCAAAAGCAACAAAACGTGGCATCAAGCACCTCGAAGAATTGCTGGGTCAAAATGACCTGAGCCACGCCTCGCTGGTCATGAACAACATTCGCGCCACACGGTTTGGCCAGTATTACGCGAAGTACGCCTACAAATACGGCTACGGCTACGGCTACGGTTATGGTTATGGTTATGGTTATGGCGGATACGGCGCAGGCGCCTACGGGGACGAACCCGAAACAAAAGCCTGAGCCTCCAACCATCGACGACCACCTTTCGTACCTTCATTCTTGGGCAGATGCAACAAAGGCAATGTTTGTAACGTCTTACAAATGAGATGCAAGCGACGATTTGATTTGTAATTTTGCCATAGGCTCGTGAAAAAAGACATGCACATACAACTGAACAAGAGCAACTTGTGCTCGATGGGCGCCTATGTGATCCTTTTTGTGTTCAGCATTTGCACGACAAAAACGGGCTGGTGTCAGTTGGAAACGACCATGCAGTGCGTGCAAGTAAACCAAGCCGGCAACGCCTCCATTTCGTGGGACCAAGCGATGGACCCGACCGGAGACTTTGTGCAGTACACCATTCATTTGTTCGAGCCTTCGAGCGGTCTGGTTTTGGACACCTACAACATCCCCAATCCCACCGACCCTGCGAACCCGTCGTTTGTGAATACAACCTACGATGCGAACACCACCGAATTGTGTTACTTCATCGTGACCGAGGGCCCGGCGGGCACATTTGGTCCCTCGTCTGATACGCTCTGCAGCATACACCTGACCGCGGACCCTTCCCTGACTCCGGGCACGGTGGATTTGAACTTCAACAGCCCTTGGATTGGAAGCGAAGTCCCAGCTCTTTTCCCGGAGCCACTTTCCGTTGAATTGGAAGAAGCCGACGGTTCCTGGAGTGAAATCGCCCTTGTAGCGGACAACGGCGGCATGATGACAACGCCTTATACCTTGGATGAGTGCAGTGGTGATCTTGTTTTTAGGGTTTTGCAACCCAACACGCTTGACTATTGCAACCAGCAATCCAATCAAGCAGAAAGCACACTGTCCGATGAATTCGATCCTGACCCTCCACTGATCACAGCGGTTCAAGTGGATTATGTCTTTCAGGAAGCCAATGTGGAATGGCAGGCCAGCACAGCAGAGGACTTGGCAGGTTATATCATTTACATCTGCAACGGGGGATTTCAAATGGCCATTGACACCCTATTTGACCCCACCGCCACCTCCTACTTGGACCTGAATTCCAATGTGCAGGCCTACATTGAATCTTACAACGTCGCAGCCTTTGACTCCTGCTTTGTCGGTGGGGAACCCGACCCGGGAGCCGCCAGTGCATTTTGCGCCAGCAGCATTTTCCTCAATGCGACGAGCGCGAATTGCTCGGATCAAGCCACGTTGACATGGACCGGCGGCTTCAATTTACCGGGAGATTTTGCAGGTTATGAGATCTGGATCAACGAAGAAAGCCCAACAGGCAGTGGCAATTGGTCAGGACTTCAAATGATTCAAACCCTGGACGGGAGCATTGGGCAATGGGTCTTTGAAGAAGGAACGTTCGGCTCTACTTTCCAATTTCACGTTGCCGCGCAAACAACCGATGGCTCTTCCATTTTATCCAACGTGCGCACCTTGGATTTCAGTTATCCGGGCGCGCCCGAATTTACTTCCCTCCGCCGGGCAACAGTCAGCGACAGCGGCGCGGTCAATGTGGTTGTGGACTTGGACCCCAACTGCACGGATGTTCACGCCTATACCCTCCAACGCAAGCGCGCGGAAGACCCGGATTATTTCGACCTCGCGACGTTAGAAGGTGTGGCGGGCATGACCTTGCAATTCCAAGATGTGACGGCCGAGACGGATGCGATGAGTTACCAGTACCGCGTACAAGTTTACAATGACTGCGGCGATTCAGTCGGCGCCTCCAATGCAGCGGCGACGGTCCACTTAGAAGGGATTTCGGATTATGAACTCCTCAAGAACACCTTGCACTGGACGCCGTATGCGGATTTCCCCGGGGCCACAGCTGGCTACCGCATTTATCGCCAGACCAACAACGGAGGCAGTTCAGAGGTATTGACCCAATTGCCATCGGGTGTCTTGACCTTTGAAGACGATGTGAGCAACATGCTATTGAGCCCGGGAGATTTTTGTTACATCATCGAAGCCACAGACGCGAATGCTGGCCCAGACGGCGCCATCAATTATGCCCTATCCAACAAACTCTGCCTGACGCAAGAGCCTGTGATTTGGGTGCCCAATGCCATGCTTGTCGGCGGTTACAATGATGAATTCAAACCTGTCATCAGCTTTGCCGATTTTGCCAATTACCGATTGGACATCATCAATCGATGGGGCGATTTGATGTTCACCACGACGGAAGTGGCAAATGGATGGGACGGCCAGTTGAACGGCGAACCCGCACCCGAAGGAGCATACGGTTTCTTCATCACCATCCAAGATGGATCTGGACGAATCTTTGAAGAACAAGGGATGATGACCTTGTTGATCAGCGAGTGAACTTCGCACTTTGCAAAATCATGTGAATGCGCGCATTAGAAGCGCGCAAGTAATCGCGCTTTGATTACCTTTGCGCGAATCGTGATTCGCACGTGCCCCGAGGGGCAATCGTGAATTGCGGCCTTACGATTCAACTGCCCGCCATGGCCACTGCACAAAAACCAAAAATCGTCGGAGAAGGCTTGACCTACGACGACGTCCTCTTGATTCCAGCTTATTCTGAAGTTCTGCCACGTAATGTGCAGTTAGAAAGCCCTTTCTCACGCAATATCATGCTGAAGACTCCCGTGATTTCTGCGGCAATGGATACCGTCACGGGAAGTGCCATGGCCATTGCGATGGCTCGCCAAGGCGGAATTGGTGTCATTCACAAAAACATGACCATCCAAGAGCAAGCGGCAGAAGTGCGTCGGGTGAAGCGCTCAGAAAGCGGCATGATCCAAGATCCGATAACATTGTCTCGGAATTCGACAGCAGGGGATGCCCTGCTAATCATGAAGGAGCACCGCATTGGTGGTATTCCCGTGGTGGACGAGTCGAACACGCTGGTCGGTATTGTAACCAACCGCGATCTGCGATTTGAAAAAGAGAGGAGCCGTCCCATTTCGGAATTGATGACGAGCGAGAACTTAATCGTCACCCAAGATGGCCGAGATTTCCAACGTGCAGAAGAGTTGCTTCGGGAACACCGCATCGAGAAACTTCCCGTGGTAGACGCTCTTGGAAAGTTGGTGGGACTGATTACCTACCGAGACATCATCAAGTTGAGCGAATTTCCACATTCGTGCAAAGACCAGTTTGGCCGTTTGCGTGTGGCTGCTGCAGTGGGCGTTACCCACGATACCATGGAACGAACAGAAGCCCTTGTCAATGCAGGTGTTGACGCGGTCATCATCGATACGGCGCATGGCCACAGCAAAGGGGTATTGGAGACCTTAGCGAAAGTGAAGCAAGCCTTCCCTTCCATCGATGTCGTTTGTGGCAACATCGCGACGGCAGCTGCGGCGAAGGCCTTGGTCGCGGCGGGTGCGGATGCCGTCAAAGTTGGCATCGGACCTGGGTCCATTTGTACCACGCGTATCATCGCAGGTGTTGGAGCTCCCCAATTGGGAGCCGTCATGGACGTTGCAGAAGCCCTCGAAGGCACGGGAGTTCCCGTCATCGCTGACGGTGGCATTCGATTCACCGGCGACATCGTCAAAGGTTTGGCAGGAGGCGGACACACCGTAATGATTGGATCCATGCTAGCCGGCACCGAAGAAAGTCCAGGTGAAACCATTATCTACGAAGGCCGTCGCTTCAAGAGCTACCGGGGAATGGGATCCTTGGAAGCCATGCAGAAAGGTTCCAAAGACCGTTATTTCCAAGATGCTGAGGATGATCTGAAAAAGCTGGTCCCTGAAGGAATTTCAGGGCGTGTTCCCTACAAAGGCAATGTCCAAGAAGTAATGCACCAAATCATTGGCGGATTGCGCGCTGGGATGGGCTATTGCGGGGCTCCGGACATCGCACATTTGCAACAGGCACAGTTCGTTCGCATCACCTCCGCAGGCGTGAAGGAAAGTCATCCGCACGATGTGAGCATTACGCGCGAAGCACCCAATTACAGTATTCGCTGAATGCGATCTGGATCGCAGCTGAACCAACAACAAGACCGAATAGAACGAAACCACAAGCAGTTTACCTACGCCATGACCCCTCCTAATAACCTCGTTATCCGATTCTTCGGAGCCCTTGCCCTCATCTGGGTGATGCCACTTGCTCAGCACGCGCAAGAATCAGGAACCATTCTCACGGTTGGCACCGAAGAAGTCAACGCAGCTGATTTCCAGCATGTGTTTTTGAAAAACAACCGAGACAGCGTCATAACAGAAGCCGCGCTCAACGAATACATGGAACTGTTCATCAATTTCAAGTTGAAAGTCCAGGCTGCGGAGGCGTTGGGCATGGATACCATTGAGACATTCCAGCGGGAACTGGCCGGTTATCGAACCCAGTTGGCACGTCCGTATTTGACCAATAATGACCTCTTGCAAGACTTGGTGAAGCAAGCTTGGGAGCGGCAACAAGAAGAAGTGCGCGCTCGCCACATTCTGGTTTCGTGCAGCGCGGAAGCTTCTGCTGCGGACACGCTCAAGGCATACAAGCGTGCGCTGGCCATGCGCAAACGTGTTGAAAACGGTGAAGACTTTCAAAAAGTAGCCCAATCAAAAGGCGGATCTGACGATCCAAGCGTCCGTGATAACGGCGGAGACCTCGGTTGGTTCAGTGCCTTTCAAATGATTTATTCGTTCGAAGATGCCGCTTACAACACCCCTGTTGGCTCATTGAGCGAGATCGTTCGTACGCGCTACGGTTATCACGTCCTTGAAGTGACAGGAAGACGAGACGCCCGAGGAGAAATCCGAACCGCCCACATCATGATCCGCACCAAGGAAGGTTCATCCGAAGACGAGGCAGCTCAGGCCGAAAGCCGCATCGGACAGGTTTATGACTTGCTCCAAAACGGCTTGCCTTGGGAGGAACTCGCCATGAAAATGTCGGAAGACGCCACCACCTCCGGGAAAGGAGGTGAGCTACCCTGGTTCGGCACCGGAAAAATGGTCGAGGAATTTGAGAATGCTGCCTTTGGTCTGAAAGCCGACGAGGCCATCTCACGGCCATTTCAAACATCGTACGGATGGCACATTGTCAAGCGACTGGAATACCGTGCACCGTTGGATTTCGAGGCATCCAAAAGGGAACTTCAAAAGCGCGTCAGCCGAGACAGCCGCTCCGAATTGACCCGAACCTCCTTCCTTCAGAACCTCAAAGTAGAATATGGCTTCACAGCAAACACGGCTGCACTGACCAGCGTCAAGCGTTATGCTGAGCGCCAAGACAGCGTTTTCTTTCCCAACCACGAATTGAAAATTGGACGAAGCAGCGATCGGACCAAAACATTGGTCACCCTCGCCGGACAAACCGCCACAGTGCAAGACTTCGCAGATTACCTCAACAAAGCCAAAATCCGGAACCTGGAAAAAGCGACCGGTGAAGTAATCGATGAACAGTTTCAAATTTGGTCAGAGAAACTGATGCTCGACTATGAAGACACGCAATTGGAGGCAAAACACAATGACTTTCGCCTGCTCATGGAGGAATACCATGATGGCATTTTACTCTTTGAATTGACCGACGAGAAAGTCTGGAGCCGAGCGGTCAAGGACACTGCCGGACTCGAAACCTTTCATGCGGCCCACCGCAATGATTTCATGTGGGGACCAAGAGCAGAAGTAACCATCTTCACCTGTGCCAATGACAAGGTGGTAAAAGCCACCAAGAAAGCCATCAAAAAAGGCAAAGACCTGGTGGCCTTTCAGCGTGAGGCAAATGCGGAAAACAGCACGGCGGTGCGCATGGAGTCTGGACTGTTTAGCGAAGGTGAAAACAACTGGGCAGACCAAATTTTGGCCGAAAATGCTGCGGGAACGCTGTCCACGGGAACAGCAACCTATGAGGGGGCCGGCGGCGAAACCATTGTGGTGTACATCCAAGATTTGCGCGACGCAGAACCCAAGTCGCTGATGGAAGCCCGTGGGCAGGTAATTGCTGCTTACCAAGACTTTTTGGAAGCCGAATGGATCCGTGAGCTGCGAGGCAATACAACCGTTGAAATCAACCGTGATTTGTTGCAAAACCTAGCGGATTGAGCTTGGTGCTTGCGGTTCGACGGATGCATTGGGCCTGGTTCTCACTCCTCGTGGGAATCGCACTCATGAGCTGCGATCAAAATGACGAGCGTTCCATTCTCAATGAGCCTATTGCCGCTCGTGCTTATGATCAAAACCTACCGCTAAGTGAAATTGAGAATCACATCCCTCTCGGAACTTCATCGGCAGATTCCATCACCATGGCCTCGCGGTATATGGATCAGTGGATTCGTGAACAAGTCATGGTCCACCAAGCCGAGCTGTGGCTTCCTGAGAATGAAACAGACTTCACACGTGAACTCGCATCGTACCGGAACGCATTGATCCTGCACGCCTACAAGGAGCGATACGTAAACGAACGCTTGAACAGCGAAGTGTCCGATGAAGACGCCGCGGCTTATTACGATCGAAACAAGAGCTCATTCATCCTTACCGATTACAGCGTTCGGGTTATTTTCATCCATGCGCCGGCTGTTTTGGACGCTCTAATGGATCCCATCCGGGAAGCGATGACCTCGCTGGACTCCTCGCAATTCCTGTCCATGGAACGTTGGTGCGTCGAAAATGCAGCGGCCTTCTCGTTGACCGACGACATCTGGTGGACTCTGGGTGATTTAACCAAGGAAGTGCCTCTCGAGCTCTATCGGGCCGAATCGCAAATCGCTCGCCGGCGCCCCATTGAATTCGAAGCCGAAGGACGCATATTCCTCGTCCGTTTCTTGGAGCATGCACTCAAAAATGACGTAGCTCCTTTCGAAGCCGTTCGAGCGCAAGTAGATGAACTCATCCTTCACCAACGCCGACAATCCTTGCTGATGGAACTTGAAGAAAACCTCGTGGTTGCTGCTTGGGCAGAAGGCGCTGTGCAACGGACAGAAAAAGGCGCAGCCTTGCGGGCCGCGCCTTCTCATTAATTTTACTTCAAGATTCGTCAACGCTTCATGCGCTGAGGCGAATTCGGCATTCCTACTCAGGAATCACTCCTCACAAGCAGAGGAGAACACCGACAGAAACGTCAAGATATCCTCAATGGTGACCAGCCCGTCGCAATTGCAATCAGCAACATCGGCCCCCAATACACTGGCACCGCCACTTCCCGGCATTCCTGCGAGGAGCACCATCAAGTCCGTGATGTCCCGCGTACCATTGGCATTGAAATCACCCAAACACGCATCTTGAACAGATGCTGGAATCGCATTTGCACAACCCGACAGTCCATTGGCGTAGGTGAAAACGTACTCGCCGTTGGGAAGGTCGTACGGAAAACCGTCGCCGGACATTTCGCCGTCAGTCGATTCCCATGCAACGTCCCAAGCGTCCCAATCACCTTCCAATTCTGCGATGTCCAAGCCGTCGCATGTGGTGCTCGTCAACTCCATCGCCGGCATGGCATTGAAGTGAAGTACAAAACGACCCTCGTAAAGCGTCTCCGCAGGAACACTCACCGTTAGCGTTTCAACGCCCATCTGAGCCTTCTCTCCTGTCTCAGTGTCTTCCACAACCATGCAGTAGTTCTCAGGCATCAGGTCTTGCTCAAAAAGCTCGAACGTGATCTCGCCACCCGCTCCGGTCGTCATATGCAAGGGTACCGAAGGCGTCGTCGCAACAGAACCCAAGGATTGAATCGCCAAGTGCTCGCCCGTCTCCGCAACCGTCCACATGCGCAGCTGATTCAGCAGCTCCGTATCCAGGTGCACCGCGTCTTCTTCGTGGTTAAAGTCAGGTGTCGCTTCTTCGTGGAATGAAATAAAGGCATTTGACCACTGGTCTTCGACGTTTTCGACGTGCAAACCGAGGGAGCCCTCGAAGCCAGGATCAAATTCACGCAAAAACGTGTTTGATCCGTCAACCACCTTATCCGACTCCGAGAAGGTGATTGTCGTTGCTTGCGTCACCTTCACCCAAAACGATTGGCCCACATCTAAAATCATAGGAGCATCTCCGGAGCCATCGTCCAACGTCTCCCTGTAGCTACCCGATCCCGTATTGTCGAAAATGTAATAAGACTCCACTAAGTCATTGTCCGCTAATACCTGCGGCAGATTCACCGGCGCGGGATAGGGATTTGCGACTAGATTCCAGCCATCGACTGCCGAGTTGCTCTGGTTCAAATCATCCGTAAACGTCAAGGCAATGTCCACATCGCCCATTTGGAAGGTACCCGTGACCGAGAATGTTCCCGATGTGTTGGCCGGAATCAAGGCCATGTAACCCGTACCTGGCGTCAAAACCTCTGAGGAGTTCCAAACGTATTGCCAACCTGCAGCCAATGAACCGTAAGACGTCTCAACGTATTTGAAAATCAGCGCGCCAGCGATCGAGTCCGTCCAATTCGCCGCGGTCGTGCCCGTCACATAGGGAGCAATGTTGACCCAAGAGTTGTCCGTATCTGCGGGAACGAAACGCTCGAATGTGAATTCCTGGGAGGTTCCATCTTCAAAGTTGCTCGCTTCACATGGACCAATCGCAGCGGTGCCTGAACCCGTGGACTGGAAGGTCAGGCTGGAAGAAACCGATGAATCAATTTTCAGCTTATCCGTCTGTGCGCCCGAATCAAATTTCAAAGCTCCCGCGGGCTTTAGCTTGATGTGACCTTTCAAGGTTGCCGTTTTGTTGTTTTCAACCACCAAATTTTTTAACTGGAAACGGCTACTGCTGGGATCTGCGTAATTGTTAGCATCAATCGTTTGCGCCGTCAGGCCCGACAACTTGACGGTGCCCTGCCCTCCCTCAAATGTTGCAGATGTACCCAAAGCAATATTCCCGGAAACAGCAACCGTTCTTGCATTTCCGTCACAACTTTGGAAAGTTCCTGTCGTCACTGTGATGTCTTTGCAAGCCACTTCGGATGAAGCATCCACAACCAACGACACTCCATTGTCAACAAAGATGTCCAACGAGGAGTTCCCCGAAGGATTCACTATACCTTGGGTATTCGCAAGATTATCCCAAGTGGCTTGGGTCGCTATTGCGATGCTTCCATTGGGGTCAAATGGAATCAGGTCATAGTCCGAATAATCAGTCTGGTCCGATGTGCTTGTTGAGGTATACGAGGGTGTGGCTCCATTCGCTGCTGAGAATGAAACAGCTGAACTCAAACTTTGTGGCACAATAGCATCTGTGGCAGATGTAAAGGCATTCGCACTGGCTCCGCCGTTGTATTTCCATGCAGAAGAAAGAGAAAACAAGGGGTCTTCAAAACTGTACGCAGGATCCAATTGTGAATCCCAAGAAGTGCCCTCTATGAGCGTTCCTGTACCGCTGTTACTCGCGTTATCAAGGGCGTATCCCACGCAATGCAAATGCCGACACTTGCCATCGTTTGCAGAAGAACCCATGGCATTCTCACCCCAAGCGTCATCCGGTTGAAACATCCAACTTACCGGCGTATTCCAAGTAAAGTAGTCATTATTTGGACCTTTGTGAACATAGCTTCCCGCTGCTTGACCTCCTGTCAGTGTGAAGGTATCTACGCTTCGGACAATCGGATTCGACGCTTCATCACAATAAGCATCACCACCAATCACATCTTTCTGGATATCAAACAGAATTACTTCCGTGCCCGCTGAAACCCCTCCAGCAGGTGCTGTCCACTGAATTGCCGTCCACTGAATTCCTGCCGTGGTTGAGCTGTTGTCTTGGACATTCCATTGGTTGCTTGACCACGCCAGAGAAGGTGATACAACGAGTTTGGTTCCTTCGGCTACGTCTTTCAAAAAAGTAAATCCGATATACGATTCCTCGACATTCCCAAATTCCTCCGCAGCGAACGAAAAGTAAACATCGCCAGGAGACAAAATCGTCCCGGAGTAATCGCTTGGATTCAAATTGGGATCGTCATCGGTGTTGTTGTCGACATACCCTGCAGGCTGCGAGCAGGCCACTTGAGAAATGGCAGGATCACCCAGGCCATCACCGTCGCTATCATCGTACCATGTGGTGGTGGCAGTGGTGACATTGCTGTCCGAATCGTCGCAGTCGCTGTCATCAGCTGTATAGCCTGCCGGCTGGCTGCACGAGGTCTGGCTGGATGCGGGGTTGCCAAATCCGTCTCCATCAGTGTCCGCATACCACAATGATGGGTAGGTACAAGCCGGGTTTCCAACTTCTGCATAGTTGCACGCTAGGGTATTGTCGCAACTGTCCGAACTGTCTGCGACATAGTCGTCGGGCTGGTCACAGGCCGACTGGCTGGTATTGGAGTCGCCCAAACCATCACCGTCGGCATCCGCGTACCATGTGGTGGGGGTGCATGAGGACGTACCGGTGAGTCGAATCAATTCTAGTGTGTGCGCATCATTTTTGCCCATCGTGATGACGATCGTAATCACTGTGCTTCCAACGGCCCCAGATACTGTCGAAGTGACACTTCCATCACCGGCAGTTGTCATGGCTACTTGCAGGTTAGTATAGCCCGCAGCATCAATTGGATCACTTGTCCAAGTGCAAGAATAACTGGCGTTTCCGGTGCCATAGTTCGCGGTAGACCATGAAAAATCCCCACCTCCTACATCAAGTGTTGAGGAAATACTTGAAGTCGTTGTAGCAGACCATTGATCACCGGTCAAGGTAATGCCCCCGGCGCCTGTTGCACTGTCACTTTCCCCCGTAAAATTTTCCTCCCAAATCGTCTGACCCGTCACGCTCGAGGCGAGCAATAGACTCATCACTAAAGTTGAAAAAGCACAGAAAGCTGAGATACTCGAAACTTTTGACGATGACAGAGCAACCGAACTGAGGGGTCTTGTACTGCGCTCGTAGCTGAACAAAGAATTAAGCATGACAAAATTAGGTCCTTTGGTAATTTGCAGGCGTTACTGCACATATAAAGATACGACAACAACAACAACAACAATAAAAAATCAAGCCTAGCATGGTTTACTCCTTCTTCTATTCACGCCTCGCTCAATCATCGAACAATACATGGAACAGGACTTGTTCAAATAATGTTTCCGATGGGTTCCGCATTCAATAGAAATAGGGGCATAGAAAGGCGAAAAGCAAGTATCGACTATGGAGGACGAATCCTCCTATTAACCTTTCTTACGGATAATCCTTGAAACGCCTTGGGTGCCTCTTGCAATTCAACTTAACTTCGCTTGCTCATCACACAACACTATGAGATTCACTGTTTTCTTTGCACTTGCTTTCACCGCCTTGAGTTTGATTGGCAATGCACAAGATGGCGAACCGGCAGCCAAAGCTACCGCCGCCTTCACCCCGATTGACGCCATTGTCGCAGTCGTAGGAGAAGGCATTATCCTAGAAAGTGAAGTAGAAGCTCAGGCTTTTGCCATGAAGGCTCAAATGGCGCAAACCGGACAATCCATGCGGGAATTGACCGAAGTGCAGCGCTGCAATTTGATCGAAGACCTCTTGTTCCAAAAATTATTGGTTCACCAGGCACGTCTCGACAGCATTGAAGTAACACCTTCCGAAGTCATGGACGAAATTGAGCGTCGTCTCGCTTATTACATCCAAATGTTTGGCACGGTCGAGGCATTCGAAGCAGAATACGGCCAGTCCGTCAGTGAGTGGAAAGCTGAATTTGAAGATCCGGTCTACGAGCAATTGCTCGCTGGCCGCATGCAAGCCGAAATCAACCAACAAGTGCGTGCCACTCCCGCTGAAGTCAACCAGCTTTTTACATCCACACCGGCCGACAGCCTCCCACTCATTCCCGAAGCAGTCCGCTACCGCGAACTCGTCATGCAACCGGCCATTACCGAGAGCCAAAAAGCGGACGTCCGAAACTTCTTGGATTCCATTCGCACGTTGGTTTCCACGGGCAAAATGAGCCTCACGCTCGCGGCATCGCGCTATTCCGAAGACCCGGGGAGCAAATACAAGGGCGGTTGTTACGAAAACGTTGGCCGCGGCCAATTCGTTCCCGAATTCGAGGCCGCTGCTTTTGATACGCCCATCGGGGACATGTCCCCCGTATTCGAAACAGATTTTGGCTTCCACTTTCTCCGTGTAACCGACCGCCGAGGGCAATCGTTCAGTGCCTGCCACGTGCTGGTATCTGCGAAAGTGGATCCCATCGCCTTGGAAGCCATGGGCGATGACATGGATGACGTAATGGCGCAAATCGAGAGCAGCGAAACAACGGTGGAAGACGCCATCTTGAACCACTCCACCCGCGAAGAAACCCGCAACCAAGGTGGTCGAGTCGTCAACCCACGTGACGGCGGCACTTTGTTCGGATCCGATGAACTCGATCCCAACTTATTCTTCTTACTCAACGCCATGAAGCCCGGAGAAATATCCGAACCCATTCAGCTCATCGATGACGAGGATCAGGGCTATTGGATTGCCGTGCAACTGGAAGAACGCGTGGCTGCGCACCGGGCCAATCCCACGCAGGACTTCGGCTATTTCCAAACCCTCGTGGAAAATGAATTGCGGGAGAAGCAACTCCAAAAGTGGACCCTGAAGGCCATTGATTACACCTATGTGCGGATTGACCCTCCCTATAACGCTTGCGCGTTCAAGAACCAGTGGACCAAGGATTGATTAGGTCTGAAGGCGTCATGAAAATCAGCATTGTCACCATCGCATTCAATGCAGAAGCGACCATCGCTGATGCAGTGCAATCCGTCTTAAACCAATCGGGCGATGCCTTTGAATTGGAGTACATCATCATCGACGGTGCATCCACCGACGGCACATTGGCCGCAATCGAGCCTTACCGACAACGCATCACGACCGTGATTTCCGAGCCCGACCAGGGGCTTTACGATGGCATGAACAAAGGGGTCGCGGCCGCAACAGGTGACTTTATAGGAATCCTCAATGCCGACGACATTTACGCCCACGATCAGGTGTTGCAACGCGTCGCCCAAACCCTAACTTCCTCCGCCGCAGACTCACTTTACGGCGACTTGGTCTATGTCAATGCAGCCGACGAAGTGGTTCGGCATTGGCAAAGTGACGGTTTCCGGGATGGAAAATTCCAACGCACTGGTTTTTTGAACGGTTGGATGCCGCCTCACCCCACCTTTTTTCTGAGCAAAACGGCCTACGATGCACACGGCGGCTTCAACCTCCAGCTAAAATCTGCAGCTGATTATGAGCTAATGCTCCGAATGTTATTCAAACAAAAACTTTCCACTGCTTACCTCCCGGAAGTTTTGGTACGGATGCGCACGGGTGGTATAAGCAATGCAAATTGGACCAATCGATTGAAAGCCAATCGTGAAGACCGCTTGGCCTGGAAGCTTAACGGACTGAAGCCTCGCCCTTGGACGCTCCTCATGAAGCCAATTCGAAAGCTGGCGCAATGGTGGAAGAAAAAATGAAAGCCGTGTCCAAACGACACTTTTTTATTGCCTTTTGCTAACGGTTTCTATTCAAAACTTTAAATTTATTGCTAACCAATTCCATCCGGTGACAATTACCTTCGGTGCATGGCCAAGAGCAAGGAAGGAAAATCAAAGAAACAGGCGGGTGTTTCGAAGCAAAAACCAACCATTAAAGAACGCATGCTCACCTGGTGGTTCTCGAATTTTCCACCGTTGCAATGAATGGAGCGTTTGGCATGAGTTTCATGAACATGTCAAATGACTCGCATCCTTCGTTTATCTTTACTTCGTGATGCTGTGGGGTTGGCGCGAAGCGCTCCCTTGCAGCTGATTGTGAACACCCAAACTGAAAGAACCAGACCCTCCTCATGTACGGATCGGACAAAGAGGCCCTGGAGGCCCTGAACAACAAGCATAAAGCACTCCTCAGCGAAATTGGCAATGTAATCGTGGGCCAAGAACAGGTCATTCGAGAAGTCACAACCGCGATTTTCGCCGGCGGCCACGTCTTGCTGGTAGGAGTGCCCGGACT
>Ga0209602_1002437_pt1 | contig 15213 bp, 8 predicted proteins | sample COGITO_mtgs_1205_3_FD_184810 | JGI IMG/M metagenome (GOLD analysis project Ga0209602, IMG submission 184810) | Pelagic marine microbial communities from North Sea - COGITO_mtgs_120524 (SPAdes) (version 2) | ecosystem: Environmental > Aquatic > Marine > Epipelagic ...
GATACGAGCGTCATCACCTTTGTCTTCCACTGCGTTCTTCCAACGGAATTTCTTGAGTAAGCCTTTAGCCGCTACTGCTACACGTTCTTCGGCTTCTGTGAGAGACTCTATGTCTTGCTTTTCGTTTCGGTCAGAGGTTTGAATAGTGCCGTTAGTCGCAAATATGTCGTTAAATCTAGCGGCTGACTTGCCTAAATCCACAGAGTTGTCGTTATCCGAACCATCATCATCAGCAGGGCTTATGACACCCGCTGTCATATAGACTAGATCGTACTTAAGACTTATAGCACCATGACCTACGGTTTTTGCGTCACCTATGTTGACAGAGCCTGATAGGTAGAGGTCTTTGAATCGCGTTCCTGAGCCGCCTAAGTCAATGGCATTGTCTCGCCCTGCGCCTGTGCTAGTGGCAGGGTAAATCTTATCAGCCGCTCCCTCAAAAGTTAAAAAAGTATCGTCATTTCCGATGTAAAGACGGCTTGCATAAGTACCAATACTACCTACGGATGTGCTGTCTTTGCGAAAATCTGCAATAATGCCGTCACTGCTTAAACGATTTAACTGCAATGCCTGAGCCCCACTTGCTGTTGCTCTAACTTCACCAAAAGGTTTAACTTCAACACCTACCGCCCCTAAAGAAACAGAAGTCTTACCCACTAACAGGTTGTTGCTAGAATCAAGCGACATTCCGATTCCGGTTGACGAGCCTGAACCAAAGTCCATTCGGTCATATTGATGATGGTAACTTATAAATCCGCCAGCAAGGTTACCTTGATCTTTAAACTTAATAAGTGCACTTCTATTAGTTGCACCAGTGTCAAACACAAGAGTTGGATCACCGCCTGATGCTGAGTCAATCAGGACAGTTGCATCAGCTACAGTGCCTCGACCAACATCCAATGTTGAACCAGACAAGCGCATCTTTTCACTGCCGTTTACTTTAAACTGCATACTATTTGTAGCGTGGTCATATAAGTAACCCGCAGGGTTAGTTGACGCACCATCAGAGAACAACAGTCCTGCCGCGCCAGTAGCACTGGTTTTTATTTGAATGTAGTTCTGAGAGTCTGAAGTATCACCAACCGTAATTGGTTGTTCTGGTGAACTGTTAGAAATACCCACGCGCCCCTGACTGTCAATCCTGAGTCTCTCACTCGTACTTTGCTTAACAATAAGATTAGGCTGACCAGTGTTAGTACCATCTACCTCTATACTATATGTGCCTACAGGGTCTTTGGTTAGGGTTAGCTTGTTAGTTGTCACCGTAGAATTAAACGTAGCCGCACCTGCGTTAGACATATCAAGGGTAAGGGCTGTTATAGGTGAGCCATTATCGTTGCCTGAAAATTTAATATCTTTATCTTGCGTTTCAACGTGAAGACTTAAATCTCCACTATTGTTCATTAAGAAATTACCGTATTGTGTGCCGCCATCTTTTAGAACTACTTGACCACCATCTGCATCAAGATTAATATTTCCTGCAACGTCTAGTGTTAGGTCTCCAGAACTCACGTCAATCTCTTGACCGCTTAGGGTCATGTTGCCTGTACTCACGCTACCTGAGAATGTGGCTCCAGAATTTGCTCTCAACGACAGCATTTTGTCGTTACTTCCTGAACCATTTCGGACTCTAAAGGCTAACTCACCATCGTTAAAGCTAGTGTTGTAATCTAATGAAATTAAAGCGTTTGTTGAGCTTGAACTTCTAGTTCTAAAATGTAATCCGCTGTAAGTAGCACTACTATTTGTATTCCATATTGAAAAATGACCATCGTTTACAGACGCTAAAGCATCAGTAGAAATTGCTGAACTTGTTGATACTTGAACCCCTGCTTTAGCTTGAGCGACACTTCCGCCAACAATAAGAGAATCGGCTGTCACTGCCCCACTGAATGTGGCGTTGCCGCTGTAATCAATAAGCATTCTGTCAGCAATCGTGCCACTAATTTCTGTCTGGAATCTTAAATCACTATTAGTAGGTGAGTTTTTAGTAGCATAAATACGAGATTCTGCACCACCCTCTTCAAGTGTAAGTTTAGGAGGTGAGCCAGTTAGCCCTGAAAGATGTAGTGTCGTATTTGGCGCAGTGGTAGCTCCGACCATAAGGGAGCCATTGGGGATGTTTGTATTTCCTGAAGCATCTATAGTCAGTCTATAAGAACTAGCTGTATTGTCGTAGATTCCTAACGTGCCGTTAGACAAACTTGTAAACATATAATCACGACCACCAATAATGTGTAATCGTGCGTTATTGTCTGCTGTTTTTCTGATGTAAGTGTAGCCGTTTACGTCAAGCCCTGTGCTTGTCACTGAGCCACTGAAGACTGATGAGCCGTCAGCGTTGATGGTTAGTCTGTCGTTACTACCTATCGTCCCCCCATCAGCTATTTTAAATGCACCATCTGAATTGTCTCTCCCCATCGTGTACTCAGAAGTGCCGTTATTCGCAAATGTAAGTTTTGCATCACCCGCTGTTGTAGTATCAATTTTTACTTCTGAATTACCCGACACAGACCTTTTAAATAAAGCCATTTCATTGTGTGAGCCTGTCACATGGAGAGTATGAGTTAATGACGTTGTCCCCAACCCTAGTCGCGAGGTAGAACTATCCCAGAACAGATTTTGTGAAGTCCCCGCAGAATCGTAGAAGCTGATGTCACCGTTGGAAGCGGCAGTAAGCCTGTTAAGGTTACCAGAACGCAGATTTAATGTATCGTTAGCGTTGTTGTAGTTAATCCCACCAATGTTGCTATCAGCTGAGTCTCCAAAATCAATAGCCGCTAATGAGCTAGCACCTGCTTGGATGTTCATTCCTGCGAATGCAGTGCTACTAATAGTAAATCCATCTAGTGAACCAGTACCGCTTATGGTCAAACCATCGGCTGTCACTGAGCCTGTTACGTCAATACCTGTGGGAGTAATAGTGGTAAGAACAGAGGTTCCGTTTCTAAACCTAAAAGTACCTGCGGAAGCGTTAGTGCCTCCGTATAACGTTAAATTAGAACCTGCATTACTAGCGTTACCACCACCAATAATTTTAAGGCTATTGTTAACGTTAGAATAAAGACCGCCAGTGTTTACAACATCTCCTGTCGTTAAAGTGCCTGTGGAGGTGGTGGCGATTTTGGCTGAACCGTTGTGAAAAAGAGTTACAGCGCCATCATTAACTGCTGTTAACGCAAACTCGTTCCCACCTGCTGTCGTTAAGTTAAAATTACCAGTCGCGCTTTGTATGTAGCTGTTTGACCCATCATGGTAAATCTGTAAATCACCGTTGGTTTGATTGCCTAGCTGTAGCTTGACGTTATCGCCTAGAGATAGGTTGCCTGTAAGAGTGCCGCCAGATAGGGGTAGGCCACCGACGTCTACTATAGACTCAGTGCCATCATCTTTCTTGATGTACATCTTGCCGTGATAGGTGTTAATACCTACTTCACCAAGGGCTAAATCAGATGTAGAAGGAATTCCACTAGCCCCTGATTGTGCTGATCTTTTTAACTTAATTGTTTGTGCCATATGGCTCTCCTATATGCGTATATACGCTAGAGATTTATTTAGAATGTACCGCCATCGATTGCTATGTTTTCAACATTTAAAGGAGACATAGTGCTTGGATCAATAACATCAGGATTATTAACTGTTCCTGTAGCTACAGACCATCTATCTTCTGATTCATCCCAAAGAAGATAAGCATTGACTACTGTGCCTCTTTCAACTTCAAGACCCGCATCAGCAGTTGGAGCACTTCCTGAATAGTCTTTGTTCAATCGAAGAATATTGTCTTTAAATACGACAGTTGTACTATCTACAGTTGTTGTAGTACCTTGTACAGTTAGATCTCCAGTTATAATTACTGCATCATTAACAGTTACAGTGGATCCGCTAGTAGACAGTGTATCTCCACTGAAAGAAAAGTTTCCTAACTTATTATCTACATAACTTTTAACTGCACCTGTAGTAGATAAACTTGTGTTGCTTGAGCTTAATGATGTACTTACTTCTATTGAGTTAACATTTTGACCTGTAGCAAAACCAACACCATTAGCAGTAACATATAATTGAGCGCCTAAATTACCAATTTGAAAACTAATATCGTCATAAGTTTGTCCTGAAGCGGGCGTGATGTTCATTCCACTTATACCGTCATCACCCCTAAGTGTTAGAGCTTCACCTTGTATTAGTAAACCACCGCTACCAATTTCTTTTATTTCTGCTCGACTATTAGCAGTGTCGTAACTTATTTGTAAATTTAAAGAATTACTTTCACCAAACTGTATGTGTTGGTTATTGTTCATTTGTAAATTGTTAGAACCAGAAGTATTACCAAGTCCTAAAACAGTAGATAAATTGCCGCCAGTCCAAGGGACGTTAACAACTAAGTTATCACCGCTGTCTACTTGAACTTTATATGTGCGATCAGCAGTTGTTGTAGAAGTTTCTGCGGCTGTTGAATTTGTTCCGTCAACATTAGCATTAAAAGTAGTGCCAGAAAGAGTAAGCCCTGTTCCTGCGGTGTACTCAGTGTTTGTCCAAGGAACGTTAACTACAGCTTGATCTGCACTGTTAAGCTGAATACCGTAAGTTCTTAATGCAGTTGTGCCAGCAGGCTGTGCAGAAACAGATTGTACAGTGCCAGAATATATTTTAATTCCGCCTAATGCAGTAGTTGTAGCTTTGTCTCTAATATAACGACCATCAAGATCAACAGTTTCACTTAAATTTGTACCAACTTGATTAATTGTTAATACACCATTAGCCGTATCAAAGCTTAGTCCACCACTTTCAATAGATCGATCTGTAAAGTATTTACCGCCAATAGCATCTACATTAGAAGTAGTCCCCCCTGGTCTGCCAATCCACAACTTATTACTGCTTGCAGAATATGCTAATTCAGCATTAGTAAGTGTAGTCGGAGCATCTGTACTTGTACTCTGTTTAATTGTGATTGTTTGTGCCATTTTCCTGCTCCGTTTTTAAAAGTTTCCACCCTCAAGGGTTGATGTGTTATTTAAATAATTACTATCATTATTGAATTGTGAGATTGATCCAGTTACATTAGATAGTTCTCGCGATGAATTAATAAAAGTTGTTCCTTGAACAGCATATCCAACAGTATTGTTTAACAACCCTGTCATTGTATCGCCTGTTTTTTCTACAAATCCTAAAGCAGAATACGCCCCTACTGCTACTGGTTCACCTGTTGTTTCGTCAAAACCTAAATACTTACCTTTACGGCTTTCTTTTAAAGGCAATTCCATAGTGCCTGAAGACAAGTCTTTATCTTGCAATCTTAATGTTCTGTTAATTGCAGTTTGTTGCTGGTTAGCCGCAAGCCACAATCTATCATAATCATTATTTACTTCAGTAGCTAAAAAAGCACCGTTAGCTTGATATGCCGTATCTCTATCTAAATCCATAGACATAAGAATGTTAATAGGCACACCTTGCGTTGGGAAGATAGGATTATTGTTACTATCTACTAACGTAAAAGTAATAGTTCCACCAGAACCAGACCCAACATTCTGTACGGTATAGTGTACGTTTAAAGTCTGTATAGCCCCATCTAGTATAACTGTGACATCTGTAGCTTCATTTAACTGGAACGTATAGTTATACACATTCTGACTACTTCCTGCGGTATAATCGTTCCTAGTTGTATTTGCTGTGACTGTCATTTATGGCCTCATAAGTTTTGCCAATTATACTATTTAAGGGGTTATAAATCACTCGATGCTTTCTGAACTTCATCTAATCCATGCCTTATATAAAATAAATTCTGCAAAGGTATAAGTCTTCTAAGTGTCCTTATGTCTGCTTCAGTCATTTCACCTTCAGATGTAATTGCGTTAGTTGCCGCTACAGTAGTAGATAACAAGCTACCAAAAGTTGGGCCTAGCAAAGACTCAGAAACAGTACGAGATACTTGCTTAGAAGCAGGCGCATCAATTCCTAACAACGGCCTTAACCCTAAAGAGTTGCCTGATATCTTTTCTATTGTGTTAGTAATTTCTCCGATAACGCCTATTGCACCTGACCTATCAATCCCCTCTGTAACCCATACAGCAGGATCATCACTAACATCCCTTCCTGCAATCTTCTGTTTAACGTAATAGGTAAACATTCCCATACCGACAAGTGAAGCAAGACCGCCTACTGCATTGTGATCTTGATTCTGTAATGCGGCAATAAAAACTCTCTGGGTAGCAGACAATATAAACGATCTAAACTGACCAACAGTTTTACCCATTTCAGTAGACATAAACAATGGCTTTTCTTGTCCAGGAATTAGGATTACGCGATCACTTTCTTTACGTACTGCCGCGCCCCACATTCTTTCTAAATCTGGTCTATCCCAATTTTTAGCATTAGTCAGCCAAATACCATCTTCATTCTTGCCATGCCTTACTACTTGCTCATACATATCTTTTGCTGATTGCTCGTCAATACCTAATCGAGCTAGGCGCTTGTCATAAACTCCTTTCTTTAATCCATCAAAGATAGATGTTTGCATAGTAACAGCGTGAAGTTGTTTCATTCCTGCTGTCCAATGATCTAAGAAGTTTATCTTTCCAAACTTGCTAGAAGCTGATCGTAACCCTCTTTCAATAGCTGTACCGCCTTGTGCATAATCGCCAACATCAGCAATAATTTCTGACTTGCCTGACATGATAGCATCAGTTCCTACGCCATAACGCTTTAACTCAGAAGCCGCAACTTTAAAAGTTTTTGTGTTTTTAATTAATGGCGCTAAACCACTCTTAAATGTTTTAGCAAAACCTTCAGCCATAAATACGCGAGAAACATCAGGTAAACTAGATACAGTTACACCACCCAACAAACGCAAATAGTTTAAGTCTCTTGAAGACCTAGCCATACGAGTCCAGATATTATCCTCAGAAAATCCGTAAACACCACGAATACGATCACGCATTCCTGCGATGTCTCTAACGTCACTTTCTCTTTGCTTTTCTAATTTTTGTTGTTGCTTTGGGGTCAGTGATTTATCGGTTTTTTTCTTTGCATACCATGTATTAATATCTTTGAGTTGGTCGGTCATATTAACGTCATTAAACTTTCTAACTAACTCAATATCTCCAGCTACATTTTGCAGATACCTAGCGCCTAATGTCTCAATGTCATTCTCTAAAAACTCTTCAACTATTTCATCATCAATTTGGAATACACGATTTCTTAATGGGCCGCGTAATGCAGTGCCATTAATGCCGCGACTGCTAGAGCCAGAACCTAATTTCCAATCATAAGGAAGTCTACCGTCTGGACTGCCTTGTATTCTTTGTGCTATTTCTTGAGCAAGCGATTCATAATCTTGGCGCTCAAAATCCATGCCTTTCTTGAATTCAGCTTTATCGATAATTGCTTGAAGATTGTCTTTTTCTTTTCCTGTTGCTGTAGCAATGTTCTCAGAAGCCGCCTTAGCATCTTCAAATAGTTTTACGTCTTTCTCTGCAAGCCAGTTAGAAACTTTGTTTATAAACTGAGGGAAGTTAGCTGAAATTTTATTTTTGTTCCACACACGATTTAAATAGTTATTAGCTGTTTTAACATCTACATCTTCAGGAAGTAATTTTAAAGCTACCATCTCATCTTTAAGGGGTGTATATAATTCGTTATTCCAGTAATCAGCAGAAGCCTTGACTTGAGGTATGTCGCTATCACCTTTCCTAATTGCAGTAGATACAGCTTCATTAAACTGCTTGCGATTCATCTTGCCACCAGCACTCTTATATTCTGCAAAAAGATTAGCGTTGTTTTGCAATGATGTGCCTAACTTTCCTGAATGTGCTTTAGCTAATGACTCAGCCGCTTGTAGAACATTTCCATCCATTTTAATAGGGTTTTCAGCCATCATAGTAGCAATTAAGCGTGTAGTTGGATTTTCACTTGTGATTGCCCGAGACAGCGGATCAAAGCCTAATAACTTTACTAATTTTTTAGCCATTGTTCCAGACACTTGAGTATCACCGAAAACTTGCTGTGCGCCAACACTGCGCGAACCTACAGGCTCAGTAACAGCGTCAATAGTAGGATTAATGCCTTCAGCAATCTTAGGCTCAACATTCATTACGTCTTCGTATGCGTCGATCATTTTAGCATCAACACCATACGTGGATAACTTAGCCGCTGTGCCTCCTAAAACGCCACCTAAGAGCATTCCAGCAGAAATGTTAGTGGCAGACTCTCCGTACGTTCTAGTTAGCTGTTGCGTGTGTAAAGCCGCTTCTTGGATAGCTGTGTCAACACCAACTACAGACCCCATTACAGCCGCGCCTTTTAGAATTCCTTTTCCTGCCCTATACGTATTTAGCGCAACACCACCTATAGACAACAAAGAAATAGGATCAGCCATCATTACAGGTAAGCCAACAATAAAAGAAGTAGCTCCACCTCGAGCCATTGTTTCTCTGTCGGCTCTTTCTTGAGCCATTTGTCTGCGTACAGCCTCTAGTTCTTCATCATTATCTGCATATAAGGCATTGCTAACAAACGCTTGATCTAGTTTTTCTTCTTCCGTGAACAAACCATAAGGATCATAATCTGGGTTATCTTTAGTAGAGTCAGGCAAGCCAGCTTCTTTAGATGCAAACGCTCCGATAATATTTTCTTGTCGATAAAACGCCTTAGCAATTTCGCTAACTGAAGGGCGCTCTTCTTCTTCTAAAGCAAGAGGAACTAATTTTGGAGCTATTAACTCTTGATCTGGGGATGCAACAAAACCCATTTTATCTCCTGTTAGCTATGGCTCTTAAATCTGGAGTAGATGCATAAATTTGTCCACTTTGTGCGGCTTTCATTTCTTGCTCTGCTGTATCTCTAATTATAGCTTGCTCTTGTTCTTCAGCAGTTAAAATGTCAGGAATGTATCTATTTAACATTACCTCATTGCCATCTTCATCCTGTCCAGCAAACACAGCGGTTCTTAAAGTCCCATCTCCATCCTTATACATTACAGTATAAGACGGCTTTCCCATTGAGGCTTCTCTTGCTGTGATTTCGTCAGAAACTAAAATGATGTCTTGTTTAGACAACTCAAGGCCAAAAATACCTGATGGGCCAGTTAGCTCATTATAAATATCTTCTCTAATATAATTTACGCTATCAGTCACGCCTAAACCGTAGTAATCTTCAGGACGAAATTTCATAAATCCAAACTCACCTTCTTTGTAATTAGTTTGAATATTTATCATTGCCTGTTCTTTAGCGTTATCTACAGACATTCCAGATTTATAATAGCTTTCAACTAAAGTGCCGTAATCTTTTACTAGCTGATACTGGGCAATATCATTGACATTAAATTTCTTAAAATATCCTGATCCATATTCTTCAATCAATTCATTTTCATAAGAACCGCTAAAGGTTTTCTTACCTTCCTTGGATTTAATTTCTGCTGTTCTAGCCTCGATTCTTGCCTTGTTAGTCGGATCAGTATTTGCAATGGCTTGTTGCGTAGCAAGGTCTGCTCCCATGAACTGACTTAATGAATTAACTTCTGCGGCAAAAGCACGTTGTTGTTCAGTAAGAATTGTTTGCCCAATTCCCGCAATTTCTGTTAATCTTCCAATGGTTTCTGAAGCCGCTTGTATCCTGTTTACATCTTGCGACATTAAATCGTTAGTTAATTCTTGCTTTAACATTGCAGGAACAAAACCAGTTTTTGCTACGAAATCTGTTTGTTTTGCACCTCTAGCTTGAGGATTGTCAGAAGGCAATTCTTGAAACGTTACTTCTGCATAATAATCATTTGCATCTTTTTGAGTGATCGGAATTTGATCTGCAACAGGCGTAACGCTATCTATTACATTACCAACACGAACCATTCCTTGATTTTTCTTAGATTGCGCTAATTCTGCTTTATATGCTTGCCTAACACCATTTAACCTTTGGCTAATCAAGCCTAGCATTTGATCTTTTTCTGTAGGGGTTATACCTTCGATTTCTGAGGTTCTAAAATCTTCAAGGAATTTAGCGCCACTAATCAGCTTTTCTTCGTTAGACAAATCTTCATTGAAGACAGCCCTGTCAACATTGCCAATTTCATTTTGAAGTAAGATTGATCTTTCAATTTTGCGTTTTTCATCTTCAACTATAGAAGCATACCTTGGACTAGCTTCAGCCAGTGCGTCCATAGTAAGTTCTAGCATTTCTGCTTCAGAATTAGCTAACTCTACATCACCTTCTCTAGCCAAGTTCGCAATGTTTATTAAGCCAACATCAATGGAATTATTTAATGTATTAATGTTTTTATTATTAGCTTGTCGTAAAAACTCTGTGTTTATTTTTTGTTCAGTGGAAAGTATACGATTTGTTAATACTTCATTAGCTTTAATCTGAGCATCAGCAGGCAATCCTTTAATAGTCGCGTCACGGTATGCTTCAGCACTAGAAGAAAATCCTGCTGGATCGTCCTTAAAGGTTTCTTGTAACTCTATAAACTTTGCATCTGCATCCATACTTACTTCTGACAGATAAGCATTGACCGCAGTACGGTTAAACGCCTCAGACCCCCACCCTCTACGAGTAGGAACTGCACCGAATACTTTTTCACCAGTTTCAGGATCAACAGTAACAGCTTCTTCTACAGCTTGCTGTGCCTGCTCGGGAGCCTCACGTTCTGCCTTAGCCCTTCCAAACTGTTCAGCAACGCCTGCTACAGTCTCTCCTAAGCCTGCTAGAGCCTGCATACGCCTAGATATAGAGTCATCTCCCCCAGTAGGGCGAAACTCTCCGTAAGATAAAATACGTTGTTGTCTAGGTCGTTTAGCCATTACGTTTCCTTATTTGCCTGATAGGTTTGAAATCCACCATAAGCATCAGCCGCACCTTTAAGCAAAGTAGATGTAGCTTGAGTGTAAGCAGTTCCTTTAGCCATTTTTCCTTGCATTCTTATTTGTCTGCGCTTTAATTTTTCAGACAACCCTATCATTCCTTCGCTTGCGCCTATTTGTTTGGCACTTTCTAAAGCAATACTGGCAGGGGTTCCTTCGCCTGTCATACCAGAAGTAGACATTCCAACAACATTAGATGCAAGGGCTTTGTTTAATTCTTGTCGTCTTTGTAGCTCACGACCCTCAGCGGCAATCTTTTCTTGTCTAGCTTGTTCTATCGCTTGTTCTTCTGCCGCTTTACCAGCTTGTACTTGACCATAAGCACTTACTGCTGTGCCTGCCGCCATTAAACTAGCCACTATTGCAAAACTCATCTAAATATCCTCTGGCTCTAACAAAGCCGCTTCTATCTCGTCTATATCAGTTAAGTGTGTAGGGTGATATGTAATCCATACACAGTCTGTTTCAGCGTATATAACACGCTTAGTTTGCGGAATAGTCTCTCCCATAAACGGAGCCTCTATATCCAAGTTACCAAATTGGCTAGACACCTTACATCTACCCTTTACTACCATGTACAAGTGAGTCGTCTTGTGTAACGCTCCGACCAAACATACGCCAGCAGGGATAAACAACTCTCTTGCATATAAACCATCACTAAAATGATGCTTAGTTTCTAACTCTACAGTGTCACCTTTTAACATTAATGATTGTAGTTTTACAATATCATCTTGCGCTGTTATTTGATTCACGAACTAATCTCATATCCAATGGCTTGAAGATGAAATGGCGTTGGATTTGGCACTGTAATTACAGGAGCAACTTCTCTATCCCATCCGTTACCACCGTGGTTATCTTCTATAATACCTGTAGAAGGTATAAGAGATGAGTTTAAAGGGCTGTCACCAGCATCTCCAAATGTTCTAACGGCAACTAAATTTCCATCTATGTAAACACCAGCACTATTGTAAACACGCAAGTTCATTCGGTCTATGCGCTTTTGCTCTAATGCAGTTTGAGATCCGTTAGGCGCTCTAGTATTTAACGGCATTCCTACAACTTTAAGTGCAAAGTTGTACCCTACCTCTACATCAATAACACCACCAGAAGGGTCTTGCTCAAGGATAAATGACTTTTCTGCATCAGTTAAAATGATATATCCAGAAGCAGGGTCAACCTGTACTACGCGGTTATTTAATGTTGTTCCTCTAGCTACAACGCTAACCGTCTCTCCATTTAAATGATTTGAAGCTAAATACAAGTTATTGCCTACTATACTTAAACTAGTTTCAAGTTTAACAGATGAATCCATTAAATAATCAAAGTCCCACTTCTCTACTGTGTATGTAGTAGTAGTGTCAGTAGTTCTTTTATTTACTAAGAATAAATCGTTATTAACAACAGATACCGATACAGTTTTAAGAGGGTATGCAGTGCTAGTATCTCCATTAATCCACTTAGTAAAACCATTAATGTCTTGTGACCTAAGCGTATTTAAAATACTAGAAGTACCGTCTTGGTTTACAATAAATACCCAATTAGCATCTTCTGATAATGATCCTGTTAAAGCACCTAAGTCTACTGGATTATCAATAAGCTGAGAAGACAACACAGATATGTCTGTACTGTTGTAAGCATCTTCATTGTAGTTATACAGATAGGATCGTAATGTTCTACCGTTTTGATCTACAAACAGTGTTGCACCATCTACAGACTTAACTTCTAGGAAAGATGCTCCATGCTGTGTTTGCGCTTCAATAGTAATGTCAGACGGAGTATTACCTCTAACAATAAACTCTGCCCCTGCTGTAAACACCTGTAGGCCACGATCAGGGTTAATGTCGATAATCTCTGTTAGCTGTCTTGATGATATGGTTGTAAAGATACCCTCGTCATCATCACCTTCTTCTGTGTAGAAATCAAAGAACGATCCAGACCTAGATGCAAACAAACTTTGTAGCTTAGACTTTGTACCACCTAACCATAACCTTCCTGCATAGAATGCGGCTGTTTTAGGGTATCCTCTCGTAGCAGACCATACGTCTTCTTTTCTTGGAACTCCTTGAGTATTTAAAGCAAACTCTATTTCGTTATTAGTACCGCCTATTTCTGATGTTGCAAAGCCAGACCATAATTCAAAAGATTTAGCAGACTCACCGCTAACTGTAATTGTAAAATTAGCATTATTTGAGGAAGTAACAGAAACACCTGTATCACCAAAAATAGGCATTTCTTGCAAGTTTTTTTCTATATTTGCAGAAGATGATGATGCACTTTGTGTTAATGTTATGTTTTTACTTAACACGCCTTCGACATCTATTTGAAATCTATCGCCTGCATCAAAATGCAGTAATGTCATTGTTGTTACATAACTTGTAGGCGTAGGGCTAGACGCATCATTATAATCGTACTGAGGCACATTAAGAAAAGGAATGTCGTCAATAGTAAATACGTCATTACCTGTGTTTATTATTCTTATAGGATGATGATTCTCATGAAACATTAACATGACGTTTTCTGTTTGGACATCACGTACATTTGAAACTTCAGTAGACTTAAAAGGTAACGGCAAATAAGCTACAGGAACAAAGTTAAATGTTTGATCTGTTACTCTGTAGATAGACATATTCCCAAAGGAAGGTGACGTATTAGCGCCTCCAGTAACAACGCATAAGTAATGCCTGTCTGTTTCAATGCTAAAATCAAATGTCTTAACATCAGAAGCATCATTTGTTGCGTATAGAACATTAAACTCACTAAGCTGTATTTTTAAAGTTCCTAAGTCTCCTGTATCACCAGTTCTTACTATTCTATAATATTGACCAACAAACGTATCAGACAGACGAATACGATAAGATTTCTCTACTTCTGTAACAGTAAGAGTTTCTTTAGTTGTCCAAGAAACACCATCACCAGATATCTGTACCTTGAATTCACCAGAGCCAGTACCGCTTAGTTTGATGTCTTTTACATCTATAAACCGACCTCTATCAGTTGTTCCAAGAACATTGTATAAAGCTACAACATAATCAGAATTAGAGCCTGTACCTAATACACCAATATTAGTTGTTGTTAGTCCTACGGTTGTCCGATCAAAGTCATTAATGTTAGCAACAGTACCGCCTCTAGGCATACTTGAAGTAAATGTCGTAAATGCAGAATATACAAGGTTAGGTGTACTAACTGTTTTAGTAAGAGTACCACTGGCAGTAGGATCATTAGTTCCAACCGTCCTTTCTGCGTAGACAGTATATGGAAGACTTGATCCCGTAAAAGAAAGAACCGTAAAAGTAGAAGAATTATTCGTATATGTTTTGCCAACAATAGGTAAGCCAGTGGTAACATTAAAGGTAAATAATTTCCCTAATCCACTAAAAATAAAAGGAGCTAAAATGTTTTCTGCGGTATCAACGTGCTGTGTTCCTGCTCTACGCTTTAACCCTCCCTGTGGGACGATAAGCACATTCTCAGCATTTTCTAAGCCTTGATAATATTGGTCAAGATCAATACGACCTTTAAGTAAAGGAGATAGTTCTCCGCTAACAAAACTATTTTGCGAAAAATAACTTTTAGCCATTAAAACCTCACATCAACAAAAGGCCTGCTTGCAAGAGGAGTTATTGGATGTTGTTGAGAATCTGTATATCTAGCCATGTTTGATGCATTAATATACTCTTCATTCATTAATTGTTTAGTAGATGCGCTGTCTCTAATAGACATAGCAAAATCTTTTGCTAAAGCGTACTCTACCATTTTTGAAAAATATGCAGGCCAAACAGATTCAGAGACGGTGTAGATGTAATCGCAGTATAAATTAGATTCAGTGTTGCAATATACTCGATCACCAAGAATTTGATAATTAATGCTAGGATTAATTTTAATAAATACTAACAAATCAGCAGGCAACTGATACATAGTGCTGTATTCAATACCTACTGGAGTTTCATTAATTTTAGATAACTGTGCTTTTTTTCTTGCAAATCCCCAACGGTATTTTGTAAGTTCATTGTGAACAATGTTGTCATACAGGTTGTTAGCAACAGTTTGTGCGCGCGTATTGCCAACCAAAGATGTAATAGGCAAATCACCAATTAAAATTAACGCATTAGATATAAGTTGGATTTTACTTGCCATAATAAACCTTTATGTAAAAAAGGGGGGCGAACCCCCCTAATTAAGTTACGCAATAATAACTTATACGTTATCTTTGTATTGAACTTTACAGATACCGTCTACATCGCGTGCAACAGCACCAGCTTTAAGCATACCATTACAAAGCCAAGAAGTTTTCTGTGCAACCCAATCTACAGAAGTCTTCATATCAATGCCAATAGCAAGTCCAACAGCGTCACGGCTAAAGAAATATGAA
>Ga0209602_1002456_pt1 | contig 15144 bp, 10 predicted proteins | sample COGITO_mtgs_1205_3_FD_184810 | JGI IMG/M metagenome (GOLD analysis project Ga0209602, IMG submission 184810) | Pelagic marine microbial communities from North Sea - COGITO_mtgs_120524 (SPAdes) (version 2) | ecosystem: Environmental > Aquatic > Marine > Epipelagic ...
GTAGGAGTTTCTCCTAAAACAGCTTATGCAGAAGCACTTGAGTCTTTAATGTAATTACTCAAATAAAGTTTTTAGTTTTTTAGCGGTTTTTTATTTGAGATAAAGAAAAATGCAGTGTATATTTGCAATCGTTAAAAGAGGTCTGGTAGTTCAGTTGGTTAGAATACCTGCCTGTCACGCAGGGGGTCGCGGGTTCGAGTCCCGTCCAGACCGCTTAAAACCTTTGAAGCCCCCACTATCAGTAGGGGCTTCTTTTTTTGGGTACGGTACAGCTAAAAGTTAGAGCTTCATAAGGCAATTTATAGCAGTATCTGCACCAATAATAACCCCACATCCAATAGCTTGCTTTTTAAAGTTCTTTGCATAAGCAGTTGCTTAAGAATCTCCATATTTGTTTTTTTATTCTTCGAGTCTGTTTACCATAAGACAATTCTTTTTTTGTACTGATTTATTTCCTGTTTTAAGAATACTTTACGTTGTGCCAATGATTGAAGAATACAACAAAATAATTAGTTTTGTTCTTCATTCATCCAATACTCTAACCATGGGATACTATACATATGAGTCCATGCAAAAACTCGTAAACCATGCAAAACATTCCAATTACTACTTCTAAGATTCCTAGTATTTGAATCACCATTAAATTTTTTAAAAAATGGTTTTTCACTTAACCTTGGAGTTTTTAAAAGTGCATTAGCTAAGTCTGCTTGTGTTCTATATGATGATATTTTCTCTTCTATTTTTCGTGATTTAAGTGGTTTTGATCTCAGTATAGCTTCATCTAAAAAACTTTTCTCTTTAGAAAGCTCATATCCTACTATTAAACTATGAATTGTTGAAAGCAAAGATTCATATTCATGGTTAAACGGGGGATTGTCTCTAAGAGCCCTAGCATGTTTGATTAATCCATTTTTAACCTTTTTGTCTTGAGTTAATTGATGGTATTTATATAATCCATGAGAAACGTAAGGATTAGAATACCCATACCTGTCAATTGTTAAACTACCATATTGATCTGGACCATTTTGAAGGTTTAACATCATATCTATTCTTTCTTCAAGTTCTTTAAGATATCTAGGATCCTTAGTGGCATCGAATGTTTCCACAAGATTTAAAACCGATAAGTATAATCTTCTCCCGGTAATACCATGATCTCCCCACATTCTTTTTAGGTAAGAATCAGACGTAAGGCGTGCAATATCTAATCCTCTGTGATATCCTGTAAGATAATATGAAGCAATCCACCCTTGAACCCATACATGTGCGCTTAGAAGAGCCGTCCAGTGTTCACCTGCATGACGTCTACCTATTCCTAAATATGGAGTTTCTTTTAGACCTTCTAATTCACTGTTATCCATTTTCCAAAAGTCAATAGCATCATTAGAATCTCCATAATATTTCGGTTTTGCAGGCCAATGAACATTATCTACATCCATAGTATGTCTACTCATAGCCTCCCCAGATTTAAAATATTTCTCATCTCCAGTTCGCATAAATTGAAGCCAGTACATAAAATCAACCGCTGGTTCATTATTGATCCAATTAAAAAATTTGCCATCTTGGTAAAAATATTTCTGGTCTCCGTAATCAAACATTCCATACCATGGCTCCCAATTTTGATTAAAAATAGCCCAGTCAAATTTGTAATCTATCGTTCTTTCATAGTCAGTATATTTTTTTGTTCTTGGTAAAAACTTTCCATAAACATTGCTTTTAGAATAGACAATAGGATCTGCAAATGTTGTTGGAGGATCAATAATATATGAAGCTACAGTTTTTAATTGCTCTTTTGATTTATTGGGCTTGTGAAAAGAAAAAACTATTTCACTTGTTTTAGTTACTCCCTCAGCAAAATTTGCAACCATTCCAGAATCAGGCTTCAGATTATCTCTTTCAAATGACATTGGTTCCGAACCAGAGGGCCAAGTAAAAGCAGTTGCTACTTTATCATTATCATCAAACGTTATGCTATTTGGAAATTCTTCAATGAAGTTTTTAATTCCAATGGTAACTCCCCATTTTTTGTCTGTTAAATCTGCCCAACCCTCAGAGCGTTGGAATGTTTGCTTTGAGATTCCGTCAATATTAATTTGAGCCTTAAAATCATCAATGCGTTTATCAAGGGAGCTGTTTGGTCTGTTTTTTCTTTTAGGTCCAGATTGAGTTACAGTAGCTTTTTCTATGGTTCCAGTGGTTTCAAAAAACGTACCATCACTATTATTAAACCAATCACCCATTTTATAACCAGTTGTATAGGTCATGTCTCCACTTAAATTATATTTTAGATTAAGACCAATCCCATTTATCCTATCATTTGGTATGATCCAGCCCTGATCTGTACCATTTTCAATTTTCACACCAGCGGAAGAAGAACCTGTTGCTTTGTCTGAAAAGGAAGTAGCTATGTTGCCATAATTATCTTTACTTGGATCGTGCTTATCAGGTACTCCAGTGTAGGTAATTGTATGAAGAACTTTTATAAAAGGTTTACCTGCATAAACATGGATTCTTATTACAAAAGGAGAATTTCTATTATCGTCCCTTGAATAAGAGTACTCACCTTCTAATCTAATTATTGAATGCAAAGGTCCTGAGCCAAGTTCTCTTACCGTCCTGTTAATAGTTGCATTGGATAGATCAATACCGTTATCGTCTATTAGATCAAGGAAAGATCCTCTTCCCGAGGGAGAGGTTGCTATTACATCTTTTTGGTCATATCCATCCCCATCTATATCATAGTAAACATCATTAATAAAACCATTGTTAGACTTTGATATGCTAAATTTTAAAACCCCGTTATCAACATGACTTGATTTACCTATTCTTTGATTATTTTTAATTTTAATCATAGGACCTGAAGCTTTAGACCTTGTTATGCCGGATCCATATTGAAGTTTATAATGGTTTTCACCCGTTGAAAAGAAAAAAACCCAAACCCATTTTACACTCTCCTCCGAAGGGAGCCATCTTGAAACTTCTGTTATCTGAGATGGTATCTCATTCCCAACATTATCAACTAATCTGATATTATCTGGAGAAGATAATGCACCTATGGAAAATGGAACACCTACAGTAATTGGAGCTCCTTTTACACTATTTTTAATATTTATATTAAAAGATTCAGATGCATGTAAATTAAATGATATGCTTAAAAACATAAACACTATAAGAAAAGAATTTATTTTATTAATTTTCATAGTTGATTTTTTTGTTAGTCCTTTTTTCGTGAGATATTCAAAAGTGTTTCATTATTAATTAATGGCTTAGACCAAAAACCAATAGACAAAATAAAAAAAAGTGTTATAAATAAGAAAAGCATTCCTGTTTTTAAGCCAAAGACATCTCCAAGTGCACCAACAATAAATGGAATTATGGCTCCTCCAGCAATTCCTGTGACCAAAATTCCCGAAAAGGAACCGTGCGCTTCAGTTACTGAATTTAGTGCTAAAGATATTATTATTGACCACATTGTTGAGATAAAGAAACCTATTAAAGGGAAAGCAATCAAAGCTTGTTCTGTAGATCCAAAAAGTGCAGAGATGAGAAAGAAAGTAGTTCCAACGGATGCCACAATTAAAACTTTCCTGCTATCTAAAAACTTTAATAGCAGAAGTCCTAGAAGAGTTCCTAAAGTCATCATCCCCCAAAAATTTGAAATAGTTTTAGCACCTTGAACTTGTGGGTCTATATCGTGATAAATTTCTAGGAATTGTGAAATCCAATTGGCTACACCTTGCTCCGTTCCAACATAACAAAAAATTGCTAAAAAATATAAAAGTACTATAGGCTTTTTGAGAAGCTTGAGATGAGTTTCTATTGCTCCTGATTTTTCATTTTCTTTCCTTTCTACTTTTGGGAAATTTGAAATCATAATTAAAAATACCATAGCCAATGAAATAATTGCAAAAATCCAATAAAGAGAGATCCATTCTAAATTTGGAATAGTAATATTTTTAATTAATCGCGTAATAAAACTATTAGGTTGATTTGTGTTAATAACCAAATAAGTATAGACCAATGGACTAATAAATGAGGCTAATCCAAAAAATAATTGGCCTAAAACAGAATTAAAAGCAAACTCTTTTTCACCACCAGTAACCCTTAGTAATGGATTGATAGCTACTTGAAGCATAGCCATCCCAGAGCCAATTAAAAAAAGTGAAATGAGATAAAAAAGATAAGACGAATTTAAAGCAAATAAAAAAGCACCGGTAGATGAAACTAAGAAGGCGAGAAGCATTACTTTTTTCTCTCCATATAACTCTATCAATATACCTGATGGAATTGACATAACACCATACGCTACAAAAAATGAAAAAGGTAAAAAAGAAGCCATAGTAAGGCTCAACCCAAAGCTCTTAATAATGTCAGGGACAAGAGGCCCAATAATATTAGACAAAAAGGAAATTACAAAAAATACAAGAAAAATTAAGCCAACTAATAATGGATTTTTTTTCATTTGAAAATTGTTAGACTAGCTTATTTTTTTAACATTGGGAAGAACATCTTCAAATCTTCATCTGTTGGTTGCATTCCATACTCAGCAACTTCAAATGATTCAATATATTTGACTTTTTCAGCAATATCCTTTCCATACCATTTAACAAGAGAGGCCATTTTTTCAGAGCTTATTGCACTAGACCTATTTTTTGTTCTGTTAGATAGCCATTCGCGACGCTCTTTATTTGAATTTGGTATTTTAGATACGCTAGCATCTCCTCCGTTTGTCCAAGGAAGCCATTCATACATCTGGGAGGTATGTGCATGTAAGCCATCTATTTTCAATTCAATGGATTCATCGATAGCCACCACAATATCGGGTTGATGTTCATACGGTCTTTGGAATCGATCTTGCATGAATAGAAACAGAGGGTTTTTATTTAGTGGGGGTGTGTCTGGACATACATTAGGAACGATCACCATGTAAGAAGCATCAATAACAACCTTGCCTGCATTTCTGTGATCAGGATGGTAGTCATTTGGGCGAAGTCCCAGAACTATATCAGCATCCCATTCTCTAATAGCTCTTATTACTTGATGTCTTACGGATAGGGAGGGAAACAATTCTCCATCATGATTGTCCAGGGTTTGGTATTCCGAAATTCCTAGAGCTTTTCCTGCATTTTCAGCTTCTTCTCTACGCCGATTACCCAAAGCTCCACCTCCTTGAGATTGGTGTCCTGCATCACCACTTGTGAGCGCTAAAAATTTTACATTGTGACCCATTTTTGCAAACAAAGCTGCTGTTCCACCAAATTTACTATCACAATCGTCCGGATGAGCACCAATAGCGATTATATTTAATTTTTTTTCTTGAGCATTAACTATCGTAAAGCATACAAATACAAAAGCAAGTAATAATATATTTTTCATTATTAAATTATTAGGTTATATTAACATAAGGGATTGTTTGTTTTAACAAACAATCCCTTATGTAAAAAGCAAATTAGTGTCCTGGATTCTGAGTGAAATTTGAATTTAAATTCATCTCTCTCTGAGGAATTGGATAAAGTAATTTTCCTCTAGTTGGTTTTCCAATAGCTGTCATTTTTGCATCAGCTACATTAAATCTTAACAAATCTGCCCATCTATGATTTTCAAAGGCAAGTTCCACCCTTCTTTCATGAAGTAATTTCTCATTGAATGAGCCCGGTGTAGAAGCGTCAATTGCTGCTAGGCCCGCTCTTGACCTTACTTGGTTAATATAACCATACGCCTCAGCAGATTCTCCAGTAGCTTCAGCAAGCATCAAAAGAACATCAGCATATCTTAATACTGGAAAATTAGTACCTGCATCATTATCAGCAAAGCTATTAGTTTTTCCAAATTTAATAGTCCAACCCTCTACTTCAGATGTTGTTCCCTCAATAGAAGCAGATAACCTTTTATCACCTGTTTCATAAGCAGCTATTAAATCTCTTTCAGGATAATTTCTTAATCCACTTGTGACTGCTTCAGCTAAGATTCCATTAAATTGGTTTGTAAAAGATTGGCCTTGATTTCCAAGACCACCTTTGTAGTCGACTTCAAAAATGGATTCAGAATTGTATTCATTTTCTTCACCCCAAAGATTATTATAATCACTCACAAGAGAATAACCACTTACATTTTCAAGAGCAGTTTTTGCCTTAGATTTATCTCCCATGGTTAAATAAATTTTCCCAAGTAAAGCAGACGCTGCTCCCTTTGTTGCACGTCCTAAATCACTGGAACTTGAATAGGAATTTGGAAGATATTGTTCAGCTAAAACTAAATCTTCAGAGATTTGTGCATAAATGACTGATGCACTAACTTGTGTGTGGTTTTGGCCTTCTTTAACTGAAGCTGTCTCAGTTAATACTAGTGGAACATTACCAAAAGCTACCGCTAGATTATAATAAAAAAGTGATCTAAGAAAAAGTGATTCCCCTAAGATTTGATTTTTAAGAGCAGGATCAACATCAATTTTTTCAATTCGATTGATTACTATGTTAGCCCTTGATACTCCCTGATATAAATCTATCCAAGCATCCGATGCTATAGGACTAGTGGGTATTTCATTAAATACATCAAAAACAGTAATTTCTTCTGCTAATCCTGAGCCTGACCATTGTGTATTGTCAGATCTTAATTCTTGCAATATCCATAAACTTTGGCTGTAGCATCCATTACTTTTAAGAGAACTATAAACTGCATTTAAACCAACTTGCATATCAGAAGCAGTTCTATAAAAGCTACCTGCATTTCTTTGAGAAATTGGAGAAAGTTCTGTAAATTCCTCTGAACAAGACAATAATCCTAGTGTTATAAAAAATAAATATAATTTGTTAAGTTTCATCTTTGTGATTTTTAAAATTTTGCATTAATTCCTAATGTAACTACCTTTTGAAGAGGGTATGCTCCATAGTCTTCACCTTGAGCTAATAAATTACCATTTTGATTATTCACCTCAGGATTGAATCCTATGTAATCGGTACTAGTAAATAAATTTGTACCAGAAACGTATATTCTAAGGTCTTTTATTACATTCCCAAATGTATCCACTGGGAAATTATAAGATAAATTCACATTTCTCAGTCTTAAATAGCTTGCATCCTCAACTTGATAATTTGAAGGACGGTTATTAGTGTTTCCAGTTTGCCGATTTGCTCTTGGAATTGAACCATTCCCGGGGCTTGCCTCTGATCTCCATCTATCAACAAGATCAACATAACTATTATAATTTGCCTCACCATTAAACATGTGTCTTCTGGTAAGGTTTAAAACCTCATTTCCCTGAGTTCCTTGTAATATAAAACTCAATTTAAAATTATCGTATTCAAATGAATTAGTAATACCATAAGTGAAATCAGGCAAATAATTACCAAGAGCCATTCTGTCGTTATCATCAATAACGTTGTTGCCATCTTTGTCTACCCATTTGAAATCTCCAGGATGGGGTGTTCTGTTTAGGTTATCAACAACAACACTTGCGTCGATTTCAGCTTGATTTTGATATATTCCATCTGTTTTGTATCCAAAATAGCTGCCAATAGGTTCACCAATCTTGGTTATATGTCTTATTCCAGCACCACCTCTTGTGTAAATAGGATCTCCAGACTCACCAAGTTTTGTAACCTTATTGTCTATTGTAGAAAAATTAAAATTTGTTTCCCATTTAAGAACTCCAACAGTATTTCTACTTGTGAAACTTATTTCTATACCTGTGTTTTCTACTTCACCAATATTTGTAAGTGCATTCTCGAATCCTAAAGCACTTGGAACTTGCACTCCAAGAAGTAGATCTGAAGTAACACTCTTGAAATACTCGATTGAGCCATAAATTCTATCATCTAAGAATGCAAAGTCTAAACCAATATTTGTACTAGATGTTTTCTCCCAGCTTAAATCCTGATTGCTAATAGTAATTGGTGCTATTCCGTTAGTTTCAACTCCTCCAAAAGTGTAATTAGAAGGATTAAGTAGCCCTATTGAAGCATAGTTAGGAATTAAAAAATTACCAGTTTGTCCCCAGCTAGCTCTAATTTTAAGATCACTAAGTACATTTATACCCAGATCTTCAGAAAGGCGATACCCTGCTGACAAGGAAGGGAATATTCCAGTTTTATTTCCTGTTCCAAAACGAGATGATCTATCAGAACGAATTGAAGCAGTTGCCAAAAAACGATCATTAAACGAGTAATTTGCTCTTGCTAGAATTGAAACTAGAGACCATTCTTCAATGGATGAGGTTCCTTGCATAATTTGACCACCACTAATAGTTTGAACTAGATCATCAGGGTAATTGTCTGCAACAAGTTGATTTATATCAATTTTTTCTTTTTGTGAGGTATATCCAACTAGTGCATCTAGTTTGTGTTCACCGAAAGTTTTAACATAATTTAAAGTCTGCTCTGCTATCCAGCTTAAACTTTCAGAAGAGGAGGATTGTCCAAAAGTCTCTCCCACTTTGGCAGTTCGGTAAAGTAAGCTACTATTTCTATAAAAATTTCTTTTGTAATTATTGGCATCAACACCCATATAAGTTTTGAAGGTTAACCCGTCTAAAATGTCATATTCTAAAAAAACATTACCAAAAGTTCTATTTTGATTTAATTCATCGTCAACTCCTTGGATAATAGCCAATGGATTACTAGCAGAAGTCATAGATGAACCTCGTCCATTTTCCGTAAGCATATAACTTTGGTTATTAAGTTGGTTTATCGTTCCATCTGCGTTGTAAGGTTTAACCATTGGCGCATGAACAATAGCAGAATAAACAATTCCAGGTGGTCTTGCAAAGTAAGGTGAAGAAGCCGGTAGTTTATCAGACGAAGTATATGAAGGAGCTAGCTTAATACCAAAGCGAGCTTTGTCCGAGAGTTCGGTGTTTAAATTAACCCTTAAGCTGTATCGTTTGAAATTTGTTTTTTCAATTATACCATTTTGGTCAAAATAGTTTCCAGAAATATAATAGTTTGATTTTTCAGACCCTCCAGAGATAGACATATTGTGGTTTTGAACGAGTCTGCTATCAAATACTTCATCCTGCCAATCTGTATCAGTTCCATCAGGAGACAATACTTCTTCGGGGATTCTCCATGCACCAGCAGTTCTGACACTATTAGGATCATTTATACTTGATCCAGGATTTCTTTCGAGATAAGCATTATTTGAGGCTTCCTTATTGTATTCAATAAGCTGAGTTGAGTTCATTAGATCAAGCTTATTTGCTACACTTTGCATACCATAAAAACTATTATATGAAATAGAAGGGTCAGTTCCCTTTCTTCCTCTTTTAGTTGTAATTATTACAACACCATTAGATCCTCTAGAACCGTATTGAGATGCAGTTGAGGCATCTTTCAATACTTGAATCGATTCAATGTCACTTGGATTAATATTGGCTAAAGGATTTTGTGATGGTAATCCGAAGGCAGCTCTTCTTCTAAAAACATCTCCCTGAACTCCAAGGCCAACATTTTTTGAAATAGGAAATCCATCAACAACATATAGAGGCTCATTCCCAGCAGTAATAGATCCAACCCCCCTTACTCTTATGTTAGAACCAGCACCGGGTTCACCTGAGCTTTCGGTAACTTGAACACCTGCAAGTTGTCCTTGAATTGCATTTTCGAAACTTGCTAGGGGGAAGTTCTCAATTGATTCTGCAGAAATTGAGGCTACTGAACCCGTAATGTCTCTTTTTACTTGTCGGCCATAACCAGTTACTATAATTTCATCAAGTGATGAATCAGATTCAGAAAGAGAAATCACAATATTGTCAGTGTCGGAAACATTAACAACTAGTGATAAAAATCCTAAATATGAAACTTCAAGTGAAGCTTCGTTATTTTCTAATGTTAAAATAAAATTACCATCAAAATCAGTAGTTGTTCCATTTTCAGTTCCAACTTCAATAATTGTAGCTCCCGGCAATGGCGTGCCGTTGGAATCAATAACATTTCCTGAAATAGATCTTTGAATTACTTCTTCTTCCTCTTCAATTTCAGTATGAGTAATTAAGGAATCAGTTTTCTTTTTTAGAATCACCTTATTTTCGGCAACATTATAAGTCATTTGATCTTGAAAAACAGAGTTTAAAATAGATTTAATCGTTTGTTTTTTGACAGATAATGAGATTTTTTTATTAAAATCATATTGATTTAGACTATAAATAAATTGATACTCTGAATTAGCCTCTATTTCATTTAAAACTTCAATAATATCTCCTTTTTCAATATCAATACTTATTTTTTCCTGACCAAAAGAGTTCGCCAAAGCACTAAGAATGAATGCGAAAAATAAAATCAAAGAAAGTTTCATTTTATTTTTTATGCAATTGAATGTTGTTTTTTCATTGGTAACTAGTTTATTTATCATAATTTTGCTCTTTTTGTAAATCGTTTTGATTAATCGGTTTTTAATTACTGGGAGGTACTCTAATACCTCCCTTTTTATTTCTATCCTGTCATATTTTAATTATTTAGTTAATTATTATTTTGTTATTTGAAATTTGATAATCAATATCATAAATTTGTTTAAAATTACCCAGAACATCATCAATAGGTTCGCTATTTATATCGAAGCTTGCATTAAATGGTTCTCCAGAAATAATTTTATTATTATTTATTATCGTAACATTATAAAGTCTCTCAAGTTTTTTAATTATTTGATCGAATTTTTCATTTCTAAAAATTACTCGACCATTAACCCATGACGTGTAAAGTTTTGTGTTGACTTTAGTTTTGCTGATTAGATTTGTCTTTTTAGATACACTTCCCATAAAACCTGGAGATAATTTTGTTGATTTATTGGTTACTATATTTTTAATTTGAACAGAACCCTCAACCAATACAACATTTAAATTATCATCTTCAATAAAATTCTTGAAATTAAATTTAGTACCATAGACTTCAACACTAACTCCATTTGAATAAACTTCAAATATATTATTATTATTATTTTTAACTTCAAAAAATGCTTCCCCGTTTAAAAATACAGTTCTAGGAAGCCCTTCAATAAAACTTACAGGGTATTTTAACGAACTCCCTGAGTTTAGATAAACTTTGGTGCCATCAGATAAAATTAAATTCCACGTTTTGCCATAAGGCACATTTAAGGTATGATAGAATATTTCTTTAAGCTTATTGTTTTTTTTGTAAATTATTTGGTTAGAATTTTTGTGTAAACTTACATAGGACTTTTCCTTAAAAATGTTTTTTTCTTTTTCTATTAAAATTTGTTTACCACCTGGTATCTCCAGAGTAATTTCATTTTTTTTAGGGATGATTTCACTGGAAGAATTTCTTTTAATAGAATTTGAAAATTGATAATAACCTAATCCAAAAAACAAGAGTAAAACTGCAGCATATCTGTAGATTCTTATTATGGATTGTTTTATTTTTATTTTTTTAAAATCATTTTCTAGTTCTTTTCTTCTCTCTTCAACAAAATCATTTTCCTTATTCACTAAATAAATTGAATAAAAATTTAGCTTTACATAATTTTCAAACTCTTTCTGATTTTCTTTTTCATCTAACCAAATGGAAAGAATTTTAATGTCTTCTATTGAAGCATTTTGATTTAAAAAACGTATAATTTTATTTTCTGTTTCACTTTTCATTCTCCAGCAATTTCTCTTTATATTATTACCTGGCCGATATACAAAACCCTCGCTTATTCAGAAATAATTTAAAAATATTCATATATTTAATTGTAAATTACAATTAATATGGTGAGTGAAGATTTTTTAAAAAAGTTAAGAAATGGAGACGAAAAGGCTTTTAACTCCTTGTTTGACTTGTATAAACAAAAACTTATTTCATATGCAATAAGCTTATCTGGAGACCCTTCTCTTGCTAAAGATATTGTCCAAGAAGTTTTCATGAAAATATATGTGTATAGAAAAAAACTAAAGTCTGATTTATCTATACAGAGTTTTTTATATAAGTCAGTCTATAATCAGTTTATAACTATTTACCATAAGAATAAATCTTTAACTAAAGTACATGAGGAGTATTATAGAATTCTAAATCAATTAATGACTTCCGGTGATGGGCTTAATGAAAATAGTGATTTGATTAAAATGAATATATGTATAAATAAACTACCTACTAAATGTAAAAATATTTTTATTTCTTCTAAAAAAGAAGGTTTGACAAACCAAGAAATTTCTGAAAAGTTTAATATATCGACAAAAACAGTTGAGGGCCAAATTACAAAGGCTTTTAAATTTTTAAAACGCTGTGTGAGAATTAAATTTTTTTAGAATACAGATCGGGTTTTAATTAAAATTCATTGTCGAGCCAGCTCTAATTATAGGACCAGCACTCCCATTGCACGTTTGATATCCAAGACCTATTAAATCTGTGGGTGCTGTGCTCGTTTGGTTTAGCCATAAACTGATTGAGAAAATATTGTTAATTTGGTTAGCCATCGGGTTACCAAAGTAAAAGTAGTCGTTGCTATCAAAAGAGTATGCTGAATTTGCATTGTTAAATCGATCAGCAATAAGGGTTGGAGACCCAAATGCTACACCATTATTCACTGAACCACTTGTGTCGTTCGCATTAGAGTTAAATAGATAACTACCAACAAGATTAGAGGTTCTTGGGATTTGAGCAAATGTAATCTTCCCCAACAATAAAAAGAAAAACAAAAATGTCGATAAATTATATTTCATAAAATCTTAACTAAACACACACACAAAATCCGTTAATGGCTCTTCTTTATCACCAATATAAATCTGATATAAGCAATTTTCTATCTTGATTTAACAGCATTTTAATGCCAATCAAAATTACGATTTCTGTATTGTAGAATATGCATTGTTTGCTACCAGCCCTGAAATTACTTTCAAAAGAAACTTATTTAATCGATATGAAACAATAAGTTTAATTCTTGTTTGAGCTAGCATAAATGAAACTGCATATATGAATCATTTTATATTAATATGAAACACCTTTTTGCCAGCAAAACATATTCATTACAGCTGCTCAGTTTCCATTTTTACTGTTCAATACAATCAAAAAAGTACTGAATTTTGAATTTGATTTTAAGAAGAAGCGCTCTATTTTTATAGCTTCAATATGCGAGATTATGAAAGCAGATTCCTTTTTATTATGATTGAAAATTCACCAATAAAATAGAGTGTTGTGTACTCTATTCAAATCACATATTTAGAATTCACTTTTCAATATTTTTTACAATTATGAAACAATATTGCTAATTATAATATAATTACTATATTTATAGTATATGTACATAAACAGCCTTTTTGTTTCTACGATTTTGATTGGATCACTTTTGATATTAATCATGCTTTTTTCTGGACGAACAAACCTTAAAGTAAACCTTTATCTTGTGTTATTGTTGTTTCAGCTAATTCTACACCGAGTAGGTATTTTGTATTTTTCAACAAATTTGGGTGGGGTTTATATATCACGAGAATACCCTGCTATTTTATCGATTATTTTTCTACCCTGTTGGTATTTGTACATTCGAACACTATTAACAAGACAGGTCAAAGTATATAAAGATTTGCCTCATTTCATTATCCCTTTTTTAATTACGCTTGTCAATTTCATTCTTTTTGATACACCCTTTAAGTTTAATGTAATCTTAAGTCTACTATTGGGGTTATATTATGTTGTGATCATCTTCAGATTAATAAAAGTCAAAACAAATAACTTTTTGACGAAAGATAGATTTCTAGAACGCTGGGTATATGTAATGTATTTTGTTTTCATCTTTATTTTTTTATCTGCAGTAATTTTGAAATTTTTCTCTGGGATAAATTCAGATCAATGGTTGATAGATTTCTATGTTTTAACTTCAACTGTTTGGTTGTTTTTATTGGTTTACATTTTTTTAAACCCGATCATTCTTTATGGGAAGATCATATTAATTCAAAACATTGTCAAGGAAGAAGCAAGAATTAGTTTTTGGAAATTTAATTTGACCAAACAGGTAGATGAAAAGCATCAGTACATTCAAAATTTGATTCAAGATAACATCCCCGACCTGATTTATAAAATCATTGCGCTTCAGGACAATGATAAGTTAATTAAGGACCATGATTTTAGTGCCAGTTTTATTGCGTCACAATTAGCAATTCCTAAATCCCATGTAAGTTATTTGTTCAATTACCATTGTTTATACCAGGGTACAGACTATTACAATTTAATCAAGGTTCTAAAATCAATGCGGCTCATTAAAGATGGCTACTTAGAAAATAAGACAATCGACTCTTTGTCTTTGGAATGTGGGTTTAATTCGCGTATTACGTTTTTCAATAATTTTAAAAAATTCAATGGTATCAGCCCTAAAGAGTTTGCTAAAAAAAATGTTATTTAAACTAAGGAAACTGTTCACATTATGTCAAGCTCATCTAATCAAGGGGTGTTTTCAGATGTAATATTGAGTCTTGAATAAATTTAATTCCAAAAGCCCTATTGGCTGTTCCGAAATCACAATCATCCTATTTTGTTCAATTATCATCGTATGTATATGGGAAACGATTACGTTAATTTAATCTAAGATTCTAAGTCAAAATAGGTTTATTCCAAGTGAGAAGTAGTGGAGACCTGAAGTACCAAGGTTTAAAGTTCCAAGATTGGAAGTATAGTGATAAGAGAAAAGATACCGATCGTAATTCATTCCAAAAACAGGGGTAAAGTGCGTATAGTTTTGATTAGGAATTGTATACTCCGAAGGAGTGTCAATTTTAATGAAATTTTGTCGAAAAGAGGCACCAAGCCAAATGCGACCTTTCTTAACCAATCGGTATAACTTTAGGTTCAAGTCCAAGCTACTCTCTTCTGTTTTTTCTAAAAATTGAACTAAAAAAGAAGGCTCTAAATTCCAGCCGTTATTGAAGTAAATTTCATACTGAAGTGACGCTAGATAATGCTTAAACTTTAACGGATTTATGTACGCATCACCATCTGCAGCATCCCCTTGTGTACTGTTCATATTGATGTTCTTGACCGAAACCTGTGCAGATAAATGCGTAGACACGTAAGCTGCTCCTGCATCAATTGTAAAACAGCGTTTTCCACTCGAGTTGGCATTCAATAACGGGTCTGGAATTCGCGCGTCAAAACTACTTTGATCGATGCTGTAATTAATGGATCCGATATTAATTCCAAAAGAGAGTTCTTTTTTGTTGTCGTTTTTAGTGGG
>Ga0209602_1002459_pt1 | contig 15128 bp, 15 predicted proteins | sample COGITO_mtgs_1205_3_FD_184810 | JGI IMG/M metagenome (GOLD analysis project Ga0209602, IMG submission 184810) | Pelagic marine microbial communities from North Sea - COGITO_mtgs_120524 (SPAdes) (version 2) | ecosystem: Environmental > Aquatic > Marine > Epipelagic ...
TTTAGCGGTAATGTCGCTTAAGAAGCTAGTTAACGATAAACAGATATGGGATGCGTTCATTGAGGAGCTTGATGGGTGCATCTCTTCCACACATAGAAGTATGGAAAACATCTCTGATACTGCAGAGTTATATCGACATCAGGGTGCTATCAAAGCGCTGAGACAACTAAAGTACTTGAGGGACAAAGTGAATGGCTGACTATCGTAAACGCCTCATTGATATGACAGACGAAGAACGTGCAGCAGTAGCACCAGGCGCTCCTAGTTTTGATGAGCGGTACGAGAACGTAGGTGATCCTCTAAGTGTTCAGATGATGGAAGCTGGACTAGACTTTACTCCTGTAGGTACTGTCAAAGGCATCTCCGATATTAAAGATGAGCTTAGTAGCGATGACCCTAACTACTTAAAAGCTATAGGTATGGGTGCAGTTGAGGCAGCTAGTATTATTCCTGGAGCTGCACCTGTTCTTAAGGGTATGTTACGTAAAGGCGATGCCTTAACTGCCGCAAGCAAACAGGCTGACGTAGACCAAGCCGCTGCTATTCTTGATAGTTCTGATGAATTAAAGAGATGGCAGGAAGCTAACAAGATACCAGAGAATAAACGACAGTCTAATACAGAGACAGCCCAAGCAGCAGCAGAAGATCTATATCAAGGGAATATAACATCTAAGGAAGCTAGGCAAATAATTAAAGAAGACCTCCCTATAACTTCTTTGTATACAGCAGAGTCTATGCCTAATATGCCTACTGTTACTGAGGTTGCGGGTTCTCTAGGGAAGAAGGTACAAAAGACTGGTGTTGTGGGTGTAAAGGGTTTTGAAATACCTGCAGGCACTCGTGTAGGCTCTAGGTTAGATATTCCTGCGTACAACAACTACGACACCTGGGTCGTATCTATTCATGATGGTAAAAACGACACTAAAGGTTCTGTGCTAGGTTATGGTCAGGCTGTTCGCCTTAAGAACATTAAGTTTGGGTCTGAATCTAAGGAAGCACTAAATATAGCTAGGGGTAAACGTACTACAACTAAAGGTGAAGAGAAGCCTATGGGTAAGGCTACTATTGCTCGTGTGTATGGTGACTACGTTCCAGAAGACCCTTATGTCTTACAAGAACAAGCACGTAAGCTTTTATCTGACCCTGAGTGGACACAAGTAGGTATGAACCCTTACAGGCAGAGTAATTTCTATGATAAGAATACTGGTCTTCCCGTTTTTGAGGCTGATGAGGTTATTCAGGTAGGGCCATTAGTATTGGCTAAGGGCGTAAAGAAACCCACTAAAACACAACTAAAAGAGCTTGCTGTTAGAACTAAAGATGGCAAACTTAGATTATTCAACGAGGGCGGATCAGTAATGGATGAACAAATGGAAATGGCCTTCGCAGAAGGTGAACGTGTAGACCCTGTGTCAGGCAATGAAGTCCCTACAGGCTCTATGCCAGAAGAAGTACGTGATGACATCCCTGCTCAACTGAGTGAAGGTGAGTATGTTGTACCTGCTGATGTGGTACGCTTCTTTGGCGTTAAGTTCTTTGAGGACATCCGTAATGAAGCCAAGCGAGGCTTTGCTGATATGGAAGCTAATGGACGCATCGGTGGTGAGCCTATCGGTATGGAGATGGCTGAAGACGAGCTTCCCTTTGACATCTCAGAGCTACAGATTGTCGATGATGAAACAGAAGAGCAACCTATGATGAACATGGGTGGTTATATGCGTGGTTATGCTGATGGCGGTTTAACTCTCCCTTCGGCTGTAACTGACATGACTGAATCTACTGGTATACCTACGCCAGTAGCTAATCTTAGTGGTATTGAAATGAAAGAGTACGTTGGTCCTAACGGAGAGATAACGTACATTCAATTTATTAATGGTGTAGCACAGTCTGTTATTCCAGAAGGTTATACAGCTAAGGCAGCTGCACCTACTACCCCTGCAGCGCCTGCTGTACCTGAAGGATTAGGTGTAGTTACTGCGCCAGATGACAATAACAATACTGCTCATGAAGATATGATGCGTGAAGCTCGTGAGTCTATTGATTGGACTAGCCCTGACGTAGGTATTGAACAGTATGAAAAAACAATGGAGCAAAGCAATAGCATGTTAGCTAAGGGCTTCTCTGGACTAGCCACAGTATTAGGCGGTCCTATTGTGTATGGCTTTATGGAGGTCGCAAAGCGTCATCAAAACAAAAGGATGATTGAGGGTGCTACTGCTAGACTAGAAGACCCCAACATAAAAGGTGCAGAACGTGAAAAGTGGGTGTCCATTTATAACCGCTTAAGTGGTCTTGATGAAGACGGAAAAGCAAGTAATAGCTTCACTGAGGGATTAGCAAATCTACTAACACCAGATGACGGTAAGGAGTATAGAAACGGTGTACTCTACGATACTAAAACAGGTAAGGTTCTTAAGCCAGGTATTGCAAATAGCAAAGGTAATGACGTAGTTGCTCCTGCGCCCACTGCTAAACCTCAAAGTGGCGGTGGCGATAATAGCGCACATAACGATATGATAAAAGCTACTCAGGCTGCTGCTAAAGCATCTAAAACAACTGCTAACTTAGCTAAAGTTAAAGAAAAAAGTAAAGCGGCTTATAAAGCTGCAACAAGCACTAAAAAAGAACTAGATTCTCAATACGGTTCCGGTTTAAACAAGGGCGGCTTGATGAAGAAGAAGTAACTAATAAGACTACCAAATAACTATAAGGCTACCCAGCAATAGTGCTGGCCCCAACATAAGGAAAGAAAATGTCAGAAGCAATCCAGACGGACTCAGCGTCCCATAATCGTAACATATCTCGTGTACAACGTGATGAAGAGGAACTAAAAGCTCTGTTTAAACAAGCAGGGATTCAGACAGATGAAACAGAAGAAGAAACTGCTGAAGAGGAATCCCGTAGCGAAGAGCCTGTCGAGCGCACAGTTCAGGCAGAGAGTGTTACCGAACAAGAAGAAGAACCACAAGCTGAAGCACAAGATGAAGATCTGAGTGCAGAAGAGAAGAACTTCAAGAAGCGTTACGGTGATCTACGGCGACACACTCAAGAGAAAGAGAAAGAGTTTCAATCACAGCTTGATAAGCTTAAGTCACAACTAGATGCAGCTACAAAGAATGAACTTGTACTACCTAAGTCAGAAGACGAAGTAGAAGCATGGGCTAAGAAGTACCCAGACGTTGCAGGTATCGTAGAGGCTATTGCTGATAAGAAAGCTAATGAACGTTCTGCTGATTTAGATGGGCGTCTTAAAGAGATTGAAGAATTACGTGCGTCTGCTAAACGAGATAAGGCTGAAGCTGAGTTACTCTCTATGCACCCTGACTTTCAAGAGATTCGTGCTGATGATGCGTTTCATACATGGGCAGAGAAGCAGCCTAAGGTTGTACAGGATGCACTATACGAGAACAGTGAAGACGCTAAGTCTGTAGCACGTGTTATTGATCTCTATAAGTCAGATAAAGGTATCAAGACTAAGAGTAGCTCTAGCTCAGACAAAGCGGCTGCATCCTCAGTTAAAGCTAAAGGTCGTACTGCATTGGATGCAGATGACTCCTCAAGGTATCTCAGTGAATCACAAGTAGCTAAGATGAGCCTTAAAGAATACGAGAAGCGCAATGATGAGATCTTTGAAGCTCAGCGCTCTGGTAAATTTATTTATGATATGTCTAAGAAATAACTTGACACTTATTCAATCATAGATAAAACTATAGGCATGTACAGTGTCAGGCATAAACTGCCTGTACATGCTTTTCACTAAGCACTAAAGCCACATCAAAGAACTACCTCAGATTATAGGCCCAGCGCTCAACGGACGGCCATCCTTAGAGCATAGCTGACTACCCTACTAAGACGAGCCTCTTTAGTGGATATGTAGTGTATATCTCTCACGCCATATCTATAAGGAGAATTATTATGGCTATCGGAACCGCTGGTGGTGGATTTAACGGGAACTTCTCCCCGATTATCTACTCCAAACAGGCACAAATCGCTCTGCGTAAAAGTGCTGTAACTAACGCAATCACCAACAACTCTTACTTTGGTGAGATTGCAAACCAAGGCGACACAGTTCGCATCCAAAAAGAGCCAGACGTAACCGTCAACGCTCTGCAGCGTCACACAGGTATCTCCGTAGAGAAACTTGATGACACAGACTTCTCTTTGACTATTGATAAAGCTAACTACTTTGCTTTCAAAATGGATGACATTGAAGAGCAGTTCTCTCACGTAGACTTCACCTCATTGGCAGCCAACCGTGCAGCCTACAAAATGGCAGACGCCATGGATGAAGAATGCTTGGGTTACTTGTCTGGTTACGCTGGTGGTGCAGGCTCTTGGGCCGTCAACACAACAGCTTCTGGCGATAAAGCCAATACTGGTGCTGGTACTGACGAACTGTTGGCAGACAACAAACTGGACGCAACTGACTTCGGTAACTTGACCATCTCCGGTTCAGCTACTGCAGGTGACTCCATCCCACTCGCTCCACGCCTCCCAGGTGCAACAGCATTGTCTGCGACAACTGTTTCTCCTTTGACTGTGGTTGCACGTATGGCTCGTAAGCTTGACGTACAAAACGTTGACGCACGTGGTCGCTGGATGGTTGTTGATCCAATCTTTGTTGAGATGCTGAAAGACGAAGACTCTCGTGTACTGAACGCAGACTTCGGTGGCTCAGGCTTGATGAACGGTTTGGTTCTCAACAACCTGCACGGCTTCCGTATCTACGTATCCAACAACCTGCCTTACTTGGGTACAGGTGCTGGTACTAACGGTACAACTGCACAGGCTACTAACTACGGTGTAGTTGTTGCTGGTCAGGACGAGGCTGTTGCTTCTGCTGAGCAAATCAACAAAGTAGAGAACTACCGTGACCCAGACAGCTTTGCTGACATCGTTCGTGGTATGCACCTCTATGGTCGCAAGATCCTGCGTCCAGAGGCTCTTATTGTTGCTAACTACAACGCTGCCTAATAGGCTTAACATTGGGGCTGGCTACATGCTGGCCCCTTTGTGCTTTCTTCACACATAAAAGGGACATCTCAAGATGGCTATTACAACTGCAATGTGCAACAGCTTCAAGCAAGAGCTTCTTGGGGGTGTTCACGATCTGGATACAGATACACTCAAAGTGGCTCTTATCAAGGCTTCTCCTGCTGGTACTTATGGTTCTGGCACTACTAATTATTCTGACATCACTGGTAATACAGATGAAGCAGTAGGTACTAACTACACTGCTGGTGGTCAAGAGCTAGACTCTGCTACCATTACTCTAGCGGGTAGTACAGCTATCGTAGACTTCGCTGACGAAGTGTTCGCTAACTTGACTATCTCTGCAGACGGTGCAATCATTTATAACGCATCTCAAGGCAACGCTGCTATTGCAGTATTTGACTTTGGTACTACTGTTACTTCTACTAGCGGTGACTTCACTGTTGTATTCCCAACAGCAGACGCTTCTAACGCTGTAATCCGTATCAGCTAAACTAACTATAAGGTTATTGCACAATGGCGTTTATCATCAAAGATCGTGTCAAAGAAGGTACAACCTCTACAGGTACAGGGAGTATCTCCCTTGAGGGTGCTGTTGCTACCTTTGACACTTTCCAGTCCTACATGACTAATGGTGATACTACTTACTACGCTATTGTGCATACCTCCTCCGGTGTAGACGAGTGGGAAGTAGGACTAGGTACATGGAACACAGGTAACACTCTTACCCGTACTACTGTCTTAGCTGGCTCTAACGGTACATCTGCTGAGAACTTCTCTGCAGGTGTTAAAGACGTGTTTATGACATACCCTGCTGCACATGCTGCACTTGCAGGTGATGATGTAAACTTTGCTAACATTACAGTTACAGGTACTGTCGATGGACGTGATGTTGCAACAGACGGTGCAAAACTTGATACAGTAGAACAGAATGCGGATGTAACAGACGCTATTAACGTAGCTGCTGCTGGTGCATTGATGAAGTCTGGCGGAACCATGACGGGTAATCTTATCCTTAATGGTGATCCTACTGTTGCACTTGGGGCCGCAACAAAAGAGTATGTAGATACTATTGCTGCTGCTGGTATTCACTATCACACGCCTGTACGTGTTGAGGCTCCTCTTAACCTGACTGTTACGTATAACAACGGTACAGCTGGTGTAGGTGCTACACTTACTAATGCTGGTACACAGGAAGCTATTACTATTGATGGTGTAGCTCTTAGCTCTGGTGATCGTGTACTTGTGTATGAACAAACAGATGCTACTCAGAATGGTATCTACACTGTTACTACTGTAGGTGACGGAAGCACTAACTGGGTACTAACACGTGCTACAGACGCTGACTCTTACGGTGTATCAGACCCTGATGCGTTTGGTGAGGGTGATGCCTTCTTCGTTAAGGAGGGTGCTACAGGTGCTGGTGAACTCTACGTGATGAACACGAGTGGCACTATTACCTTTGGTACTACAAACATTACGTTTACTGTTATCGCTGAGACTGCTGTGTATTCCGCTGGTACAGGGCTTACTCTTACAGGTACTACATTTGCTATTGGGCAGGATGTAGGAACTACAGCTAATGTCACATTCAACCAAGTTACAGCAGCTATTATTGGTAACGTAACAGGTAACGTCACTGGTAACGTGACAGGTAATGCTGGTACTGCCACTAAGCTTGCCACACCTCGTACCATTCAGCTTTCTGGTGACGTAACAGGCAGTGCCTCGTTTGATGGTTCTGCTAATGCTACTATTACAGCTGTTGTACAAGATGATTCACACTCACATGTTATCTCTAACGTAGATGGACTACAGACTGCACTTGATGGCAAGACTACCACAGCACGTACTATTAGCGCTGGCTCAGGTCTTACTGGTGGTGGAGACTTAACTTCTAACCGCACTATCTCACACGCTGATACATCCTCACAGGCAAGCCTTACTGCTCTGACTGGGGCGGCTGTAGTGAGTGACATTGACGTAGATACTTATGGTCACGTTACAGGTCTTGCTACACGTAACATCACATTAGCTAACTTAGGCTACACAGGTGAGACTAACGCTACAGCCGATCAGACTATTACTGCAGGTAGTGGTCTTTCTGGTGGTGGTACAGGTAACGTAACCTTGTCACATGCTGACACATCTAGCCAAGCTTCTGTGAACAACTCTAGCGGCACAGTCATTCAAGACATTACTCTTGATACGTATGGGCATATCACAGGTATTGCTTCTACTAACCTTGATAGTCGCTTTGTGAATGTCACTGGCGATACTATGACGGGTAGCCTAAACATGGGTGATAATAACGTCACCGCCATTGGTAAACTTAACTTCAACAACCACGAAGGTACTGACTACGGCGCTGCTGGCGATGTCATGTTTGACGAAAACTTCCATGATGACCCAGAATATGGCACAGTTTGGTCAGGTGGTGACGGTGGCGGTTTAGCCGTATACAATGGAGATGGGTGGGGTCGTATTCTTACTGACCGCAACATTCAGTGGCACACAGCTACATTTGACGGTCTAAAGGTAGGCTCTAACACTGTCTTCCACGATGGCTACCACCCCAATGCTGACAAATGGACTACAGCCCGTACCCTATCACTCTCAGGCGATGCCTCTGGTAGTGTAAGCTGGGACGGTTCTGCTAATGCTACGCTGAGTGTTGCTGTAGCAAATGATAGCCATACTCATGATGGTCGTTACTATACTGAGAGTGAAGCTGATAGTCGTTTTGTGAACGTCACTGGCGATACCATTACTGGTGACGTGACGTTTAACAGTGGCGCTAACATCCACAGAGGTACACATAGCTCTGGCTTCTTAGTAGGCTCTTATAATAATGTAGGCGCTAATTCCGGTAGGACTAACCCTATTTATACTATAGGTTCTAATTATCAGCCTACAGATACCGATCTTGTCAATATGTATGGTATTGGATATACGCATAGTGATGCTGCATTTGATGGTATTAACTCTGTTCTTAGTGGATGGGGTATGTATGTTGCAGCGGGTGGAAATGCTCGTATTGGCCTAGACGCACAAAACGGCACTATTAAGTCAACAGGTGTGCATTATGTAGACACCAACCAGCGTGTATTTGCTGACAACTACCATCCCAACGCAGACAAATGGACCACAGCCCGTACTCTATCACTCTCTGGTGACGCATCTGGTTCTGTCTCTTGGGATGGCTCTGGTAATGCTACACTGAGTGTTACTGTAGCGGATGACAGCCATAATCACACTATTGCTAATGTAGATGGTCTACAGACTGCTCTTAACGGGAAGCTAAGCACTTCAGGTAAAGCTGCTGACAGTAATCTGCTGGATGGCATTGATAGTTCTTCATTCTTACGCAAAGGTGTAGGATATGAATGGACGGCTACAGGTAGTAACGCCTTATCTTTTCGTTCGGCTGACACACTTGAGACATCAACATCGGATCAGGCATCACTTGAGGTTTATCAGGATACGTCTGGTGCTGATGCGTTTATGTCGTTTCATGTTAACGGTGACTATGCGGCATACTTTGGCTTAAAGGGTGACATTAATGACTTTGCCGTTGGCGGTTGGTCAATGGGCAATAACTACTATAGAGTCTGGCACCAAGGCAACGATGGCTCTGGTTCTGGCTTAGACGCTGACCTATTGGATGGGCTACAGCTAACTTCACAGAGCAGGAACAACCAAGCTAACCGTGTAGTACGCACACAGGGCAACGGCTATGCAGAGTTTGGCTGGATCAACACAACATCAGGTAATACTACATCAACACTGTCAGATATTTATGTAAACACTAACGATGGTTATATTCGCAAGGCAACACTTGCTCATGTAGCATCTCAGTTACCTATTGACGCAGGTGCTAAGAATGATATATTCTGGGAGAACGGTCAGACTGTTACTTCTAACTACACAATCACTAATGGTAAGAACGCAATGAGTGCTGGCCCTATCACGATTAACTCCGGTGTGACTGTAACAGTCGGTGCTGGCGAAACATGGACGGTTATCTAAATGGCTACTATTAAACTACAGGGTAATGCTAGTGGGTCGGGCAGTGTTACACTCACAGCGCCCAATACTAACTCAGCACGGACTATTACACTACCTGACGAAGATGTAGACCTTGGTAATGTAGGTGGCGGCGCAGCTGTTACTAGTTGTATTAACGGGACAGGTACTGTTTCTCTTCAGACTTCAAAGGGCGTTTCATCGGTTACAGATATTGCGGCAGGTAAGTACCAATTTAACTTTTCTAGTAACTTCAACACCGCTACATACTATGCTGATGGTACTATCAGTTACCAAGACAGTAGCCACTGGTCGTACCTTTCTAACAACTATACAGGCGGAAACATGGATCACACCCGAACCACAGCGCATTGTAAGGTAGGCTCCTATAATACTTCCTATGTAGACGCTCCGTCTGTCGGCCTATTGGCATCGGTTTAGATTATGGGCAAGTACAGAGTAATCTTTGAAGACCCAGAGCAACCAGAGCAACCCGCAATGGTGCTTGTCCCTAGTGACAACTGGCTTGAAGAAGCTAAGGCTGGGCTACTGCCACCCATATCCGTCTACTGGGCTTTGCAAGACGATGAGCAACAAGCCATAGCTGAGGGTCGCCACGACACCTTTAAGCATGACCCAGAGAAACATGCAGCACAGTGGACAGCGCCTCGTATCGGCCCCCTCACAGAAGAAGAAGCTATTGAGTATCTCATTATGAAAGACATCCCTCGTCATATCTGGTCGGTGGAGTACAACAGACCAATGTTTAAGATTGTTAAGACAGCAGATGTACCGTCTGACAGACAGTTCCGTAATGCGTGGAGGTTAGCAGCATGAGTACGATTAAGGTAGATAACCTACAGACTACAGGTGGCGCTGGTCTTTATCCTGCACGGGCTTGGTCCACCTTTGTAGGCACTGGAACGGTGTCCATATCAGACAGTGGAAATGTGTCAAGCATAACAGACATCGGTGGTGGGAATTATGGCATAAACTTTTCTTCAGCTTTAGGCAGCTCTAACTACTGCGCCACAGGCGATGCTCAAAGTAATGATGGGTATGATGGTCGAGGTCGGCACGAGCCGAAAGGAACATACAGCACTTCACAGGTACAGATATGGACTTGTGCCATCAGAAACATACAAAGCGCACAGGACAGCCCAAGGGTTATGACAACGGTAACGCTATAAGTATTAGTCACGGAGCAACAAAATGACACAAACTTTTATCAAGATAGGCGCAACATCTTATGACGCCGCAGACTATGAAGTACCAGCAGAGCGCACATTCCGTGGCGCTTGGGAAGCTAATGCAGATGCAGGGGTCATCTCTGTAGACATGACAGCAGCCAAGGACATCTGGCGTGACAAGATACGTCAAGCTCGTATTGAGCCATTGGCTGCACTAGACACAGCCTACATGAAGGCACTTGAGACAGGCGCTGACACGACACAGATCATCTCTGACAAGCAAGCCTTGCGTGATGCACCTTCACTAGCAAGCATTGACGCAGCTACTACTCCTGCTGAACTCAAAGCAATACAACCTATCCCTAACGTAACGGTGGAATGATATGCCTAGTGTAATTAGAGGTGATGACAACTTTGATAGCGGAGACATCTCAAGTATTGGTGTTGGTCAAACTTGGCAAGCTGTTACACGCACTTCAAACACAGTTTACCAGAATACTTCAGGCATGCCAATTGAACTAGCTGCGTCATGTGGCGGTTCATCTGCGAGTTTGTATGTAGGGACTAGTACCTCGGTAACTCTGCGTGTAGCGTACAACGCCGCTGGTGGTAATGGTGCTTATGAACAGTATCACATAAGTGCCATCATACCAAATAGTTGGTATTATAAGTTAACAGGTGCAGTTAATGAAGTGAGGGAGCTTCGCTGATGGAGTATGGTTATTATCATCCTGAATTGGGGTATTGGCAGACTAACTCAGAGCCGTCTGAAGATACCATCAAATCCTACGCTGAAGGGACTAAACGTGTAGCTCTTCGTCCCAGTCCTTTACATACCTTTGCGGATGGCGTCTGGCAGGAACCTACACAGGCAGAGCTAGATGCAGCCGCAGCCGCACAGGTTCGTGCTGAACGTGACAATCGACTCCTAGAAGTAGATGCTATTGCTGGTAATGCACTGCGCTGGGCTGGTATCTGGTCACAGGCTGCATGGTCTGCATACCGTCAAGCGTTACTAGATGTACCACAGCAATCTGGGTTTCCACACGACATTACATGGCCGACTAAGCCTGAGTAAGGACGTACAATGTTAGGCTTTACAGCACTCTCTCAAGCACCACTCTCACAGGCTACTACTGCTTCTCTAGCTTTAGCTTTCTTAGCTTCTACTTTAGGTCAGTCCACACCTGGAGTTATGCTCTTTGATGCTAAAGCCTTACATACCACAGCTAGTGTTTCTGCATCAACAGCGGCTAACATACTATTTGATGCTAAAGCTGCAATAACTACAGCAGACGCTATAGCAAGCACAGCCATTAGTGATGTACTCTATGCGGCACAGGCTGATGTAACGCCCAGCGCTGCTACAGCAAGCTTCACTACAGGTACGTTAGACTATGAAGCCTTAGCACACATTACCCCTACAGGTGCTGTAGCTACAGGTGAGGCAGATCAGTTTGGTGATGTAGATGCTAAGGCTAACATTACCACTACAGGTACAATAAGCAGCACCTCTGTGAATGACTTTGCTGATGTGTTTGGTAAGGCAAACGTAGTACCTTCTGCAGTGTCTGCTTTCCTTACTATTTATATCGGTGACTTCGCTGATGAGGATGCACAGGCCAGAGCGTTTATACCCCCAGCTGTTTCGGTAACAAATGTAACAAGTGTTGACTTTGATGCAGAATCCAATATAACTACAGGTAGTGTTATTGCTTCTGTAAGTGCTGATACTATTGAGTATGATGCTAAGGCTACCTCTGCATTATCTGGTGTCCTAGCTAATCTGTATCGCAACTTAGATGACCCTGTAGCGGTGAGATTCCCGTATCAAGACTTTGCAGATGACTACAGCACAAGTAGAACTCTCTTTGTTTCTGCATATGAGGGTAGCGCTACAGTACACATTGCAGAAGAAGATTACACAGTTTACATACAAGAACAACAAGGTAGCAATACTGTCTATATTGCAGCGTAAGGAATAGTTATGTCATATAAGTGGCCCGATAAAGATAAAGATGAGATCGTAGACTACAGTGTTGACTGGTCACGTTTCTTAAAGGATGACACACTGGCTGCTGCTGTATGGTATGCCAAAGATGCAGCTGGTGTTAAGACACAGTTTAGTGACGCTAGTGTAATCAATGGTTTACAGTTTGTTACTGGTACACTGTCTGGACAGGTTTCTACTGCACGTTTCTCTTTAGGCACAAACAACATTAGATATACTATTATCTGTAGTATTACGACAGGCTCTGGGCTACAATATGAGCGCAGCATCTTTATGCGTGTCAAGGAGAAGTAAGAATGGCATACGACTACATTAGCCTAGTTAACGATATTAACCGCCGCCTTAATGAAGTAGAACTTACGAGTGCTAACTTCCCTGCAGCTACAGGCTATTACAGCTTTGCTAAGGATGCTGTTAACGCAGCTATTCGCCACATCAATCAGGAAGAGTTTGAGTGGCCCTGGAACCATGTAGAAGAAACAGAAGTCTTAGCTGTTGGTGAAGTGCGCTACAGTATGCCTTACGATAGCAAGACTATCAATATGAATACCTTTCGTATCAAACGTGATGCTGATCTTAATGTAGAAACAGTGAAGTTAAAGACTTTATCTTATGAAGAATGGCTTGACAAGTTCGCTGATTATGAGTATAACTCTGAAGCAAGCACTAGAGGAATACCTACTTACGTTGTACGTACACCTAGTAGAGAACTTATCTTCTCCCCACCGCCTGATAAAGAGTATGAAGTAGTGTATGAGTACTTCCGTACAGGCTACGATCTAGAGTCACCTACAGATGTACCTACACTCCCTGAGCAATACCGCTATACCATCGTTGATGGCGCTATGTATTACGTTTATCAGTTCCGTGGTGACATGCAGGCAGCACAATTAGCACTACAAAAGTTTGAGCAAGGCATTAAACAATTACGTAGCTTACATATTAATCGCACTGAATACCTGCGAGACACGAGAGTATATTACTAATGGCTACACAGTGGCAGACATTCCCTATTGAGTTTAGAGGTGGTCTCATCTCTAACCTTAGCCCTCTACAACAGGGTAGTAATGCTGTGGGTTCTGCTACTATCTTGCAGAACTTTGAGTCTAGCAAAGAGGGTGGCTACTCTAAGATCAAAGGCTTTGAGAAGTTCAGCACTACAGCTGTACCTGGGTCTGGCCCTATACTAGCGCTCAAAGTGATAAGCTCTGGGCGTATTGTTGTAGCTAGACAGAACGGTTCTAACGTAACAGAGTACTACTACGGCACAGGTACTACGTGGACATCCATGGGTGCAAGACCTTTGCTTGGTGGTAAGGCTAAGCATGTTCTATATAACCTAGACGGTGACGATAAAGTTATCTTTGTAGATAGTAATAACTACCCTGCTACGTACAACACATCAGGCAATACTCTCACAGCTATTACAGGCAGCACAGACGTATTAGGTGCAGAGAATGTAGCAGTGTTTAAGGATACAGCATTCTACGCTAAGGGTAACAACCTTTACTTTACTGCACCCTTTACTGTAGATGACTTTAGTGCAGCCAATGGCGCTGGATCTATTAACGTAGCTAATGAGATAACAGGTCTAGCTGTCTTCCGTGACCAGCTTATAGTCTTTACTACTGACAGCATTAAACGCATAACAGGTAACACCGCAGCAGACTTTCAGGTATCACCTATTACAGACCGTATTGGTTGTGTTAATGGTGACACTATTCAGGAAGTTGGTGGTGACATTATGTACCTTGCTCCTGATGGTATCCGCTTGCTGAGTGCTACGGATCGTATTGGTGACTTTGGTTTGGATATTGCTTCTGATCCTATAGCTAAGGATGCTACCACGTTCCTTGGCAGTACGCCTAACTTCTGTTCTGTACTTATGAGAGAGAAAGCTCAGTATCGTATCTTCGCTTACATTGAGTCAGAACAACACGAAGCAGCTAAAGGCTTAATCGCTACTAAGTTTGTGTCACAAGGTGCATCTGGTATTAGCTGGTCTACAACTAAGGGGATAAAAGCTTTTGTAGCAGACAGTAGATACACGGATACAGCTGAGACTATTGCTTTTGCTAATACAGATGGCTATGTGTATGAGTTAGATATAGGATCAAGCTTTGATGGGCTACCTATTGAGGCTATCTACGAGTCACCTTATATGCCTCTGTCTGATCCTCAGATGCGTAAGTCATTCTACAAGATGACACTGTATGCAGAACCTACTGGCAGTATGTCTCTGGATCTTAACGTTAAGTATGACTTTGGTTCATCTACAAACACAGGCGTTATACAACCCGCTACACAGAGCGTAGAAAGTACGGGTACATCTGTATTCATATTTGGGGACTCTAACTCTGTGTTTAATACCTCTACATACGGCGGTGAGTTAGACAAGATCTACTCCACAAATATTATTGGCTCAGGTAAGACTATAGCTATCCGTATTGAAGACAATTCTACAAACCCTACATTCACTCTAGACACAGCCCTGCTAGAGTTTAGACAGAACGATAGACAGTAAGGACTAAAACATGGCAGGTTATACACGTCAGGATACAGCAAACAACATTGCTAACGGTAACGTTATTGATGCTGATGACTTTGATAATGAGTACAATGCCATTGAGGCAGGGTTTAACGCATCTACTGGTCACAAACATGACGGTACTGCAGGTGAAGGTGCGCCCATCACTAAGGTAGGCCCAAGCCAAGACCTTGTGGTGTCAGGTACTGCTCTTACGCCTAAGACTACTAACACTCTGGACTTAGGTACAGCCTCTGTACAATATAAGAATGCTTGGTTTGATGGTACTGTAGACACAGATGCCTTAACTGTATCAGCTAATGCTACAGTAGGTGGTACTCTTGGTGTTACAGGTATTATAACAGCTACAGGCGGTGTTACT
>Ga0209602_1002461_pt1 | contig 15126 bp, 22 predicted proteins | sample COGITO_mtgs_1205_3_FD_184810 | JGI IMG/M metagenome (GOLD analysis project Ga0209602, IMG submission 184810) | Pelagic marine microbial communities from North Sea - COGITO_mtgs_120524 (SPAdes) (version 2) | ecosystem: Environmental > Aquatic > Marine > Epipelagic ...
ATGAGAACTGTGAGACAGCAGCCACTGACGGCGTCCGACTCATCTACAACAGTAAGTTCATAGAGAAACTCGACACCATTACTCGCAAAGGTCTCATTGCGCATGAAGTTATGCACTGTGTGTTTAATCACATGACACGCAGACAGCAACGTGACCATAAGCTATGGAATATCGCTACTGACTACGCCATCAACAACCACCTGATCGACAGCGGCTTTGTGCTACCTGAAGGCGGTTTAGTTGATAAACAGTACGATGGCATGAATGCCGAAGCTATCTACGCCAACCTTGATCACGAGAATCCACCAAAGCAGTGTCCGTGGGGTATGGTATTAGACGCAGGTGCAGGCCAACTGGAGTCAGGCTCGAACGCAGCACTCGAATCTGAATGGCAAGTGGCTGTTACCCAAGCCGCTGAAGTTGCAAAACGCGCAGGTAAGCTGCCAGGTGGAATGACGCGCTTTATTGAAGACATCATAAAACCCGTCGTTGATTGGCGGACCGTATTATGGCCGTTCTGCACAGCACTCACTAACGATGACTATAGTTGGCGCAAGCCGAACCGTGCGTACATTAGCGAAGACGAGTACTTACCAAGTATGCTTACCGAAGGCGCTGGTCATCTAGCGCTTATCATCGATACGTCTGGATCTTGTTCTTTATATTGGGAACAGTTCCTAAGTGAGATGGCAGCTATCCATTCTGAGTTACGTCCCACTCAGCTGACTATTCTTCACGTCGATACCCAAGTAGCACATGTCGACGAAGTTATGCCTGACGATATATTTCCAAAGCAAGACATCAAAGGTGGCGGCGGTACTGCATTCAGTCCAGCATTCGATTACATCAACGAGCACTATCCTGATGTAGAAGCTGCTGTTTACCTTACAGACCTTGAGTCACATGACTTCGGTGACGAACCACCCTACCCTGTGCTTTGGGTTTCTACAGAAAGACATGAAGCACCTTGGGGCCAGACCACTTACATTACTCTATAATTAGTTGAACTAATATATTAGTAATAGTACTATTTAGTTATTACTAGGAGAGTATTATGAGTATTGACAACGCAACACCAAAAGAGTGGGATGCATCTAATAACACATCCCAAAACGACCCAGTTAATGCACCTTCACACTACAACTCAGGCGATGTCGAATGCATTGACGCTATCCAAGCATCTATGACACCCGCGGCATTCAAAGGTTACTGCAAAGGCAACGCACTAAAATACATCTGGCGCATGTCCTATAAGGGCAAGCCAGTAGAAGACCTTCGCAAAGCTGCTTGGTATTTAGATCGCTTAATCAAAGCTGAACTTAAAGACCCGACAAACCGATGAGTACGCCGTGGACAGATCACGAAGCAGCAATCGAAGAAGGTCACTATATACAAAGTAAACTTAAAAAAACTGCCTATCTAGTCTGTGACAAAAAACAAAATCTATATGTGTTTACTCATGAAGAGTTCAAAGCTTTTAAGAAAAAATTGCATGTTCTAGAAATATTTCACCCTGGAGGGCGCTATGGACACAAAAGATTACTTTCAAAATATACCTAAGCTTAAAGACGAACAAGTCCACCCTGAATTTCACACCTATACAACAGTATGGATGCAGTCACGTATGCCTGAAGCATACAAAGAGCTTAGAGCAAAATTTAAATCTATTGAAGGCGAGATATACGCCCAAAATGAGTGTAACACCCCCGATGAGGAGATCCCGTTCTAATGGATTTAATTACTCTCGATTTCGAGACTTATTACGATACTAAATTATCACTAACAAAAATGACTACGATGGACTACGTCAGACACGAGCAGTTCAAAGTGTGGGGCGTAGGTATCAAAATCAACGATGAACCAACCGAGTGGTATGGTGAAGACGAATGCGCAGACGCGCTTGGGGCCCTTAACTGGGACGACGCAAAACTTGTTTGTCACAACACCCCCTTTGATGGATACATTCTAACTCAGTATTACAAACTCAAGCCTAAGTATTACGTCGACACCGCAGCTATGAGTCGCGGTCTTTACCCGGCGTCAAGCGCCCGTTTAAAAGATTGTGCCATCCGTGCATTTCCTGACGACGAATCAATGCGTAAAGGCGAAGAACTTGCAGATGCCAAAGGTATTTATGACCTTGACCCTGAGTTAGAAGAATCAATTGCAGGATACTGTATACAAGATGTTGACTTAACATATGCAATCTACAACGCATGGATCGACCGCATGCCGCAATCTGAGATGGACCTAATTAACATCACGTGCCGCATGTTCTGCGAACCAAAGCTGATCGTGGACAGCGAACGACTAATCAAGTTCCGTGATGAAACAATCGCAAGCAATGATGCGCTTATCAATGCAGCAGGTGTGTGCCGCAAAGTGTTAAGCTCGAATCAGCAATTTGCAGAATACATCTATGAGATAGGCTTAGTACCACCTACTAAGAAGTCCCCTACTACGGGCAAAGATATCCCTGCATTAGGTAAAAGCGACAAGGCTTATCAACAGATGCAGAAGATGTACCCACAGTTTCAACATATATGGGATGCACGTAAAGCAGTAAAGAGTCGCATCGCCGAGACCCGGGCACAGCGCTTCATCGACGCAACGCATGACGACGGGACCATCAGCGTGCCGCTTCGTTATTACGCAGCACATACTGGCCGCTTCGGTGGTACTGAAAAAATCAACATGCAAAACATGCCACGTAATTCTGAATTACGCAAAGCGTTGTGCGCACCCCCTGGGCAGCTCGTGTTCGTTGCCGATTTATCAAACATCGAAGCTCGCATGCTTGCGTGGCTAGCAGATGAAGACGACTTACTCGAGCAGTTTCGTAACGGTGACGACATCTACAGCAACCTAGCATCAGTAATCTACGACCGACCTATCAATAAGAAAGACGACCCAACCGAACGATTCGTTGGTAAGACTGCTGTATTGGGACTCGGCTATGGCATGGGCGCTCCTAAGTTCCAAGCAACATTAGAAGCTGGCGCAATGGGCCCATCAATGTCGTTTACTACTGACGAAGCGTACAACGTAGTAAATACATACCGCAGTACATACTCAGGTATACCTTTGTTATGGCAAAAGCTTGAACTCAAGCTCGCTAACACAATCAATCCCGCGTATGACGAGACTTGGCATGGCTTACGCTTTCATCAAAGCAAGATACATTTACCCAATGGATTAGCTTTGCATTACAACAACCTTCGCTTCGAAGCAGGAAAACTTGTTTATGACGGAGGAAGAACCAAAGAATACACATGGGGAGGACGCATTACAGAAAACGTTGTGCAAGCATTAAGTCGCCTCATTGTAACCGATGCGATATTGCGAATAGAAAAAGACGCTACTTTAGATGGAAATATAGTACTAACTGTACATGATGAGATAGTTTTAATTAGCCAAGCTAATAATCCTAGTGTTACAATGGATAAACTAATTGCTCATATGTGTACAAACCCAAACTGGGCAGAAGACATCCCTCTCGATGCAGAAGGAGGGTATGACACTAACTACAGTAAGTAAAAAATGTCACGACTAGTACTAACAAGAAAATTAAACGAGAAAGTCATCCTTCATGATGATGACGGCGTTCTTGCAGAAGTTAAAATTTCAAAGGTTGACAGGAATCAGGTTCGATTAACATTCGAAGCAGATAACAAGATCAGAATTGATCGACAGGAAGTATTCGACAAAAACGCTCCTACTAAATAATTATTAGCTGTGCTAATATATCTGCTCTGTAGGAGGAGCCATGCAACTAACATTTTTAGAAGCCGCCAATGGACAGCGGCTGAGTAAACGCCACTGCCCTAAAAACGGTTTTACCCCATACCCACACGTTAAAAGCGTTACATCCCACGAAAAAACAATACAGTTAGACAAGTCTGGCATAGCCATGCTCGAGCAATTAATACGAGAGCATGGCCAACAAGGACATTGTTTACTTAAAGGTAATCTCAAACGCCCAATACAAAACGAGTCACGTGCTGGCAAAACCGATCGCATTGGTTACAGCAACTTACTTGTTCTAGATATTGATGGCATTACAATACCTAATCACACCAATCCAAAAACATTCACAGACAAAGACGTTAGCACGCTAGCGAAAGCTGTTATGCGTGAGCTACCAGCAGAAGTACAAGACTGTAGCTTCATTGCACAAGCGTCTTCTAGTCTTGGTCTGAAAGGTGACAAGGTATCTCTACATATTTTTATTCTGTTAGAACATGCTATGCCTGCAAAAGCAGTCAAGCTATGGCTACAGAACTGTAATTTTGAATCTCAGTTATTCTCGTCTCAACTAGAGTTATCTAGTAATGGCCACTCTTTAAAGTATCCGTTAGACACAAGTGTTGCTGACAATTCAAAACTCATCTTCATTGCTCCTCCTACCTTTGAAGACGGAACCCACGATCCGTTCAGTGCTTCCTCCGCTGCGCGGATCGTGCGTGTTTCCGGTATTACGGAGACTCTTGATCTAGCAAAACTCATGGGCAACATAAGCCCAGAGGTTGTTCATCAAAAGAGTAACGAGCATAAAAACAAACTACGTGTAGCACGTGGGTTTAACGCTAAGAAAGAACGCTTAACCATAGCAACCGTAGACAACAAGTCAGAAGAAATCCTGACTAATCCAGACCGCATGTCGATACAAATCACTGACGATACAAACCCTCCGTACATACGGTGTAACGTCAATGGTGGCGACAGCAATGCGTACTACTTCAAGCTTGAAGACCCGACATACATGTTCAACTTTAAAGGCGAACCAATCTGGTCTATCGAAGCAGCAGACCCTGACTTCTACAAATCATTGTTTGATCACTACCAAGAAGAAATGGAAAAAGAAGGCCGAGCTAAATTCCCGATAGCATTGCGTGACTTCTATACAGACACCTATTACAACGGCGTATTTGATCCAAACCTTAATCAGTTCTGCGACGAGTTTCCGTTGATGCCTTGTTCATCAAGCAGCATCGAAGGCTTCATGCGATCACATGGTCGTAGCAAACCTGATTACGTACCTGATGCAAGAGTCGTATTCGATCCTGCTTCCAATGATGCAGGCGTCAACCTGACTAACGTTCCGTATCACATCAACATGTTCCGCAAGACCGAGTACATGTTGTCGAACCGTGAGCACGAACCACTAAGCATGGGTGACGCAGCTAAGATCGCTGACTCATGTCCACTGATCTACAAGTTGATGACTCACATCTTAGGAGGACAATCGTTAGAAGTAGAACACTTCACTAACTGGTTGGCCTATGTCTTCCAAACCAAGAAGAAAGCAATGACTGCTTGGGTACTGCAGGGCGTACCTGGGACTGGTAAAGGCATCTTCTATACCAAAGTACTTAGACCGCTATTCGGTACAGAACACGTACCGATGCGAGCACTACAAAACATCGAAGAGCAGTTCAACTTGTATATGCGACAAGCGCTTTTCCTAGTAGTTGATGAGTTTCATATGGCTTCAGCTAACTCAGGTACTATGAAAATCGCTGACAAGCTCAAAAACGCTATTACAGAAAACACGATGACCATTCGTGCCATGCGTTCTAACCAAGTTGAGATGCCTAATTACACAAACTTTATCTTCCTTACTAACCGTATGGATGCAGTAAAGATTGAAGAAGGCGACCGTCGATACAACATCGCGCCTCGCCAAGAGCAGAAGTTAGAGCATGTGTTTCCAGAAGTTATCGATGGCATCGATGACATCAGCACAGAGCTCCACAAATTCGCTGCCCTACTTCGTAACTACAAAGTAAACAAGCAGCTAGTACGTACACCTATTGCTAACAATGCAAAAGCACAGATGGCTCAAGTAACTATGTCAGTTATGGAAGAGTTCTTCGCTGCAGTACGTCATGGCAACCTCAGCTTCTTCCTAGATATCTTAGACATCAGTCTTACCAACGTATTGCAAGGCCAAGAGATCACGACTGCACAACGCTTTGTTAAGCAGTGGGTAGCAGAATCACAATGGCCACACTCTGTAATACCCCTAGAGCATTTACGTGTCGTATACGGCGTGTTAACTGACGATCGTTTATCGCAACGAGAGTTTCAAAAGAAAGCAGCACGATGTGGTGTTAGTAAAGAACGAAAACGAGTGCACACATCACCAGCAGCTAACCCAATTACTGGCGTAGTTACTACTTGGAAGCTAGATACCGACCAGTTAACGGAAGTTACAGACAAATACTTTGATGACAAGGACCGTAAGCTACTTGCTGTTAAGTAGCATTATTAGTTATACTAATACTTTTACTTATTACTACCAGGAAAGGTAATGATCAAATTAACTCAGGACGCGAGACCCGACAATGCAGTCGATTTCGAAAAACCAACGGAGCTAGGCGATGTCAGAGCTTGGAGTTATTCAGCACTTAAAGTCTATGAGGAATGCCCTTATAGAACATATATCAGTCGCGTCAAAGGCGTTAAAGAGCCTAGTGGCCCAGCTGCAGATCGTGGCACACAAATCCATCAGTACGCTGAAGACTACGTCGACGGCACTGCTGGCGAGATGCACGACTCTCTACACAAATTTAAAGACGAATTTGAAGAACTTCGTAGACTCTACGCCGAAGCAAAAGTAGAGAACGAAGGTGAGTGGGGCTTTGATATCGACTGGGCACAAGTCGGTTGGATGCAAAAAGAAACATGGGCTCGTATCAAACTCGATGCGCTAGTCCAAGAAGATGACACCTCTGCAAGAGTCATCGACTACAAGACCGGTAAGAAGTGGGGTAACGAAATATCCCACGGACAACAAGGTCTACTCTACGCCATCGGCACCTTCTTCAGATACCCACACTTACAGTTCGTACAAGTTGAGTTCTGGTATCTCGATAAAGGTGAGACTACCAAGAAAACATATACGCGAGACCAAGCAATGGTCTTTGCACCAGGGTTTCATCGACGTGCAGTAAAGATGACAACCGAACAAGAATTTGCTCCTACCCCAAGTAAAGACAGTTGCAGATGGTGTCCTCACCGTAAAGGTGATGAACCTGAATGCACATGGGGTGTGAGCTAAAGAATTATCTCTAGCAGATAATGTCCCCCTTTGGCCCACTTAGGTGGGCTTTTTTATTCCCGATCGGAATCAAACTGATCCTCATGACGAATGAAATATGAAGAGAGAATCCCAATGAAACTATTAAAAAAGCTACTTAGTAACGCGCTCATATTTGTTATGAGCGTAGTTGCAATCATCCTCACCTTGTCCTTTCTTGGGCAAGCCTTAGCAATCGGCATGTTTGCTTTTGTTATTTCCCTTGTAGTCGGCGCTATTGGCTACCTGCTTATACGGAGGCCACAAGATTGATCCAATTTTTTGTAGCCGCGTTCGGCTTATACGAAACCTTTTTTCTAATCGCTGCTGTTATAGGAGTTGCTTATGATCTTTGCAGGCGTTTTATCCGCTCTCGGTCTTCTGTTTCTAATCTTTAAATTCGGCATACGCAGAATCATTACGTATGACATCCCCATCGATATCGCTGTTACCGGCCTACTTATGTACATGTTCGCAGGTACATACAGCGGCATGATCGCCGCAATGGTCGGCGGTCTTATCGTTTCCATTGTGCTGTACATCATGAAACGCACTATGCGTCGTGAAGAGCTGCAGCTAGTCAAGACATCTAATTTTCCATACCGCGCTGTGCGGTGGGTAGGAGTTCAACCATGAAAGAAGTAAGAGAAAAGCATGACGCTAAAACGTACGGCGAACGCATCCGTTTCCAAATCGAATTTATGCACACCATGTTGGCCTCGGGCCGTGAGATCGAAGCGTTAACCGCGATCAACAAAGCTCTAGATCTTGCCGACGAAGTGCATGAGATGGAGAAAGCAAATGGACAGTTATAAAGACTTGTTATGTGGCCATTTAAAGGAGATGTTTGATGATGCAAATGTTCTACAAACGCGACGGGAGCCTAGTCGAGTACAAGCTCGTGACAGATCCATCGGAAGCGATGTACTGGACTACACACCGTTTGAAGAAATCAGAGATCAAGATCATGACCCAGTGCGACCGGACAACCGCCGCTCAACTTAGACAGGAGATCCTCGATGACATCATTAGCCGTGAACTTAATCCAAGCAAAAAACATACACCTGCCTCAGACGAGGTATCTAAAAGGCGTAAAATCTCCACACAGCAACATGCTAAAAAGAGGCAAGCAAAACAAAAAACTCGGAGACAAAGTAACGGTTAAGAAGTGGAAGGGTATGACTATGTACTCTCTCACTCTTGAGGAACGTGCTACGTGTCCTACAGACTGTGGCCAGTGGGAAAACTGCTATGGTAACAACATGCCATTTGCTCATCGCTTTGATCACACCGAACCCTCGTTTAAACCCATGCTTGAGCAGCAATTAGAAGAGCTCAATCGCAAGCATCCTGAAGGATACGTAGTAAGACTCCATGTATTAGGCGACTTTTATGATGGCCTTTACATAACTTCTTGGCAGCTATGGCTACACAAGTTTAAGAACCTTCATGTGTTCGGTTACACCCATCATGACTCTGAGTCTCAGCTAGGTTCAATGATCGGTAACGTCAACCGTCTACATCCCGACCGGTTTCGCATCAGGTTCAGTGACGACTGCAAAACAGATTTCAGTGCTCACGTCACCAACGAACCTACAGCAGATAACAAGCACTACCAGTACACCAGAGATTCAGGTCCTGATTGGCAAGTTGTTTGTCCCGAACAAATGGGCAAAACCAGTAGCTGCGCAACCTGTGGCTTCTGCTGGTCTAGCGACAAACCAATCGTTTTTATTGAACACTAATATTAGCTATGCTAATATATTAAACCATCAATGAGTGATGCCTATGTACGAACCATTCGAACACCAAAGAGTCACGACTGACTTCATCAATGCAAACCCACGTTGCTTAATTACATCTGATCCTGGAACCGGTAAGACACGATCTGTTTTAGATGCAATCGCGAACCGCGGAACACGAACCTTAGTCCTCGCACCGTTGTCCATATTAGAAGCTTCATGGGGCGATGATATAGAAAAGTTTCAACCAGACATGACGTACGCTATTGCGTATTCAAAGAACCGTGAAAAAGCCTTCACAGAATCTAATGCAGATGTAGTTATCACAAACCACGATGCAGTTAAGTGGATCGTTAAAAACTACCACGTGCTGTGCGGTTTCGACACGCTTGTCATAGACGAATTCACTGCATTCAAAAACAAAGACAGTCAGCGTAGTAAAGCATGTCGCAAGATTGCCGAAGCGTTCAACCACCGCGTTGCCATGTCAGGCACACCAAACAGTAATGGCATCCTCGATGTGTGGCATCCAACGCTTATCGTCGATGACGGCGAACGTCTAGGCCACAGGTTTTACAGTTTCCGTGGTTCTGTATGTACATCACGGTTTAATGGTTTTGCTAACGAGTGGATACAAAAAGACAACGCAGAAGAAACCGTTGCAGCTGCACTCAGTGATATCAACATTAGGTATGAGTTGACCGAGTGTCTGGATATGCCAGAACAAAGCGTGCAGACCATGTACGTAAATCTACCTAAGAAGATTATGCAGCAGTATCACCAGCTCAGCGAAGACTCTGTTTTATACACCGGCGCAGCAACCATCAACGCAGTACATGCTGGTAGTAAAGTTAAAAAGCTACTACAGCTATGCACAGGCGCTGTCTATGACGAAAACGGTGACATCCAACGCATACACAAAGAACGCTACGACCTTGTAATGCAGCTAGTAGCTGAGCGTGCACAGTCCCTCGTAGCGTTTAACTGGAAACACGAACAACGTTACATGGTTGAGCTAGCAGACAAGCTAGGTATCAAGCACGCCACCATTGACGGCTCTGTTGCCGCACACAAACGAAAAGATATTGTCGACCGATTGCAAGCAGGCCAGCTGCAGGTGGTGTTCTGTCACCCCCAATCAGCAGGACACGGTCTCACCATGACTAAAGCAAAAACAGTCATATGGGCATCACCGACATACAACGCAGAACATTATCAGCAGTTCAATCGACGCATATATAGGGCCGGTCAAACAGAAAAGACCGAGGTCATACAGATTGCAGCGCGTAACACCTGGGAACCAGACGTGTACGAAAAGTTGCAAGGCAAAGTCGATCGAATGGACGAGCTACTCGGAATCCTAAACAAACTAAAACAAGCAGCCTAAGAGAAAACTATGAATATTAATGAACTAATCGAATCAAGAGCCAAGGTTAAAGACGCTATGGCAGGTCTTAACTCTGAGCTAAAGGAGCTACGCAAGCAGCAAGATGAGCTTGACTACGCCCTTCTATCGCAATTGGACGAGCAGGGTTTGTCGCGTACCGCAAATGACAAAGCCAGTGTGTCCATCAACAAGGACACTGTACCTGACGTAACTGATTGGGATGCTCTTTACGAGCATATCAACAGCACCAAAGACTACAGTTTGTTGCAACGACGGGTATCGTCGACTGCATACAAAGAACTTCTAAAGCTCCAAGAAGAAGTTCCTGGTGTGCAGCCCCGTGAAATTCGACGCATTAATTTTAGATCCCTATAAAACTAAACATGAATCATGAAGAGAGAATCGATATGAGTAAATCAGCAGCAGTAGCAGTAGCCGAAACACCAATTAACAACCTTGTAGCCTCAATTGACAAACTACCCGCTCACTTAGTTGGTAGTAACGGTGGTCGTGGTAACGAAGAAGTTGGTCAAAACGTACAAATTCCTCGCATTAAACTTCTACAAAAGATGTCTAACGAAGTGGACAAGCATCATGCAGCGCACGTAGAAGGTTGCGAACCAGGGCATTTGGTCAACACTCTTACTAATAACAACTATGGCAACGACTTGTATTGCCTTAGTCTAAAATTCAAAACTGAGTTTGTTGTATGGCGTCACTTAGATGCTGGCGGCGGATATGGCGGTGCATTTGATTCACAAGCAGACGCACAAACGTATGTTGATGCGCAAGACAAGCCTAGCGAGTACGACATCAACGAGACTCACGCACACATCATCCTTATCAAGAACCCTGAGACTGGCGAGCTTGAACGTTCTCCTGCAATCATGGACTTCGCTAGCTCCAAGCTACGTGTATCCAAAGCATGGAACTCTCAGATTGCTATGAAAGGAGGCGACCGTTTTGCTGGTTTGTGGAAAGTGTCTGGTGTACCCACTGAGAACAAGATGGGCAAAGCATTTATGAATTGCGAAGTCTCATTTGTTGGTTGGGCTCAAGAAGACGACTACAAAATAGCCGAAGGTTTGTACGAGCAGTATGCAAACTAAGTAACCCCCGACCACCTTTTTCATAGGAAGGTTCCTTGGTGGCTTGATCCACCGCCGGTCACAACGGATCACTTACTTAATGAACGAACATAGCTTTGTTAGATCTATACATAACTACCTAGATCCTAGTGTATATAAGTGGAAAATTCACGACACATATACAGGAGGTGTGCCTGACGCTTTTTATTCAGGGCCCGCAGGTTCTCTGTTCGTAGAATATAAATACATAAAGCAATTACCAAAGAAAAACACTACAATGCTCAGGCATTCTCTTTCAAAGCTGCAAGATGCTTGGTTAGAAAGAGTAAAACCAGCGACTCCTGTCGCACTTATATTAGGTGTTGAAGATACCGCACTAATAATTTTAGATGACTTTTCTTTGGGAATAAGTAAAATGCACTATATTGATGCATGCATTTCGCGAAAGGATGTAGCGGAATGGATTTTTAACTTAACCCATGATGGGGCAACATATGAACGATTCAAAAATGGTACCAATAGCCGTAGCGAATCTGCGTAAGATCTGGCAACAAAAAAAAGTAGAAATGCACTTCACACAAGTGGAGGCAGCAAAAGACCTAGAATGGTCGCAAAGCGCAATCAGCCACTACCTAAGTAATATTACAGACTTAGGGCCCGCGGCTATTGTTAAGTTTGCTAACTTTTTAGATGTAGACCCTACCGAAATAGATCCTGATATAGAACATAAACTTCCTCATGTACATAAAATGGTTATGGACTATAACTCAGATGACATGACGCGCCCTATAAAAGACGCTGTATATACTAGAAAAAATTCAGTTTCGTCCTATATCCAATTAGGAGCGAAAGCCTGTATTGAAGACCTTGATGGAAATAGTATAGAACGTCTTAGCTCTACTAACATGAAATGCGTTGCTCAAATATGCGCCATATCAAAATACCCCTCCGCAAAAATAGTAGCCGTACGAATAAAAAACGAAAAACAACTACGGTTCTATCTTAAAACAGATATGCCTAAGCAAAGCAAAATATCTAAAGTTTGGGCAGTAGTTTCCTTTAGTTATATTTAGTTCACTTCTATACATTAATGCGTATTTATACTTACATTACCTTTGTTTTTTTGGTAGTATAAATATTAGTGAAGATACTAATTAACTAATAATACGAATGTACTAATACTAAAGTATTAGATATAAAAATAAATGCCCTTGGAGGAAGTAAATAATGGATATGAAACAAATACTGTCAGAAAAATATGGACCGTTTATGGATTTGACAGAACTAGCCACGCTATTCAGGCTAAAAAAAGAATCGCTATACCAACAGATATATAAAGGGCAATTAGATATTGCTCACGTAAAGCGCGGGAAAAAATATTTATTCCCAACTCATGAAGTTTCAAAATATTTAACAGCCAACCTCAGTACTTCTTAGCAACATCCTCAGGCTTTAAATTTGTGTAGCGCGATAACTGGTCAAGGCTCGAGTGCCCACTGACCAGTCGAACCTGCTCTACAGCCATACCTTTCTCAAACATGCGAGAGATAGCTTCGTGCCGTAAGTCATGGAAAGTTAAGTCTGTAATACCGACTTGCTTTCTAAGCTTGGCAAATTTGTCTGAGATTGACGCACTTCCGCTTGTTGTAAACAACCTGTCCCTGCCACCAAAGTCATCCTGTGCGCGTAGGATCGCCTCTCTCATGCCCTTTAATAGCGGTATTTTGTACAGTTTTTTACCCCCTTCAGCTCTGGGGTCTTTTCTTAAAACCTTTATAATTCCCTTTTTAAAATCAATATCAGATAGTTTCAAAGCATGGATTTCACCTTGCCTCATACCAGACTCAATAGCTATATCTATAGCGTGCCTTATCCAATGCTTTTTAGAAGCTTTAATAAGCAGTTTATACTCATAGGGCTCAAGGCGTCTGTCTCGCCACACGCTGCTTAATATAACCTTCTTTCTAATAAGCTCTTCAGTAGCTATCTGCACTGCATCTTCTTCAAGTTTAACTCTTGAATTTTTTACAGCCTGCCTTAAGTAATACATTTGTTTTTGAAGCGTACTTGCACTGATCACTGCTCTTCTCTCAGCTGCAAAGACAAGTACATCCTCTACAGTAAGATCATGTATAGACACGCCTTTAAAGTATTTTGCTAGTTGGGATAAAGTAGAACGCTTAGGTTTTGCTACGGGTAAACCGAATCTCTCGAAACTTAATATTAGGTCGTCAATCATATTATCAATGAGCACGGACCCCGATTCGCTAGTATCGATCCACGAACCGTTGTCCATGCTCGACTCAACACGACGTGCCCAAGCTTTAGCAGCTGCATTAGAGGTAAAACTTTTAGACTGTCTTGGATAACCTTTTCTTTGTATTTCTACAAAGTAACTCGTACCTCTTTTCCTAATATATGCCATTGTGCTCCTCACAATCCCGTCAATATCACGTCAAGGAGGGTATCATGCACTTGAAACCCTTGCATTGCAAGGGGTCTAGGACTTGGCGGTGAGAGAGGGATTCGAACCAATAAAAGTGAATAATTACATTACTATCAATCACTTAAGTTCTATTTAGTTCATTTCCTCCTACTAAGTAACCAATTGCTAAGTTCATGATATTTCTATTTATTTCATTTCTCATTATTTTTCATCCCGTCATTGACGGGATTATCAACGTTACGAGTATTACGACCAAATTTTAAATCATCAACAGCAATAAGAGATAGCGATGCAATTGCAAACGCCAGCATATAAGTAATCATTAGGGAGCCTCATTAGATAAGGCGCTATTATACAGAGAGCATATTAGTAGTACTAATACTTATTACTCATAGAGGTTATGCAAACCGGTACTTACCACGGTTCTTTTTGCGGCTGACTACCTTCAGGTTCTTTTTAGAATTGTTGCGAGGGTTACCGTCTGCATGGTGGACATCTTTCTTGTCACCCTTACTTACTTTTCCAGCGCGTTCGGCTCTACGGCGAGCAGTGTTTCTACTTGCTCGATTCTTCTTTTGATCATCCTTGCTATGGTATTCCTTGTACTCCTTTTTATAGTTGCGCTTCTTAGTCGCCATCAGTTTCCTCAGGTTTAGGTATGGCATTTTTTACAGCCTGAATAGACTGATACCACTCTCCATCAGCGGTTAGTGTGCCGTTAGTAATATCGTGAAATAACTTATCGAACTGATCCCCAATCTTTGGGTAAGACACCAACCGCTCTTGCCTCCAAGAAAGCTCTTTGTCCCCAATGATGTACTGAGTCACCGTCTGAGTATCCTCATTAAATCCATAAGCTACTGTTTTGCCCATACAAGATCTGCCTACTGGCTGGAACATCACCCAAGAATCATTAGGCTTATGCTCCTGTGGGCCAGCTTCAATCTTTCCAGTTTCTATATTGTATTTAACGTATTGAGTACTCATCGCAGTAACATCATCATCCCTTCAACTTTGTTTATTTCATCGTGATCCCAGTCTCTGTCTCTGTCAGAAACTGGGACGGTTGTGTACCTTTGGGTCCAGTTGTCTACAGTCAACCGAAAGTCAATAGCAGCTGTAGTAGGCAAAGCCAAACCGCCTGCTAAATGAAAAGGTTCGACTCGGTAATCAAAATTAGCTCTCTGAAATATTTCAGCAATTGTTGTCCAAGCGTCACTAAACTTGATGTAATAAGTAGTGCCAATACTGATTTTGCTAGTAAAATTTGATTCGCCGTATTCCCCCCCAAAAGTTGGCGTTACATAATCTACCCAGCTCCAATTAAATGTCGTTCTGTCAGTATTTACGTTATAGGTTGAGCTGGTAACGTAACCGCTTAC
>Ga0209602_1002463_pt1 | contig 15120 bp, 10 predicted proteins | sample COGITO_mtgs_1205_3_FD_184810 | JGI IMG/M metagenome (GOLD analysis project Ga0209602, IMG submission 184810) | Pelagic marine microbial communities from North Sea - COGITO_mtgs_120524 (SPAdes) (version 2) | ecosystem: Environmental > Aquatic > Marine > Epipelagic ...
TACTGAATTTCATGGGAAACCTAGACGCCAATTTTGAGCTAGGCAAAACCTATGGAGTTGTTCCCCTGCCCCTCTTAAGCGCTATTCCATCTAATCAAGGTTATTCGCTCAAGCCAAGAACATTCTCTCTTTTGAATTATTACGATATGGTTGCAGACAGCTATCTTATGGGGCATTTTGAACATCATTTCAATGGATTCATCTCCAACAAAATTCCCTTAATTAAGAAATTTAAGCTCCGCACGCTTGCCACGTTTAGGTTTGCATACGGAAGCACTACCACACAAAATAGGGATATCAATAAATCGAATCTTCAATACAACAGTCCTGATTCTGAGCTGTATTACGAATATGGCTTTGGTTTTGAAAATATTGGCTATGGTAATGTGCGTTTTTTTAGAGTCGATTTCATTTGGCGTAGCCCCTTGGCATCATCATTTAAGTTAAACCCCTATTCGAGTCAGTTACCCGATTTCGGAATACGAGTTGGTGCAAAACCGAGTCTTTAGTCCCTAAATTTTCAAATATTCATATTTCAACTTGCAATAACTCCAACCATTATAAAGCTGTAAGTTGTCCAAATTCTACTTCTGTTTCACTGGTAATGCTTCACTTTTCATAGTAATAGACTTAAAAAAAATTTTATCAGCTACAATTGTATTGATTCTTATTTTGTGTCAGCGGCTAAATATCTATTATTGTTGCGATGTTTTAACCGTTATTTTAAATTAATCTAAATAAGCTTTGGGTTTTTATAACTATTATATATATTTGTAAAATAATTATTATTTAGATTAAATAAAAATAAAATAAAATGAAAAAAATGTATTTATTGATAGTTGTATTATTGCTTTTTAACTGTACTAAAACAGAAATTGAAGAAGTCATTAGAGAAGTCCAAGTAGAACGGATCGTCACAAATACTGTAATTGAGACTGTGACGGTAACCAGTACTTCGATAATTGCTCCAGAGGAATATTCCTTTACACGAAATGGTATTTCCACAGTCTATTACACGGGTCAAACTGTACGATTGAAGATGGCTACCGAGCTTAAATCAGCGATGAATAATATTTCTTCAACGCAAACTGGGATAGATAATATGTTTAATAAAGGAATTGGATATAGTGACTCTTCTTTAGATGCCTCAGGAAAAAAAGTTGGAAATAAAACTGCCGCTTCTCCTATTGCATCTGCTACAGTAAAACCCCTGTTTGACGAATGGATAACTGAATTTACAACAATAGTTATTCCTGCTGTCAATAATGACATAACAGCATCTTCAGGTGTAGCTGGATCATACACAGAAGCAGATGGTTCTCGATCGGTAAAAGTAAATGGCAAAGGATTTGAACTAAATCAAATTTTTTCGAAAGCGTTAATAGGATCTTTACAAGTAGATCAAATAGTTAATGGTTACCTCTCTTTTTCAAAACTTGATGGCGCAAGACAAGACCACGATGATGATGTTTATGCATATACTTATCCTGGTCAAAATGAGCCTTCTATCACCAAAATGGAGCATTATTGGGATGAAGGATTTGGGTACTTACAAGGTCTAGATAATCAATTTGCATCAGGTCTTGGTGATCCATCAAATGGAAACGATACTGCCAATTTAAATTATTATCTAAATAAAGTCAACAAACAAACAAATGAAGCAGGAATAACGGATAGAATATACAAAGCATTCACAATTGGAAGAGCAGCAATTGTTGCTAAAGACTATGATGAGCGAGATCGTCAAGCATCAATTATTGCTTTGGAACTCTCCAAGGTTATTGGCTACAAAGCTCAATCTTATTTGAGAGACGCTGCTGAAGATATAGAAAATGGACATTGGGCGGATGCATTACACGCTTTATCTGAAGCTTATGGATTCATATTGGGGTTACAATTTACAAAAGCTTCAGATGGATCTCCTTACCTAACGAATCAAGGAGTTAACGAACTACTCAACGAACTATCTGCTGGGACTGGAGGATTTTGGGAAAGAACTCCAGATGAATTAACAACTTTGGCTGACCAATTAGAACAAGTAACAGGTTTAATATTAGAATAAAAAAAGAAAACACCTAACCTGGTGAGTTCATCCTTACCAGGTTAGCTTTAACAAACGTAAAGCAAAAAATGAAAAAATTAATTTATTTCAAACTTGTAATACTATCATTGATTTTTCAGAGATGTTCGGGTGATCTGGATACAATCGAAATCATTGAAAAAATTGATCAATCAAATGTAAGCGATAATATAAGCCAGTCCACAAATGAATTTGATCGTTCAAGCATGCTCAGTTTTTGGGCAGATAGCATCATACTTCCTTCAATGATTAGTTTTGAAGAAGAATTGAATGTCTTCAATGAAAATGTTTCAAACTTTACCGCCAACCCAAATACAAATAACCTAGCGCTGTTGCGCGAGCAATGGCTAATAATTTATAAAAATTGGCAATACGTTGAAATGTTTGATTTAGGCATTGCTGAAGAAATTTATTTCAAAAACCGAATGAATATTTTTCCAGCCAACGTACAACGTATTGAACGTAATATCAATAATCTAGAATTTAATTTAGACGAACCAGCAAATTTTGCAGCACAAGGATTTACAGCTCTTGATTATTTATTGTTTGGTATTGGACAGGAAGATGATGCAATACTCACAAAATATTCTAATACAAGTTTTAATTACGGTGAATATTTAATTCAGGTTACAGCAAAAATGCAGGAGCTAACGGTTTTGGTAAAAGCACAATGGGAAGGGAATTATCGAGATAGTTTTGTACAATCAACTGACAACACTGCAACTTCAAGCATCAACATGATGCTCAATGACTTTGTCTATTATTTCGAAAAAGGATATCGTGCGAACAAGTTTGGAATTCCTGCAGGCGTTTTTTCAGGAGGTCCACTTCCAAATACAATCGAAGCCTATCATGGTAAAAAGTACTCAAAAATCCTCTCACTCGAAGCCACAAGTGCGATCGAAAATTTCTTCAATGGAGTTGCTTATAATGATCCTGAGACTATGGGGCTAAGCATTAAAGATTATTTGGATTTTGTAGAGTCAAGTTCAGCTGAAAGACTCAGCGAACGCATTAACGAAAAACTGCAAGGTGGACGAATAAAAATTAATGAATTAAATACGAGTTTCTCAAAACAGATTGAAGATAACAATACGTTAATGCTCCTAACCTATGATGCTATTCAGAGCACAGTTGTTCTGTTCAAGGTAGATATGCTTCAAAAACTCAATGTAAGTGTGGATTATGCTGATGCAGATGGAGATTAAATTATAAAACTTAAAAGTGTTAAAAAGTTATCTAAACAAATCCAAAATACACCCAGCCCCTTTGGCTGTCTTCAGAATTCTGTATGGATCCTTGATGTTGATTGCTCTCATTCGTTTTTGGGTAAATGGGTGGATTCATACCCTATACATTGAGCCAGAATTTCATTTCAAATATTATGGGTTTTCTTGGGTAACTGATTTCGGAAATTACACCTATTTACTTTATGTGATTTGCATCATAGCTTCTTTTGGAATTATTTTGGGATATCGCTACAGATTATCCATTTTCTTGTTTTTTATTCTTTTTACTTACACGGAACTCATCGATAAAACTACCTATCTCAATCATTATTACTTCACAAGCTGCATTGCATTCTTACTCTGCTTTCTTCCTGCCGCACATTATTTCTCTTTAGATGTTCTGAAAAAGAAAAAAACAATTGAAGCTATTCCCTCTTGGATGGTTGACAGCATCAAACTCTTTTTGTGTATTGTGTATTTTTATGCTGGAATTGCAAAAATTAATTCAGATTGGTTAATTGAGGCACAACCGCTTTCAATATGGTTAACCTCAAAATACGACATTCCCTTAATTGGTTCATTATTAAAGTACAAATGGATACACTTCACAGCAAGCTGGTCGGGAATGCTTTATGATGTGTTTATCCCTTTTTTTCTTCTGTACCCTAAAACTCGTAAAATTGCTTTTCTTTTTGTGCTACTATTCCACATAATGACAAAGATTTTTTTTCCATCAATAGGAATGTTTCCATACATCATGATATTAGGAGCCACAATATTTTTTGATGTGAAATGGCATAAAAACATACTCCGTCATCTTCATGATTTAGGTTTGAAATTGAGTCAAAAATTAAATTTTTTAGAGTCTAAATTAACTCCAAAAAAAGCCATCGGACTGTTTGAGCCAAAAAAATATATCCTTCCAGTATTTCTCATATTTTTCTTTATTCAACTACTTTTGCCGTTTCGATATTTCGCTTATCCAGGAGAATTATTTTGGAATGAACAAGGCTATCGTTTTTCATGGCGTGTTATGCTCATGGAAAAGAAAGGGTACACCACTTTTAAAATAAAAGATAGTATTAGTCAAAAAACTTTTTATGTTGATAATACGGATTTCCTAACGCCGTTCCAAGAGCGGCAGATGAGTTTTCAACCAGATTTTATTTTAGAATATGCTCACTATTTAGCAGATAACTTTGAGAACCAAGGTCATGAAAACATACAGGTTTTTAGCGATAGTTTTGTAGCATTGAATGGACGTCCAAGCCAGAGATTTATTGACCCTAGTACAGATCTTTCAAGGGAAATAGAATCATTTAAACACAAAAAATGGGTACTCCCCCTAGAAGATGAAATATACGGCCTGTAGTTACTTACTTTTTCTGTTTTGGACATCTAGTTTTTCCCAATATCAAATTAAATCAAATATTAAGCTTGAAGGAGATAACATGTTTAATTCTTCCATTAAAATTTACAACAAAGCAAGAGGTTTTGTGAATGAAGTGAAAGAAGGAGAAACTTTTTTCTTAGAGAGTAACATTCCATTAACCACTTACATTTTTATCGCTGAAGGGTATGATATTTTAGAAAAGAAAGTAGATTTTACTCTAGAGAATGCATTAACTTTAGTTTTATCCCAACAATTAGAAAAATTAAATGATGTTGTTTTAAGTGCAAAAAAGAAAGAAATATTTGCCTTAAAAAGAATGCGAGACTATGAGAAAACAGTCATTTATGCAGGTAAAAAAAACGAGGTAATTCTTGTCGAACAATCTATGGCTAATTTATCAGCAAATAATGCACGTCAAATATTTAATCGTATACCTGGACTCAATATTTACCAAAGTGATGATGCGGGATTACAACTACACATAGGAGGAAGAGGGTTAGATCCCAACCGAACTGCAAACTTTAATACCCGTCAAAACGGATATGATATTAGTGCAGATGTTTTGGGTTATCCAGAAAGTTATTACACTCCACCCGCCGAGGCCATTGAAGAAATTCAGATTATTCGAGGTGCCGCATCATTACAATACGGAACTCAATTTGGTGGACTTGTCAACTTTAAATTAAAAGATGCCATTACCAATCGATCAATTGCCGGAATTGTCCGAAATACTTTTGGATCTAATGGGTTGTATACAAACTATACCCAACTAAGTGGACGTCTCGGAAAATGGAGATATATGAGTTTTTTGAATATCAAAAAAGGAGATGGATTTCGCCCAAACTCTGGTTTTGATTCAACGAATCTATTTGCTAAAATCACTCACGATTTTAGTAATAACACAAAATTGAGTGCCGAAGTCACTTATTTGGATTACTTAGCGCAGCAGTCAGGTGGTCTAACCGATTATCTTTTCAAAGAAAACCCATATCAAAGTAACCGAAAACGCAATTGGTTTGGTCTAAATTGGCTTCTTTACAATATCAAATTTGAACATTCATTTTCAGAAAAGTCGAATATAAGTATCAATATATTTGGTTTAGACGCGGAACGAAAAGCCATCGGATTTCGATCTAACCGAGTAGGTCAAATTGATTCCAACAAAGAACGCGACCTTATTAAAGGAGATTTTAATAACCATGGGATAGAAATTAGGTGGTTACAAAACTATCCCCTTGGAAATAAAAAAGCGGTTTTTCTTGTTGGTGGAAAGTATTATAATGCCAAAAACACTTCTGCTCAAGGACCAGGATCTTCAGCAAGCGATGCCGATTTTAGTTTCTACAGAAATCGTTATCCTAATTACCAACGACAATCTGACTATACTTATCCAAATAAAAATCTTGCTTTGTTTGTTGAAAATATTTTTTATTTGAGTGAAAAAATATCCTTTACCCCAGGAATGCGCTATGAAGACATTTTAACTTCTAGCGACGGGAGCTTTAAAAAAATTAATACAGATGCAGCTGGTAATGTGATCCTTAATGAGACATTAAGTGGCAACGAATCAAGAAAGCGTTCATTTGTATTGTTTGGTCTAGGGGCAAGTTACAAAGCGAAAAAATCACTCGAATTCTATGCGAATTTTTCCCAAAATTATCGCTCAGTAACTTTTACAGATATCAGTGTAATCAATCCGGCCTTTTCAATTAACCCCAATATAACTGACGAAAAAGGGAATACTTTTGATATGGGTATCCGTGGAAAAATAAAAAAGTCACTGTCTTTTGACCTCAATCTTTTTAATATTTCTTATCAAAATCGAATTGGATTTATTCAAAAAGTAGATCGCTTCAATTCTGTTAAAAGTGAAAGAGGAAACGTAGGAAATGCTCGACTCTATGGAATAGAATCCCTAATGGATATTAATCTTGCTAGTTGGTTGAAAATGGATGATGCCAAATATGCCCTCACTAGTTTTCTAAATTATTCTTACATCAATTCAGAATATATTTCTGCAGAAAAAGTTGGTATTAAGGGAAATAAAGTAGAATTTGTTCCAACTGATAATCTTAAAGCAGGCCTGATGTTTGGGTATAAAAACATAGCCTTAAACTTTCAATACAGTTATGTATCCCAACAGTTTACCGATGCCTCCAACGCAGTACAGGGTTCGATCAGCGGTGTTATAGGACAAATTCCTACCTATGATCTAATTGATTTTTCGATGAACTACACTCTGAACAAATTTAAATTTGAATTTGGAATTAATAATCTTTTAAACGAGGCTTATTTTACGAGAAGAGCTACTGGATACCCTGGACCTGGCATTATTCCATCTCCAAATCAAAACTTATATTTAAGCACCCAATATAAATTTTAATCTCCCTATGTGCAATAAAGCTTTAATTCTAAATAAAAACAAATTTGGTTCCTTATCAACCTTTGAATGTGATTTATATTACTTTAACTTTAATCGTTTGTCTTGATGGTTTTCAAAACAAGAATTACAAAACATGATAAAACAATTCACAAAATTGATAAAGGTGATTGGAAATTTATAACAGATACAATGCAATTTCATGAAATAATACCTTTAACTTTAAATATGTGATACACGATACTTAATCTGTACTCAAAACGAATTCAATAATCTCAAATTCATCTTTACAGAGTACCTGACTTATCGATTAACTAATGAAAAAATCAAAAAATTAATTTCAACTAAATTAAAATCCATGCAATCTTTTTTTAAAATCTTACTAGTGCCTTTTCTTCTATTATTTTTGCCTATTGAAGAGGAGGTTGAAATTAAATGTTTATTAGAAATAATGGATTACCGTGGTGAGGGAGCTTATTTTGTAATTTCCGTTTTAGATAAAGAAGAAAATTACATAAAAACAGTCTATGTACTTGGAGATGATAAAAGTTGGTTTTCTGAGTTGAAATACTTTTGGATACATCTAAGAGAAAATAATTTATTTTCGGATGAAGATTTTTATCCGTTAATCGATGGTATTTCTGGGCCAACAATCTCTGGGGGAGAACGAAGAGTATTTCAAATTAAGGTTCCAAAAAATCTTTTAAATAATTCGTTCCATCTTCGCTTCGAAACGGCAGTAGAAGACAAAGCATATTATATAAATGACATTAATATTGCCTTGAATACTGAAAGCTTAAAGCAAACTCATATAGGACAAGGTTTTATTAAGAAACTCCAATTCGTAGCATTAGAATAATGATGAAAGTACTATGGCGTAAAATACATTTTTTGTTGGCTTTAGGGAGCGCTCTTTTTTTATTTCTAGCTTCGGTAAGTGGTTTTATTTTGGGAATTGAAGCTTTGTTGGATCAAACAAAACCACAGGCTATTGATTCTCTTGAAGATATTTCCTTGAAAAAAACTCTTGAAGTACTTAATTTAAATATCAAAGAAGTTTTTGAAATTTCAATTACAGAAAAGAACTATGTTATTGTTCAGGGAATCTCGGAGGATGGATTTGAACGCTTTTATGTGGATCCAAAAACAGGTTTGAAGATTAGCAGTGTAACACCAACCTCACCATTTTTCAATTTAGCTAGAAGCCTTCATCGCTCTTTATTTTTTAAAAATACGGGGAGGATAATAGTAGGAATTATTGCTTTTTTATTAATACTTCTGAGTATTACTGGACTGATTTTATTAACCCGAAGAATAGGTGGTATCAAACAGTTTTTTTTTCTGACTAAAGAAAAAAACATCTATCGAAAAGGCCATATCATTTTAGGAAAATGGTTTTTTATTCCAGTCTTACTCATTGGGTTTAGTGGAGCATATTTAACAATTGATAGGTTCAATGCATTTACCCATCAAAAATCAATTATCAAAACATATGCCAAAGGTGAGAAAATTCTTGATCTCAACACAATCCGTCTCAAAGATGTTGTTCGAGTGTCTTATCCGTATTCTAAAGCTGAACACGATGTCTTCATAATAGAATTGAAAGACCGATTATTTACTGTCCGTCAGGGAGACTTCAGAACTCTTAGTGAGGAAGTCTATCCACTTCATCACCTACTTAAACAGTGGAATTACTACATCCACACAGGCGAATCCGATGTTTTTGTTGCTTTGATAGTAAGTCTTACTGCCCTAGCTTTAGTGTTCTTTATGTTTACTGGGTTTAAAATTACCTCAAAAACAAGTTTGGATTTCTTAATCCTAAATAATAATATCAAAGAGGCATCAGTAGTCATTTTGTATGGTTCTGAGACAGGGAATTCTTATCAATTTGCAAAAAGACTAGCCAAAACTTTGAGGAAAGAAAATCATTCTGTGGGGTTAACTAGTTTGAATAACTACGGTATTTTTCCAAAAGCGAAATCTATCCTTATCCTCACGGCAACCTATGGTGATGGTGAAGCTCCATCCAATGCCGATCTTTTTGAAAAAATATTTATTAGTAGCAAACAACTACACACTATTAATTTTTCTATTTTGGGATTTGGTTCTAAAAGTTACCCGAAATTCTGTCAGTTTGCAATCACTTTACAGTCACTTTTAGAAAAGCAAGATAATTTCTTAAGCCTAATGCCACTTTTTAAGATCAATAATCAATCTGAAATTGATTATTGTTCATGGGTAAGTATGGTAATCAATAAACTAAAATAAGATTAGTTCATGTTTCTTTTTTTAGTTCAGTACGATTTATTCAAAATGTCCATAACAAAAAATATAAAGACATCGGAAAGGTCAACATTGAGTCACTGAGATCAGCCTCTGGAACAGATTCCTGGCATGATCGGAATGGGTATCGATCGATCAAAGCAATCGAGGGATTTCTGCATGATCCAGAACATGGACAAATCGCTCGGATCAGTCACATCTTTTAAGGCTAAAAACAGAGTTTAGACCCACACCTCGAACCACTAAAAAAACAAAACCCCGAAAACATTGAGCTCTCGGAGTGTATTTGCGGAGAGACAGGGACTCGAACCCTGGCGACAGTTACCCGTCGACAGATTAGCAATCTGCTCCATTACCACTCTGGCACCTCTCCAAGGTTTCTGATAACAGAAGTGCAAATGTAATTTTTTAAATAGTATTATACAATGGTTTTCTTAAAAATTGTAGCATAATTTATTCGGGATATTCTATGCGTAAATGATAAATATTAATCAGTTTATCGATGAATACTTTTTTAACCGTTTCGATCTCGGCTAAGGTAATGTTTGAGTTCATGAATTGCTTTTCTTCCAACTGTTGGTTTACAATCTTGTTGACGAACTTTTTCACCAATTCAATAGTCGGCTCTTTCAAGCTTTTTGAAGCTGCCTCAACACTATCAGCCATCATTAAAATGGCAGTTTCTTTAGAAAATGGCTTGGGTCCTAAGTAGCTGAAATCTTCTGAATTTGCTTCTCCAAAGAGCTCTTCTTGCTTTTTATAGAAAAAATAAACTTTTGAAGTCCCATGGTGGGTTCTAATAAAGTCAACTACACGATCGGGAAGCTTGATCTTTTTTGCCGCTTCAACACCTTTAATGACATGATCAACGATGATTTGAGCACTTTCTTTCGGGCTAATATCATTGTGTGGAGAAATACTACCCCTTTGGTTTTCGCTAAAAAAAACAGGATTACTGATTTTCCCTATATCATGGTACAGAGCCCCTACTCGGGTCAGCAATGCATTTGCTCCAATTGCACTTGCAGCAGATTCCGCAAGGTTAGACACTTGCAAGGAATGATGAAAAGTTCCAGGTGCTTTGTCCGAAAATTCTTTAAAAAAGTCAGAATTGGTATCAGACAATTCTAAAAGAGAAACATCAGACACTAAATTGAATAGTTTTTCAAACAAATAAATCAGCGGTTGTACAAATAAAGTAAACACACCGTTGAGCACAAACAGTCCAATGATTGGAAAAGAAATTCCCTCGATTCCCCCTTCGTGAATTACAAAAAATGCAAAATATCCGATTAGATAGATGCAAATAATTTGTCCTACAGAAATAAACAGATTGGCTCTTTTATACAGTTCGGATACCGACAAAACAGTTACGATACCGGCCATGATTTGAAGAAAAATATACTCAAAGCTATTGGGCACAATAAATCCTAATAATAAAACAGTTAACACATGAACGAAAAGGCCTACGCGTGCATCAAAAAAGGCTTTTAAGATCAAGGGCAAAATACAAATAGGAACGATATACAGAAAAGAACTATCAAAATTCAAAACGGTTATGGTAGAAGCTACAACCAACATAACATTAAAAAAGATGAAGGTCAGTTTGGTGTTGTTGTTGAAAATGATGGGACGGTACTTATAAATGAATAAAAACAACATCAAAAGCGTCAGTCCTACCAAAATGATATAGCCCACTAAAATCCAATAGATGTTAGCATCCGTGTAAAGACGTGTGTCGTATTGAAGCTTCAGGGATTCTAATTCTTGAAAATTAGTTTCATCTAACAGCTCTCCATTAGAAATCAGAATACTCCCCATGGTAATTAAATCACGAGAAATAGCGAGTTTCGAATAAGCGCTTTCTAGCAACTGCTCATTGAATCGTTCATCATAGATTAGATTGGGCTCTATAATTTCAAACAGGAGTTTATAGTATTCATTTTTAAAACGAATAAATGTAGTTGAGGATAATTTTCCATCTAAAAACCGAGAAAGCTCAGCAGGCTGAAGCAATTTATTGAAATCCAGTTCAGTTTCTGCGTGATCTTGAATCAGCCCAACACGATCTCCCCCTTCATGCTTATAATTTAGAGGTAGAACACCCGTGCTATATATTTCCTTAATGATATTTAAACCAAACTCGAAATGTCTTTTGTAGCGTGAAGAATTTACAGGATATGTAAAATAGGTTGAAAACTTTTGTGTATACATCGCCTCCACCTCTTCAATTACAGCAGTGTTCTGATTAAAATAGGTGGGGATTTCTTTTTTCAGTTGGTCGCGCTCCAACAAAAGTTCTTTTTCTGATTTTAAAATAGCAAAGTCAAAAGGAGCATATAAGTTTTCGTACTCCCAAGTCTGGCCTTTATTGAACTCATATTTAAATTGACCCTTTTTAGGAAAGAAATAAACAATAAACAAGCAGGTAAAGACGAATAAAATCGCCTTATAAATCATGGATTGGTAATTGAAAAACGATTGCAATATTTTTTTCATAAAATCGAAGCCTAACTTTAAAAATCAATTCAGCATACAATACAGTTCAACTGAACTTCAAAGGTAAGAAAATGATTCTTCACACTAATTTTAAATCATCAGCTCTCTGGATGGATTAAAATTGATTATTTTAGCTTCAGTTTTGAATGAGTTCTTATTAATTATACTTTTTGAATTGAAGTACGGTATTTGTCCTTTAGGGATTGTCCCTCTTAGAAATGATTATAATCACGCAAGTGAGCAGGTTTCTCAGCTCCTCTATGGAGATTGTTTTAAAATCATTGATCACAGAAAAGACTGGTTGAAAATAAGAAATCAATGGGATCGTTATGAAGGTTGGATTTGCTCGAACCAATGCATCGAAATTCCAGAAGAAATTTATAAAAGCAATTCCGAACTCGAAGTAAAGCATTCTGCCCATCTATTGGACTATGTGAATTTACCGAATTCAGAGTTATTCCCGATCCCACTGGGTAGCGACCTGAGACAGCTTGATGTTTTAAAACATCAATTTGAAGGAGAATTCACCAATTCGCGCGATAAAAGCCAATTGGTTAGAACTGCTTTTGCATACCTACATGCTCCTTATTTGTGGGGTGGAAAAACACCCATGGGTATCGATTGTTCTGGGTTTACTCAAATGGTGTATAAGCTTAATGGGATACAACTGAAAAGAGATGCCTCTCAACAAGCAAAACAAGGGGTAACCCTTAGCTTTATAGAAGAAAGCGAACCCGGAGATCTAGCGTTTTTTGACAATAAAGAAGGGGACATAACGCATGTAGGTATACTGCTACAAGACCACAGGATTATTCATGCCCATGGAAAAGTGCGAATTGATCCAATAGATCAAACCGGTATTTACAACAAAGAAATTCAGAATCATTCCCACAAACTTCGAATGATTAAGAAAATAATATAAGCCTACTGGAAAACAAAAAAACCTTCATTTCTGAAGGTTTTTTTGTTAGGGTATGTGAACTAAAACTATTCGAGTAATTTTTTTATTTCCATAAAACCTTCGTTATTACCTAAAGTTGCATAGATATTCATAAGGGTACGAGCCGCTTCTTGATTAGAATCAGAAATAGAGATGAGCTTTTTGAGAATCGGTACACATTCCGAATAAACACTCTCACGCTTTTCTTTCAATATGTCATACTTTGCGTTATCTGCTCTGGAATTTCCTAAAGAATTCATTTCCTCAACAATTGAGGTTTCATCCTTTAAAATGAGTGCTACCAGATTCAAGTAACCGTCTTCCATTGAAGGATCAAGTTCGATTGCTTTTTCATAGTAAGTTCTTGCTTTTTCATTATCTCCTAAGTCTGCAGTTACTACTCCGAGGTTGTAGTATAAGTTTGCGTTTTCTGGATCTTGTGCAATAGCTTCTCCCATCAAAACTTTGAATTTTTCTTTCTCACCTAATTCAATGTAGATATTCGCTTCGGTTAGAATTAAACCTAAATCATTTGGACTTTCGGCACGAGCAGCTATAACCGCTTCAATTGCTTTCTCTTTTTCTCCTAATTGATTATAAATCAAGGCGATGTTTTTAACAATCTCTGGAAATTTAGATTCTGTATCTTCTGTTCTAAAATTGGTGTAATCTTTAGATTTTTGATAAATAGAATACTCGGATTCTGTAACTTCTATTTCCGTATTGTTTGCCACCTCAGTCACATATCGTTTGGTCGTAATACCAGTGTACTTGATATCCTTTAATATTTGATAGTATTTGAGTGATAATTCATACTCAGATGCATTGACAGCATTTGAAGCTGCATAATAAAGGTAATCAACATTTGCAACAGGATCAATCACATAGGATAAATATAAGTTTTTTGCAGAAGCAATAAATTCTTTGCTTTCAGATTGCTCAATTGCGGCGTTAATTATTTCAGCAACCAAAAGTCTTTTTTGTTCGCTCGTTTTAAAACTTAGTCCTGAATCTTTTTGAGCCAGCTGCAAATAATCATACGAAACTTGATAGTCTTCTTCTGCTAAAGCAATTTGAGAGCGCAAAAGGTTATAAGGCGCAGCATATTTCATTTCAGCTGATTCCAGTAGTGCTTGGTTAGCGTCTAATGAAGCCTTGGCCTCCGATATTTTAGCCGACTTATATAGCTTTTGTGCCTGTTTAAGTTCTTTTTTTTGAGCCCACCCAAGGGTTACCACTAGAGTTAAAAGAAATGTAAAAAAGTGTTTCATGGTAGAAATTTTATTATTGTTTAGTTTTATTCAAGATTCGTGCCATCAGTTTCTGAAGTCGGAAGGTCATCCTCAGAAACTTCCGGGATTTCTTCATCATCTTTCATCACTTTAGCTACAGCAGCAATGGTATCGCTTCCTTTAAGGTTAATCAATTTAACCCCTTGAGTAGCTCGTCCCATTACACGTAAATCGGCAACATCCATTCGGATGGCAATTCCCGATTTATTAATAATCATTAGATCATCCAGGTCGCTTACGTTTTTAATCGAAACCAAGTCCCCTGTTTTGTCTGTAATTGATAAGGTCTTTACTCCCTTACCACCTCTATTAGTAGTACGGTAGTCATCCAAGCTAGAACGTTTTCCATAACCGTTCTCAGAAACAACTAAGATTTCGGTTTCAGAGTCACTAACCGATACCATTCCAATTACTTCATCGGAAGGACCATTCAAGGTTATTCCTCGAACTCCCGAAGCATTTCGACCCATAGGCCGTGTTTTATCTTCTTCGAATCGAATGGCTTTCCCCGATTTAACCGCAAGTAAAATTTGACTGTTCCCTGTTGTTAATTTAGCTTCAAGCAATTCATCTTCGTCTTTAATCGTGATGGCATTGATCCCATTAGCTCGGGGTCGTGAATATTGCTCCAATAAGGTTTTTTTAACCTGTCCTTTCTTGGTGGCCATGATTACATAATGACTGTTGATGTATTCTTCATCCTTAAGATCTTGCGTATTGATAAAAGCTTTTACCTTATCATCTTGCTCGATATTAATTAAATTCTGGATGGCTCTCCCTTTAGCGGTTTTAGATCCTTCTGGAATTTCATATACCCGCATCCAGAAACACTTCCCTTTTTGTGTAAAGAACAACATGTATTGGTGGTTTGTTCCAACAAACAAATGCTCTAAAAAGTCTTCATTCCGTGTAGTAGATGCTTTCTGACCTACTCCACCTCTATGCTGTGTTTTATACTCTGAAAGTGGTGTTCGTTTGATATAGCCTGCATGAGAAATTGTAATTACAACTTTCTCATCTG
>Ga0209602_1002469_pt1 | contig 15101 bp, 9 predicted proteins | sample COGITO_mtgs_1205_3_FD_184810 | JGI IMG/M metagenome (GOLD analysis project Ga0209602, IMG submission 184810) | Pelagic marine microbial communities from North Sea - COGITO_mtgs_120524 (SPAdes) (version 2) | ecosystem: Environmental > Aquatic > Marine > Epipelagic ...
GCGCCCCGAATGTGTTGACTCGGGGTTAGCCTTTGAAAGAAAACTTTATCTTGCCCGTCGAATTATAAGTCATCGATTGCGTTATTTAGATCATTACGACGACGTTGATTTTCACGCATGTTGCTTTTCTTCTCGTACCATCGTTTACAAGGGCATGCTTACCACGGAACAACTTTCGGACTATTTTCCGGATTTAAGTGATCCTGACATGGAATCAGCACTTGCACTAACGCATTCCAGGTTTTCGACAAATACTTTCCCTAGTTGGCCAAGAGCTCAGCCGTTTCGCTACATTTGTCACAATGGTGAGATTAACACAGTAAGAGGGAACGAAAATTGGCTTTATGCCCGACAAATGCAATTAGCGAGTGAAGTTTTTGGAGACGATGTTTCCAAACTCTTCCCCATCATTCGTGAAGATGGTTCGGACTCTCAAAAATTTGATAATTGCCTGGAATTTTTGACTCTCTCAGGTCGTAGTCTGGCTCATTCCATGATGATGATGATTCCTGAACCATGGGAAAAGCATAAGAATATGGATGTTCATAAGCGTGAATTTTATGAATTTCATGCCTGTTTGATGGAACCTTGGGACGGACCTGCATCCATTGCCTTTTCCGACGGAGTACAAATTGGTGCGGTTTTGGATCGTAATGGTCTTCGCCCATCTAGGTATTATGTAACTTCTGACGATCGAGTAATTTTGGCTTCAGAAGTTGGAGTTTTATCATCCATCCCTTCAGACAAAATTGTTAAAAAAGGGCGTCTGGAACCTGGTAGAATGTTTTTGGTTGATATGGATGAAGGCCGAATAATCGAGGATGATGAACTTAAAAAGAGCATATCTTCGGAAGCACCCTATGGTGCTTGGCTGAAGAGTTCTTTAATTAATCAAGCGGATCTTCCTTCAGTATCCAACGATTCAGAGGATGTATTTAGTACCTTGCTCACTAGGCAAAAAGCATTTGGTTATACTTTTGAAGATTTGCGGTTTTTAATCGGTCCAAGTGCAGAAGTAGGCAAACAACCATTAGGCTCGATGGGTAATGATTCCCCCTTGGCAGTTTTGTCAGAAAAGCCACAACTTGTTTATAATTATTTCAAACAACTTTTTGCCCAAGTAACCAATCCGCCCATTGATCCTATTCGTGAGGAAATTGTGACTGCATCGGTTACTTTTCTTGGCTCGGAAGGAAACCTTACCAAGCCAGGTCCCGACAGTGCACGAATGATCAAATTTGAAAGTCCATTAGTGGACGACAAAGTTATTCGTCAACTGCAAGGAGAATTGCCCGCCCCGTTTAAATCGGTGACCTTATCAGCTTTGTTTAATGCTGATAGAAAAGAAAAGCCTTGTGCCAAGGCATTGGAGGCTTCCTTGGGGGATCTTTTCCTTCAAGCTGACCAAGCGATTGAAAACGGAGTTAATCTGTTAATCATTTCAGATCGAGGAATTAATTCCGGGCAAGCAGCTATACCTTGTTTGCTTGCGTCTTCTGGGTTACACCACCATTTGATTCGAAAAGGCACACGCACGAAAGTATCGATTATTGTCGAGTCGGGAGAGCCCCGGGAAGTCCAGCATTTCGCTTTATTGCTTGGGTATGGAGCTGATTTGATCAATCCTTACCTTGCCTTGGAAACCGTTCGCCATCTCATACATACTGGAGATTTGCAGGCTGACCCTGATTCTGCGTGCCAAAAATTTCTTAAGGCAAACTTAAACGGAGTCATCAAGACCATGTCCAAGATGGGGATCTCCACAATTGCCTCTTATCGGGGGGCACAAATATTTGAAGCGATTGGCTTGAACCAGGAGGTCATCGACCAATATTTCACCAAAACATCCTCCCGTGTTTCAGGTATTGGGTTGAGCGCTCTTTCGGAAGAAACACTCACTCGTCATCGTACTGGTTTTTCCGAGCGACCAGACGGCAGAGCTTCAGATTTAGATCCTGGCGGTGTTTACCAGTGGCGAGCAAATGGTGAAAAGCATCTTTTTAATCCCACTACCATCCATAAATTACAAAAAGCTACCAAACTTGGAAATTTTTCTGTTTTTCGGGAATATTCAGATGCGGTGAATGATCAATCAAGAGATCTGTTCACATTACGCGGATTGATGGATTTTAATTTCGATTCTGCAAAAGAAATTCCATTAGACCAAGTTGAGTCTGCATCAGATATCGTTAAGCGATTTAAAACCGGAGCAATGTCATACGGGTCGATTTCAAAGGAAGCTCACGAAAGTTTAGCTATCGCGATGAATCGACTAGGTGGTAAATCCAATACTGGAGAGGGCGGGGAAGATCTTGAGCGCTTTACGCCTGATGCAAATGGTGATTCCCGGCGGTCCGCAATCAAACAGGTTGCGAGCGGCCGTTTTGGAGTAACTAGTTTTTACTTGGTGAATTCGGATGAAATACAAATTAAAATTGTACAGGGAGCCAAGCCTGGAGAAGGTGGCGAATTGCCCGGTCACAAGGTCCTCCCACCTATTGCCAAAACAAGGGGAACTACCCCTGGCGTAGGATTGATTTCTCCACCTCCACATCATGATATCTATTCAATCGAAGATCTGGCTGAACTGATTCACGATCTGAAAAATTCCAATCATCATGCTCGTATCAATGTAAAATTAGTTTCGGAAGTGGGTGTGGGCACAGTTGCTGCGGGAGTAGCCAAAGCAAAGGCAGATGTCATCCTTGTCTCGGGATATGACGGTGGAACGGGTGCATCCCCCCGGTCATCCATCCAGCATGCAGGTGCTCCATGGGAATTAGGATTGGCGGAAACCAATCAAACTTTGTTGCTAAATGATTTGCGCAGTCGAGTTGTTTTGGAGACTGATGGTCAACTCAAAACGGGTAGAGATGTGGTTATTGCCTGCCTATTGGGAGCCGAAGAATTTGGTTTCGCCACTGCACCACTCATTACTCTTGGATGTTTGATGATGCGTGTATGCCACAAGAACACCTGTCCTGTGGGTATAGCCACTCAAGATCCAAGGTTGCGTGAAAAGTTTGCCGGTGGAGCAGATGCCGTTGTCAATTTCATGAATTTTGTTGCTGAAGAAATTCGGGAAACCATGGCCAAACTAGGCTTTCGTACAATAAACGAAATGGTTGGTCGGGTAGACATGCTCGAATTAAGAAAAGCAATTAATCATTGGAAAGCCAAAGGCCTTGATTATTCCGGAATTTTACACCGCCCTGATGTTGGACCAGAAGTGGGAACTTATTGCCAAATGAAGCAAGATCATTTGCTTGATCGTTCGTTAGATAATCGTGAAATTCTTAAACGTGCAATGCCTGCAATTGAAAACGGTCAAGCGGTGAATATTGATCTTCCTGTGATTAATACTGATCGTGTTGTAGGTACCATTACTGGTGCTGAAATTTCGAGAAAGCACGGGCCCAACGGACTTCCTGAAGATACCGTTAAGGTAAACCTATCCGGATCTGCGGGACAAAGCTTAGGAGCCTTTTGCCCCAAAGGAATGACTTTCACGGTAACTGGCGACACCAATGACTATTTGGGTAAGGGTTTATCAGGTGGAAAGATTATTGTTCGGCCTCCTGAGGATTCTCCTTTTGTTGCCCATGAGAACATCATTGCAGGAAATGTATGCTTTTATGGAGCTACCGCCGGTCAGGCTTTTGTGTCCGGAGTAGTAGGGGAAAGATTTTGCGTTAGAAATTCTGGAATTCATGCCGTTGTTGAAGGGTTAGGAGATCATGGTTGCGAATACATGACTGGTGGATTGGTATTGTGCCTTGGGAAAACAGGTAGAAACTTCGGAGCTGGTATGTCTGGAGGAGTCGCTTACATCTATGACGAGGAGGGTGATTTCGTTTCAACAAAGTTAAACACAGAGATGGTAAAGACTTACCCATTAGTCGAGTGTGATGACCAAGAGATAGATTTGATTAAAAGTTTAATCTCTCGTCATGTTGAATATACTGATTCTCCTCGAGGAATTGATCTCCTGAATGACTGGTCGTCAGCTGCAGAAAAATTTGTAAAGATCATGCCCGAAGACTATGAGCGCGTTCTATTTGCTCTCAAAAAAGCAGAAGAACGAGGACTTGAAGGGGATGATGCAATCCAAGCCGCATTTGAAGAAAATGTGGCTGCAGGTCACTAATTTTAACTTTTATTCCTCTCAAATTATGGGAAAACCAACCGGATTTTTAGAACACGAAAGGCAATCCATACCTGATCGCTCTCCTTTGGAAAGAATCAAGGACTGGAAAGAAATACATGAACCTTTCGACGAAGACAAAGTACGCCAACAAGGCTCTAGGTGCATGGATTGTGGTACACCCTATTGTCATACTGGAATGACTTTAGCTAATATGGCTAGTGGTTGCCCGATCAATAACTTGATTCCCGAATGGAATGACTTGGTCTACAAAGGAAAATGGCGTGATGCTTTGGATCGTTTACATAAGACTAATAACTTTCCTGAATTTACTGGACGCGTTTGTCCCGCTCCTTGTGAAGGCTCTTGTGTGCTTGGAGTTATTGAACCGCCCGTCACCATCAAGAGTATAGAATGTTCAATCATTGACAAAGGATTTTCAGAAGGGTGGGTAACTCCTCAGCCACCTACCCAAAGATCTGGCAAAAAAATAGCTGTTGTAGGTTCTGGGCCTGCTGGAATGGCAGCGGCTGATCAATTAAATAAAGCCGGCCATTTAGTTACCGTTTACGAACGGGCGGACCGGATTGGTGGCTTATTACTTTATGGAATTCCCAACATGAAGTTGGAAAAGGAAATTGTTCAAAGAAGAGTCGACTTGATGGCTGCTGAAGGTATTAAGTTTGTTGTTTCCACTGAGGTCGGCAAAGATTTGCCTGCTAAGTCCCTCTTGGACGATTTTGATTCGGTCGTTTTATGCTGTGGAGCGACTAAGCCAAGAGACTTACCGATTGAGGGAAGAGAGCTCAAGGGTGTTCATTATGCAATGGAATTCTTGACAATTAACACTCAGGGATTGCTTGAGCTTAAGGATGTTACAGCTTTTGAAACTGCAGCCAACAGCAAAGATGTTGTAGTGATTGGAGGGGGCGATACCGGCACTGATTGTGTGGGAACTTCCGTTCGTCATGGCTGCAAGAGCATTACGCAGTTGGAAATCATGCCCCGTCCACCTGAAGAAAGGGCAGATGACAATCCATGGCCCGAGTGGCCCAAAGTTTACAAGATGGACTATGGACAGGAAGAGGCCAAAGAAGTTTTTGGAAAAGATCCGCGCAATTATTTGACCATGACCAAAAAGTTTATTGGAGATGATCAAGGCAATCTTAAAGGTGTGACAATTTGCGACATCGAATGGAAGATGGAGGACGGTAGATATTCCCCAGTCGAAGTTCAGGGAAGTGAGCGAGAAATACCTGCCCAAGCTGCTTTTTTAGCAATGGGTTTTCTTGGACCAGAAGATACCATTGCAGAAGAATTGGGCTTAGCACGAGATTCTAGGTCAAATGTACAGGCAGAGTATGGAAGGTTTTCCACTAATATTGAAGGCATATTTGCGGCTGGAGATATGAGGCGCGGTCAATCTTTGGTGGTTTGGGCCATTAATGAAGGCAGAGCAGCAGCTCGTGAATGTGACCGTTATTTAATGGGCGAAACTTCGCTTCCATAATTCCCCATTTTATATGCAAGTAGTTTGTTTGGATCTTGAGGGAGTTCTAATTCCTGAAATTTGGATTGCTTTTGCTGAAAAAACTCAAGTTCAAGAACTCAAGCGGACAACTCGAGATGAGCCTGATTATAAAAAGTTAATGGATTACAGGTTGGGTATACTCGATAAAAACGGGTTTACACTTCCTCAAATCCAAGAAGTAATCGAGACTTTAGAGCCCCTGCCTGGAGCGGTTGAATTTTTAGCAAAGCTAAGAGCTTCTCATGAATTGATCATTCTTTCTGATACTTTTCGAGAATTTGCTCTTCCTTTAATTAATAAACTCGGGAATCCGACTCTTTTTTGTCATGAATTGCAAGTCAGTGAGTCTGGTCGTATTGAAGAAGTTAAGTTGCGCTTAGCCGATCATAAAAGAAAAACCGTACAATATTTACAAAAGTTAAATTTTGAAGTGATTGCATCTGGGGACAGTTATAACGATCTCGGAATGTTGCTGTCAGCAGATCGTTGTTCTTTCTTTAAACCACCAACTTCTTTAACGGTTGAGTATCCTGATATTGAGGTAGCTAGAAATTACGATTCACTTTACCAATTTATTCAAGGAAGCTAGAGCATCAGATGATTGAAATCATTGTTGGTACTAACCGTCGTAATAGCTCATCCGCAGTGGTTGCTAATTGGTTACACAATTTTTATTCCGATTTGTCAGAGTCAAGCCAAGTGATGGATTTAACAGATCTGCCCTTGGAAACTTTTTCCCCTGATGCTTACAAGGAAAAGCCTGAGAAGGTGAGAACTTTTACTGATAGAGTATTAAACGCCAAAGGACTGGTTGTGGTCACACCGGAATATAACGGTAGTATGACAGGAGCTCTGAAACTTTTTATTGATCTTTTACCTTTTCCTGAAAGCTTTGAAAATCGACCGGTCTGCTACCTCGGACTTGCTTCTGGACAATTTGGAGCCTTACGCCCGGTGGAGCATTTGATGCAAGTATTTGGTTATCGAAATGCTTATAATTTTCCTAAAAGAGTTTTTCTGCCATTTTGTCATAATTGTATTGATCCTGAAAAGGGAGTAACCGATGAGGAGTCGGCCAATCGTTTGCAGCAACAAGCCATCGGATTCATTGAATTTTGTAATCTTTTACAAAGTCGAAACCCGGAGTAGTTTTTTACTATGACTTGTTTTGGGTTATCCGTAGTTGCAACCCATGCTTGCGGTTGGCCTAACCTTACGAAATTGGATAACGGTGATTTATTTTGTGTATATTTCAACGCCCCAAGCCATGGCTTAATGCAAGGTGATTTAGTTTGTTCTAAAAGAAAGCCTAATGAAACAAAATGGAAAAGAATTTCCATTGTATCCAAGAGACCACCAAATGGAAATCGTATGCATTTGTCGGTTGGTCAGGCACACAATGGAGACCTCCTTTGTTTTAGTAGCGGTTTTATTTTAAAAGACGAAAAGTTCGTTGGCTTTGCAGGTCATTGGCTTTCTCGATCAATGGATGGTGGCCTTACCTGGGATGAAGAGAAACATCCGACCATTCCTCAAAAACTAAAAAGTTGCATTCCTTACGGTCGAATTATTCGTATCGGCAAAACAACTTTAGCCTATTCTTGCTATCGAAGTCAGGGTAGGGGAGAACCATCAGAATCCTGGGTGTGCTTTTCCGATGATGATGGTTTAACTTGGAAACGATTCTACAAACTCGGGAGAAACGATTCGAATGAAGTCGCCCTTTGTTCTCTTCCAAATGGCAACTTACTCGCTGCAGTTCGCACGCATGTAGATCATCATCTAAAAGTCTGTGAGTTTTCTCTTGCTGAAAAGAGATCTATAGAAAAGGGAGCGGTTTCATTGCCAATGCAGCATCCTGCTGATCTTATTCGAGTGGGTACAAATTGCTTGCTCATGACTTATGGCTTACGCAACCGCGGATTGATGGGACTGGCTGTGCGTGTTAGCCTTGATTTTGGAAAGACATGGTTGCCACCTTGTACTATTCATCAATTTGGGGACAAGGCAACAGATGTGGGGTATCCTTCAACGGTTTGTTTAGATAAAAAAGGAACTTTGGAAACTGCATATTACACAGATTTCGAACCGAAGCTCACTGCCAAGCCTAATTGTTACCGTGTGATTTCAAAGAAATGGTCTCTAAAGGATTGGATGCATCCAGACCATTTTGTAAAAATATCGTTTGCAAACAACTAGGGTAAGATAATTTACGATTTCTTCCTGTATTTTTCGATATATTCTGGTCTTACAGATGTATCGCTTTGATCATCATAAAATTTTTGGAGATTTTTTAATCTCTTTTTTAGGGATTTTTGAAGTTCTAAAAATTCTTCCTTCCCATAAAGATTCGTTACTTCGTCAGGATCTTTCTTGAGGTCGTACATTTCCCATTCATCTCCGAATTCATAGAAATGCATTAATTTGTATCTATTTGTCCTAATGCCGTAGTGACGGGGGACCATGTGAACACTGGGATACTCGTAATAGTGGTAGTAGATTTCTTTTCTCCAATTGTCCAATTTTTCCCCTTTAAGCAAAGGCACGATCGATCGCCCCTGCATGTCTTTGGGTTGAGGTGCTCCGGCAAGATCGAGAAAAGTCTGAGCATAGTCGAGATTTTGTACCATTTCTTCCTGTTTACTACCCGCTTTGATGGTGCCTGGCCATTTCACGATAAGTGGCATTTTGAGCGATTCCTCATACATCCAGCGTTTATCGTACCATCCATGATCTCCAATGTAGAAACCTTGGTCAGAGGAGTAGATAACAATGGTGTTTTTATCGAGTCCAAGCTTTCTAAGCTCTTCTTGGAGTGTGTGTAAGCTCTCGTCGACACCCTTAACGCACCTTAAATAGTTCTTTGCGTATCTTTGAAACTTCCAACGGACAAGATCTTTACCTGAAAGTTTGCCTTTCTTAAAAGCTGCATCTTTTGGTTTATAATGAGACCTCCAAGTATTAATTTGATTAGGTGTCATTCTTTTCATGTTACGCCATGCCGAGCGGTCCTGAGCTTTCTGAGAACGTTCTTGATGAAATCCTGGGGTCAAATCTACGAACAAGTCGTAATTTAAATCCATATGTCGGTCGATTTCCAGTTCTTGTTGTCTTGCTCCAGGAGCATTATCTGTCCATTTATCGAAGAGGGTAGGTGGTTCAGGAATTTCAATGTCGTCATAAAGGGGCAAATGCCTCAGGGCTGGCATCCAACTCCGATGGGGTGCTTTGTGTTGAACCATTAGTAAAAAAGGCTTTTCTTCGGTCCTTTTTTGATTGAGCCACTCCACTGCTAAATTTGTTACCACATCGGTGCAGTGGCCTTCGATACGTCTTTTTTTATCAGGAAAAATAAGGTCTGGATTATAATACAACCCCTGTCCTGGTAGAACCGCCCAGTCATCATAGCCTAAAGGTTTTCCCTTAAGGTGACTTTTTCCATAGATTGCAGTCTGGTAGCCAGCCTTTTGTAAAAGTTTAGGAAAGGTTTGTTGATTCCAATCAAATGCATTGCCGTTGTTCATGAAGCCATTTTTATGACTATGCTTTCCAGTCTGGATGACGGCTCGACTTGGACCACAAATTGAATTTGTGCAAAAACTGTTTACGAAAATCATACCTGACTCTGCTAGTTTATCGATTGCGGGCGTTGGGTTTATTTCCTTTAACCATCCATTGTAAGAACCAATTGCATGGGGTGCATGATCATCGGAGAAAACGAACAAAATGTTAGGCCGGTTTTCTTTTCTGTTTTCCCCATAGATAGTAAGAGGAATTAAGCAGATAATAAGGTAAGAGATAATTTTCATAATGTATAATGATAAAAGACCAAAAGAAAGGCATCGTCCTCCCAAACGATGCCCCTCGATTTATGCAAACCTTTCACTAAATTAGGGTAATAATTATCATAAATCAAAAGAATTTTATAAAATAAGGCTAAATTAAGAATTCTTTTACTAATTTTTGGCAACTTATGGGATAACAGAAATAGGGTGTCAGCGTTTCTTATTTTTCGGGCTTCTTTGCTTTCTTTTCCAATTTTCAGAAAAAAGTTGATTTTCTCGCTTATTTTTTCTGAATTCGCCAGCACGTTTCAGATATTCTTTGTATTCGGTGACAAGGGTGGAGTGAGTCTCTTTGTTATAAAGATTTTGCAATTCTTTAGGGTCATTTTCTAAATCGAAAAACTCCCATTCGTCGAATGGATAGTAATGTACAATCTTATATTTCCCTTTTCTCAATCCATGGTGGGGGGAAACGCCGTATTCTCCTGGATGGGTAAGGTGGGAAAAATACAGTTGATTATTTCTAATCAGATTTGAGTTAGACTGAGGAATAATTTGGCTAGGTTCGTTGGTTATAGATTTACCAAGATTTTTTATGAGAGAATATAAGTCAAAGTCCCGGAAAATCTCTTCAGTTTTAAAAACCGGAGTATGCAATCCCTCGAAACCTGCAAATACCAAGGGAACACGAGCACTTGGTTCATACATCCATTCGCTGCCAAACCATCCGAATTCACCGGTAAATCTTCCTCTTTCAGAGGTGTAAATGAAATTATACCCCTCCTCGACATTAGAATCCATCGAGTCAACAAGTCGCCCGATATTTTCATCCATGGCATATAAGCATCGGAGGTAATTTTTAATAAACCTTTGAAACATCCAAATTGAAACCGATTCGCCTTGCGGTGATTCACGAGAAAATGCTTCGTTTTGAGGTTTCCACGAAAGTCCCCATGCGGACTTCTGTTCATCGTTCATAGATTTCCAGTTTTTAGCCCATATAGAGGTTGTACTGTCAGAAGAATTTAGATCAGCGTAATTAGGTAAGAATAAATCTAGTACAGGGTCTAGGTCTGAACCTATGTTCATATTTTGGTATTTATTTGCCGGTGCCCTGTTTTCGAGGTTTGAAAAAAAGGTTTCTGGGGTATCAAACCATTCAGCGTTGTATTTATCGATCGTCCTAATGGGAGGAATCCATGGTCTTTTTGTTGATTGAAAGGAAACTAGAGCAAAAAAAGGTTTTGTTTCAGTACGCTTATTTAACCATTGAATGGCTAAATCTGTAATCACATCAGTTGTATGACCCTCGGTTACATACTGGTTTTTAGAATCTTTGATGCGCGGATTAACAAAAATTTCCGGGTCATCCAAAATCTTCCAAAGGTCAAAACCTGCATAATTAGGGTCCTTGTCCCAAGTCCAAGAACCAAAGAAAACTGTTTCATATCCTATCGTTTTAAAGTGTTGGCTGAGGAATTGACTGGAGTCAAAACCTTCCATTTTCGCACTCTTTGATTTTCCAGTAAGCAGGGAAAAGGCAGTATAGTTCGGACCAGCATTGGTGCAGTAAGCAAGCGGATGAAATTCACCGACTTGGGATATTTTGCTTAAATGAGGAGTGGGATTAATTAATGTCCTCAAATCTTCTGAATTAGCCAAAAACCGTACAGCGTGGTCTTCAGATATACAAATTAGAATATTGGGTTTCTTCCCATTAGTTTCCGCTTTGGTAGAAAAATGAAATGCCAGAAAAACGATGGTCCAAATTGGTAATCTAATTCCCATGCGTAACACTTTCGGTAATTCAAATTAAATTGGCGAATCTTTTCAAAATCAGTTTAAAATTTTATGTGTTATAAAAGAAACAACTCCTTGAACAAATATAAATGAGGAACTATAGGTTTACCTATGTGCGGAATAATTGGTTACTTAGGAAAAGGAATAGCTCAAGATTCGTTAATTGATGGTTTGCGCCGATTAGAATACCGGGGGTATGATTCCGCAGGTGTTGCCTTCCATGACGGGAAAAACATTTTCCCTATCTCGGGAAACCGGCAGGGTTGAGAACTTGGCAAAGTCATTGATTTCAGGGTGTAGTAAATCCTCCCTCGGAATTGCTCATACACGTTGGGCTACTCATGGACCTGTTACTGTTTCCAATACTCACCCTCATCTGAGCCATGATAAGAAGTTTGCCCTCGTACACAATGGGGTGATTGAAAATTTTTCTACTCTAAAAAAGTTCTTGATCCAAAAGGGCATTAAGTTTGAATCTGAGACCGACTCTGAAGTACTGTGCAATTTAATTGCTTATCATTACGCAGAATTGCCCGAAGGAAAGGATCGATTCATTGATGCGATCAGTACCGCACTAGGTAAATCTCGAGGAGCTTACGGCATAGCAGTTATGTGCCTCGATTATCCGGATATGATGGTGGGGGCCCGTCGAGGGTCACCCCTTGTGGTCGGGATCGGGGATGATGCCAACTTTATTGCGAGCGATGCTTCCGCGTTTGTTGGTCGAGCGAAAGAAGCGGTTTATTTGAAGGATGGTGAACTGGCCATCTTGAAGGGTGGTGAATTTCGCATTACTAATCAGGAAGGGCACGATGCCGAGGCCATTGCTCAGCCATTAGATCAGACCCTTGAGGAAGTTGAACTTGGTGACTTTGGGTCTTACATGGAGAAAGAAATCTTCGAGCAACCTACTGCTCTTCGTAATACTTTGCGCGGTCGGTTTGGGGACGATGGAACCACAGCAAAATTAGGTGGTTTGGAGGGCCACGAGGATGAGCTTAGAAATGTGGACCGAATTGTTTTCGTTGCCTGTGGTACCGCTAGGCACGCCTGTATGGTAGCAGAATATTTGATCGAGAAATTAGCCCGGGTACCAGTAGAAGTAGAGCATGCTTCCGAATTTCGTTACAGAAATTCTCCAAAGTCGGGACGCTCCTTAGTTATTGCGGTTAGCCAATCCGGTGAAACCTTGGATACCCTAGAAGCAGTGCGAGAAGCCAAAACCAAGGGGTTACTTACTCTTGGTATTACCAATGTAGTCGGTTCTTCTCTTGCCCGTGAGACAGATGGAGGAGTTTACCAACGAGTCGGGCCTGAGATCGGCGTCGCTTCCACCAAAGCTTTTTCATCTCAGGTTTGCTTGTGTGCCATGTTGGGGTTGGCTCTTGGGAGAATGAGAGACTTATCTCCAACTGATGGTGCAAACTTGGTAGAAGCTCTTAAAGATATGCCCGACTTGGTTGCGGGAATTCTCCAGAAAGGCGAACAAATCCGCAAGCTTGCTGTAAAATATGCTAAGTCGGAACATTTGCTTTTTCTTGGGCGACAAAGTCTTTATCCCGTTGCCCTTGAAGGTGCACTAAAATTAAAAGAAATTTCCTATGCCCATGCCGAGGGGTATCCTGCGGCAGAACTCAAACATGGGCCAATCGCTCTGATTAATCCTGAATGTCCTTGTATATTTTTAGTCGAAGGTACCAAGCTGTCGGCCAAAACTATTGCCAACATGCAGGAAGTTAAAGCACGCAAAGGACCAGTGATTGCATTTGTGCCTGAAGATATTGAAATTCCAGAAGGAACCGCTGATGATATTTTTCGACTCCCTGTTGCTCACGAGGTGGTTCGACCGATTTTAGCTAATTTACCTCTTCAGCTTTTTGCTTACCATTTTGCTCAATTGCGGGGTTTGGATGTGGATAAACCCCGTAATTTAGCCAAATCGGTTACCGTGGAGTAAGCAACGCTTGTTGGATTACTTCTTTTGGTAAGAAGTTAGAACGGTTAATTTACCGCCCTACTTCCACAACATTAAATCTAATAGTTCTAAAGCTTCGAGGGCTCCAGATGCCAGAGCGGTTGAACCTTTAGGTACTTGGTAATCCCTTGGATTGATCCTCACCATATTGCAATCGTACTCCTTCATCGATCGTTCGCAAAAGAAACGAACGGTTGGTACGCTTATTCCTGCTCCTAATTCGATAATTAAAAGATTTTTAGAAGCGTTAATATCAAACCAACTATTTAGGGTTCTCTCCTGCTTTAGATTGATAGAGGAATCCCAGTAAAAGTCAGAAAACATCAAAATGTTGGGTCGGGCCAAAGATCCGCAACTTGGACAGGTGGGGAGAGAGGATGTACATAACAATGAATCTGGGCAGACCTTGACTAACGGAATGCCCTTGTCCATAGGTTCCCAAATTGGCTGACCGCATGCTTCTAAGCATTGCAAACGCATCAAGGAGCCATGGCACTCCAATACCTGTTCACTCCAGCCGGCTCGGTTAAAATGACCATCGACATTTGAGGTAAATATAAAGGAAGGGATTTTTAATTTATGACCCCAGTTTTTTAGAATTTTGTATCCTTTATGGGGTTCAGATTTAAGATATAATGTATGCCGATGACCGTAGAACCCCCAAGCCAACTCTGGGTTTTCATGAAACCATCGTGGGTTGGCCATCTCTTCAAACCTTAATCCCCTCTTTGCCAATGGGGGGTACGCACGCCAAAAGCCTGCTTTGCCTCGAAAGTCAGGCAGGCCAGAATCTACCCCCATCCCAGCGCCAGCTCCAATCAGGATAGCATCTGCTTCTTTAATTTGCTGGACTACTTGTTGTACATTTTTATCGCTACTCAAAATAATAAAATCTTCTACTTTTAGACTTTTGCTTTGAAAGGAACTTAATCAATCCCTTTCCTTCTGGTTGACTTTAAACATTCGACTTTTGAAATACACTAGGATTCTGAATTTTGTAGCTTTGTTTTGGGTGATACTTTCACTCTCTGGTTGTTTGCGTTTTTCTAAACCAACGCACCGAAAACAACTTGATCTCGTTCAATTCGAGCAATCAAGAAACTTGGAAGAAGATATTGGGCAAGACTTTTTGGTAATAGGTCGGCAGTTTTCCATATCCAAGGATGGAATTCTTTACTTTGTTGATTTTAAAAATCATTCAGTGGTCAAAAAATTTGCTCCGTCGAAAGATGAAGTGGGAGAGAAATTCATTGATTTGAAGGAATGGCTAAATGAGGATGAGCATAACGATTTGCAGATTGATGATCTTTGGATCGACCCACTTGGTCGATTAATTCTCGCTGAATCAACCACAGGGAAAATTCTGCGAATTTCGCCAGATGCAAGAAAAATGGAAAACTTGGCTGATTCCTATGATGGTTACCGGTTCTCAACTATTGCTGGATTAACCGGTTCTCCATCAGGCGATTTGTTTATTGGTTCCCCTAATTCTGCCACGGTTTATCGTCACGATCTGACTCTGGGAAAATTGTTCGTGCTTAATGAAGATCTTGTTCGTTCAAATGATATGTTGATTGATTCAACCGGTAGCCGACTTTTGGTAGCTGAATCTGGCCCTAATCGAGTGGTTGTGTATGACTTAAATTGCTCTGGGAACTTGAGCTACGGCTGGAACTTGGTGGAATTCCCTAAAGGTCAGGCAAAGCCGTTATCGATTGACTTTTTGAACAACGAGGAAAATTTATTGGCCGTTCTGCTCGACCGTGGCAAGAAATTACAAATTCTCGATCTTCGGGGTGGAAAACTTTTAAAAAGCATAGTCCTTCCTTTTCCTTGCCAAAAAATTCGTTCCCATGGTCGGTGGAT
>Ga0209602_1002471_pt1 | contig 15087 bp, 8 predicted proteins | sample COGITO_mtgs_1205_3_FD_184810 | JGI IMG/M metagenome (GOLD analysis project Ga0209602, IMG submission 184810) | Pelagic marine microbial communities from North Sea - COGITO_mtgs_120524 (SPAdes) (version 2) | ecosystem: Environmental > Aquatic > Marine > Epipelagic ...
TCAATATCATTAAACTTATATTTATCTTTTTTGGACATCATCTCCTCGTAATCCATGTCTGATATTTGATTACCAGCAGAAGATACACCAATAACACCTACACCAGCAACTCCCGTAGCCATCATAGTAGCTATTATAGGTGCCTGTGTACTTATCTCTTGCATTAGAAACTCACCAAAGTTACCATCTTTAAATGCATCTTTAAATTGAACGTCAGGAGCATAGTTAAATCTTTCTTTCTCCATATCAATCCTATGCTGGATCTGAGTTCTTTTCATCTTATCCGCTGCTACTATACCTAGTACACCTAATCCCATACCAGCACCAGTATTAACACTAGCCTCAGCTATATAGGATGCTGTTCCCAACACTATTCCTTTAGTAACATTATAGGCTGAGTTTGCGTTTTTACTTAAAGAATCATAATCTCTTCTTAGCAAATCAAATTCTAGTTCTAAATCAAACTTTTCTTTTAAATTACTATTATAATTTTCTCTGTTATTTTGATATGAATCATACATACCGCCTATAAGATTAGATTCTTTACTTACAAATTTATAAGCCATGGTATACTTATCAACCACTGATTTTGGTACTTTTTTACCATTAAAAGTAAATTGCTCTTCACCTTCAGCACCAGATCCAAATATAAAATTAGGATCATTTAAGTCTTTTTCAATTTTTTCTTTGTATTTAAATTGTTCGGACTCTTCAAGTAAGGTTTTTCTAGCTATAAACGAATCATAATCTTTATTTATTTTTATTTGATTTTCATCAAAGTTATAGTCATCATTTAAGATTTTGTAATCTAACCTATTCTTACCTAAAAATTCTTTTTGTTTTTTTGGTGTTAATGATTTTATAAATTGATCTGTCTCATACTTCTGTAAATCTACTATTTCTTGGTCAGCTAATCTTCTTCTTAATGTGGATTCAAGTTGCTCATCAGATGGTACTTCACCGTTTATTTCAGATAACTCTACTTTAAGGTTTTTAAGCTCTTCCTCATAAGGTTTTTCTATTATATTTTCATCTGGAAGATAAACCCCCATGCCAACATATTGACCCATTTTTGTTGTTTCTACTTCATCAAAAAGAGTTTTATCACTATATTTATCTTCTATTTCTTGAGTTCTTTTTTTAACTTCTAAACTTTCGTTGGCTTTGTCTAATTGTTGATATGTAAAATCTTGATCAACAAAGTCTTTTTTAGGCGCATAAACACCCATGCCAACATAGCTAGGTAAAGAACTTTCTTGTTTTTTGACTTTTTGCTTTTCTTTTTCAGGATTTTTTTCTTCTATGTTATTTATTGCAGAATCAAAATCAGTGTCAAATTCTTTTCCTTCATCAGGTTTTATAGCCTCTGAAGTTATTTTACTTGACTTCATATAATCCTCAACACTTAGTCCTTCGGATTCAGCATTAGTTTTTATTTGCTCAAAAGATATTTCAGAACCGTTTAAATAGAATTTATTCATATATATATGTTAATTTCTGTTAAAAGCCCAAAGTAAGTTACTTGGATTTGTATCATCTTGACTGAACAACTGCTCTAATGTGTAAGAACCTTCTCCTGCGGATGTATTAGAAATTTCGTATTTTCCATTTCCAAAAACATCATATGATAGTACTAAATTCTCACCTTGTACACCTCCAATTACTTTTCTTAAATCATTCTCTAAATTTTTCATTTCTTTGTAATGAGGATTATTTTCATCAGGTTTACCTATACTTCCTTTTTGCTCTAAAGCTTTTAATCTACTATAGTAACTAGATGAAGTACCTTCTAAAGTATTTTCAACTACTCTGTTACCTAAAGCCTTTATACCTTCATACGATTTTCTATCTTTATAAGCAGCCTCAGTTTCCTTACTTTTACCACCTGAAGCCGCGGCTTTTGCAGCAGCTTTTTTAGCAGCTTCTTCTTGTTTTGTATCATAAAGATCTTTTCTACCCTCGTAAACAGTTTTAGCAGTATTATACAAAAGGCTTTTAGGATTTTCTTTTGTGCCAAACAAATAATCAACAGCTTCTTGTTTGGCTTTTAATCTTTCTTCATCATTTTTACTTTGTAAACCTGCAATAATACCTTCGTTGCCTTCTCTTAAATCAACACCTGGTATAATACTATCTGACAACATAGTTAATAGTTGATCGGTAGATTGTGTACCTGGTTTTGAAAGTTCTTCTCTATATAAATTGAAGTTTTGTTGCAGGTTAGTATCATCAAAAGCTAAACCTTTATCACCATCCTTAAATAATTGATCAGTTATAGACTTAAAACTAGTTCCTATTGATGGATCTTTTACTCTAGCCAAAGAAGAATTATACTTATCTGTATTAACATACATAGGGTTGCCATCTACATCAACACCACTTTCTATTACATAAAAACCATTTTCGTCAATTTTAGAATTATAAGTTTCTTCTAAAAAACCGTTTGTTTTTTGTAAAGTATCATCATCATTAGCTCTAGAATAATTACCACTAAGCTCTAATGTAGCTCTTTCCTCCATTAATGCATTTAAATCATTAAAGCTAGAAACAGTATTTTGCATTGAAGTTCTTATTTTCAATAAACCATCTTGTGCTTCAGCATATTCAGGTGTATCTACACCAAAAGTATTCATTGTATTAAAATAACCTTTAGATGAATTTCTCCATGATTTTGCTTGACCAAGTATAACTTCTTGTTGTTTTTTGGTTTTAGCAGCACCACTAGCTAGACTTACGTTTTGTTCAAACTTGTCTATAGCTAGTTTACCCGCAGCAGCTTGCTTTTCTCTTTTTAAATCATCTTTTTCTTTTTGAGCTCGCTTTATATCTCCAGCTTTAGATATACCTTCAGATATCTTACCTAAACCATATTGTATGTTTTCACCAAGCTTATAGTCAACTTCATTGTTCTTGTATGCTTGACTTGCACTTTTTATTAATCCTGCATCTGCTGCCATAATTTTATTTTTAATTTTCTGCTTGTATTCCAGGTATTGCTGATCCCAGCATACCCATACCACCACTTACTAATCCACCAAAAGCATCAGCTGTTTGTTGCCTTGCGGCTTGCATCTGTGCATTAGCAGCACCTTTTTGTTCACCAGCTAAACCAAATAATGTTGATCTTCTATCAAACTCCATACCTTGAACAGCCATAGCACCTTGTCTTTGTTGCATTTGGTTTTGAGCTGCTTGATTAATAAACATTTCTTGATTTCTAGTTTGTGCATCAACCGAAGCCATTTGATTAGCTTGAGCCATTTGTGCTTGAAACTGAGAAGCCTGTAGTCCCGCTGCTTGATTAGCACTTGACTCTTGTGCTATCGCTTGTTGTATTTGTGATGCTTGACTTGCCGCTGCTTGGGCATTTTGAGATTCTTGCATACCTATAGATGCCGATGCTTGTTGTAGGTTTTGACTTTGTTGTCCAGCCATAGCTTGTGCTAACGCTGCAACCCCACTACCACCAGCAGCACCTCTCATACTCCCAAGAGTGTTTGCTAAACCTTGTTGTTGCTGTTGAGCTTGAAACTCGGCTTGTTGAGTGTTTACGGTTAGATCTTCTGCCGTGTTTTCCATTCTAGAAGCAAAGTTTTGCATGTTATCTGCTCTTTGCTGAACACCAACACCAAAGTTATCTAGGTCTGCAGCAAAGTTTTGAGCCCCTGCAGCTGTGTTTTGCAAGTTATCAAACTTGTTTTGAAACTGAAAACTTTTGTAAGATTTCATTTCCCTGTTAAAATTTTTATTGGCTTCTCCCTGAGCATCTCTTGCTCTTTTTTTAGCCTTAGCACCTCCTATTAAACCAGCTGTTGTACCTATAACAGCCATTGATCCTCCTATTATTGCAAACGCCATATCTTTTTATTTTTCATTTCTTAATAAATCTAAATCTTCTTTGGTTATTAGTGGATCGTTAAAATCTGTAGCTATAACCTCATCTTCAATTTCTTTTAAATCAGTTTTATCTGTTACTGACACTGTTATAAAAACAGTGTCTTCGTGCATATACAAGACTCTTTTAGTTCCAGGCTTAGTTATACCACTATAAGGAGCTTGAATATGTTGAACGCCTTCATCCGTTAATATAGAAACTTTACCTCTCATTATAAAGTATGGGTGTAATTTTTTGTGTATTTTACTTATTATAACTTGACCGGCAGGCATAAGTATTTCCCTAATGTAACAACCATCTGCAAATGTGTGTTTTAATGGATTTATTCTATCTAACTCATCTCCAGTATAACAAACGCCTGAATCAAGTAATTCTTGCTCAAGGTCTAATACTTTATTTCTATATTCATTTACTTGTTCTAGTGATTTTTCTTTTTGTTTTTTTAATTCCATTAAATTTAATATTATAGTTACACTATTGTACTATTATTTACTACTCTCTGATATATCTGATCCAACTTGATATAATTCTATTTTGTCTGTAGAATCATTTTTCATTTCAACCTCCGCAAAATAACCATTTAACGATGATAAGTTTGATTTATTGTTTTTACTAAACAATATAAAGTCTGTACTACCAGGTCTTGCTAAGGTAGTAGGTATTTCACAAGTTATCACGGTAGAAGTTAAAGCTGTACACTTTCCTAATTCAACAGGTGCAGCACCCACTCCAGATGTAACTGCACTTTTGTAAATAGTATCACCAATTTGTAGTGATGTGTTTATAGAATTACTGAATGTCATTTGTATTGAATCTGGCATGTTTTATTTATTTAAGCTTGTGCTCCACTTTTTGTTACTCCAAACTGTATATTTAATGGATCTGATATAGAAGTACCGTTTGCTATAGTAGCAGCCCAAGTAAAACCTAATTTAGAAGCAGGTCCACCTTGATATTTGCCATTAGATAAAGTTGTCCAAGTATCAGTGTAATCTGGGTTTGTTACTTTTAAACCAAATATTTCTAATACAGTTATTTTAGGTGAACTTGATGCCACGGCTGTTACAACTATTTGATTTTGTCCTCCTTGTGTATTATTTCTACCCTCTTTAAGTTCATTTCCATCAAGCTCAGCTATAATATATCCAGTACCACGATACGTAATAGAACTACCGTTATTAACTTCAATTCTATTGTGACCACTTATTAATACAGCTTCTAACACATCACCACTAACTAAAGTTTTAATTGCTTTTTTAGTTGTTCCTACAGATGGCGTAATAGTAGAGCCATTTTCTTCTGTTTTATAAGATATTAATTTATCTAAATCTAACTCTAGAGTAACATCTGCTAATCCATACTTAGATATTTCAATATCACCAGTTACTGTATATTTATTACCTGCGTTAGTATTATTAATAGTACCATTAACATTTTTAATATCAAAATCCCAATTTTCTGGTGTTGTTTTATTAAATAAGAAAACTGTACCAGTTGTTATTGTACTAGAACCTGTTATAGCTGTACCAAGCGTTATTATAGTTCTGTCTGTATTTATAGCAGACACTGTATTTGTATGAGAACTTGCAACAGTACCATCTGAATTATATACATTATAATCAATACTACTACCAACATAAACTGCATCAGGTATTGTAGTAATCGGAGTACGCGTAAATGTTAAAGCGACATCGTCACTAAATGATGAATTTGCAGATAAAGTCAATGTTGTTTGAGTCTCATTAGACAAGTCAACAGCTGTAACAGTAGTACTAGTTCCGAAAATAGTATCACCTATTAATATATCACCAACCTCTCCATCAACTATTAAAGTAGTAGCACTACTAATTGTACCTTTTACACTAGCTGTAGAAGTTGCTGAAGCTATAAAACTTAAACTAGTACCACTAGTTATGCTAGCTGTGCCAGTATAGGTTAAAGTTGCTTTTTCATATTTAAAATCATCAGCACTTACTTCTTTCATTTCACTTAATATGTAACTATCAGCAAGCGCGGTCACATCTATAGCGGTCATTATACTACTTATATTAGCTATATATTTACTTGATCCACTAACTGGTTCATGCTTTGAATAAGAACTTATTATATCATATGTTGCTGAATTTGAAGTAGTTGCTATAGCTTCAGGCGGAAATGTATAAATTTGATCAGATACGGTTTTCTTTAACTTTAACTTAACCTTAACGTCTGGCATTTGTTTTACAACAATATCTCCAAATACATTTGCATTAACTTTAGAAAAAGTTATTACTGTTCCTGATGGTATTTGACTTATAGAAGCTGGTTGTACTCTAGGCGCTGTAATAGATGTACCTTGAGTATCAGAAGTTTGACCTGGTACAACAAATCTATACGTATTAAATCCAGCTGAAGAACCTGTGTTAATGTTAAAAATTTGTTCTTTTAGATTTATTTCTGTTCCACTATTAGCTGTTGATGAAACTATAAATCTTCTGCCTCCAGGCATTCCATCCCAAGTAACATCTGTGCTCCAATCGCCAGAGTTTAATATTGGAGGAGCGCTAGCAAATGTCAATTTAAATCCACTAGCCCAAGTTGCTGATTGAGTGGATAATGGTAGAAAATTAGCTTTAGTAGATGTGTGATCTGCAATATTAGCACCTGGAAACTCGTTACCAGCTATAGTACCATTTGCATTAAACTTTGTTCTTTTTATTATAGTAAGTGGTTGATTATTAAACACTTGACCACTATTAGCTGAATCATCATATTGATTTATACCTGGATCTATTCTATAGTAGATATATTTTTCGTTAGAATTTGTTAGTGCTGGTATAACTTCATCAAAATCATAAACACCACTTGCTGGAATATAATGTTGTCCAACATAAGGATAGTTTTGCCAAGTATGAGTTGTTCCATGCCACCATGAAATTTCATTACCTACACCATTAGTAGATGTACCATAATTTGTTATTACAGTATAACTTGCTGCATCCACTGTCTTTGTTTGTTCTAACTCTCTTTTAGTTATATTAAAAGCAGCACCAGGTGTTCCAAATATTTTAAAGCCTCTAGTTTCACCTGAAGACAATATAGTTCTTTTAGAAAAGTTAACACCAGTTATGGATGTTGGTACTACAGTTACTTCTCTAATGGCTTTAGCAACAAATGTTATTTTATCACCAGTAGGATTTTTAGATCCAAAAGTATAGTTAACAGTAAAAGTAACTACAGCGTCTTTATCTGATGCACTCCAGTTATTAGTTATTCTATACATGTTTTTACCATTGCCACCATTACTACTTAAAACTGTAGCTACAGGTGCTTCATCAAATTCAAAACCTGAATCTGGAGTAAATGTTATAGTAAATAATTGAGACTCAACATCTGCTACACCTCCTGCATAAGTGTTTGTACTAATTCTACTTAAAGTAGATGTATTTTCTTCAAAAGTTTCATGTGTTAAGCCTACGCTATATGTTGTAGTTGCAAGTGCACCTGAGTGTATTATATTAACTGTATCACTTATATCACTAGTAACAGAACTATCTGTAGATGCTAAAGAACATGTTACATTTGCTCCGCTTTGAGAAAAAGTACAACCAGAACCACTAAAATTACTATGAACTAAAGTGTAACCTGTAAGTGGTGTTATTGTAAATACACTAGTATTAGATACATTAGATGTATTTATGTTTTGTGCAAAAGATACAGGATCAGATATTGTAATTTTACCAGTTAAATCACTGTCTTGTGTAGCTAAGGTTTTAGTTATAGTTACCTGTGTTCTTGCTGTATCTCCAGCTATTGAATCATAAGTGCCAACACCTTGTACCGTAAACTCTTTTTCATCTAGATTATCTATAGATGTTGTATCTCCTGATATAAAGTTACTCCATAATCCTTCTTTTTCTACAAACTCCTTAACTACACCTGTTTGTTTTTCTGTTTTTAAAGAGTTTGCATACCAACCTTTTTTAGCTAATGTTTGGCTAGCACCACTGTATGTATACTTTCTAGAATCACTTCCTTCATAGTTTAATGTTTTAAACTGCTTTATAGAAGAAGGTGCTTCGTTCATCAATAGATTAACTGAAGACTGATAACTATTGCCATAAAAATTGTTTCTAACAGTATTGTTGTGAGAATACAATAAACCTTGGTTAAATGTATAATATAAGCCATTCAATGAAGTTCCAAACTCAGGTATAAAAGATCTAAATGAGGTCCAACCATCAACTTTTTCATCAAAAGAAACAGTATAATTATTTAATGTTAAATTATAACACTTTTTGTTTTCATCAAACGTACCTAAAAAGCCATTAGACAACGGTATGTTATCATTAAACCAATCACCCATACCCTTTTCAGATATGTTAGTTATACCGTCTCTAGATAGCCTTAAAACACACGATCTAGCTCTGTCTAAGAAATACATTCTATAACCATATGAACATATCGCCTCAGGAAACTTACTACAACCGTATTCACCTAGATAAGGTATTGTTTGGCCTAGTACGTTATTACTGGCTGTTAATTGAGGATTACCATCAGCATTATATAGTGCATCTTTATTAGCTAGTATTCTAACAACTTTATCTTCACAAAAAGTAACTAAATCTGTATCTCTAGCTACTGTTCTCTGTATACTACCATATTCAGGATTTAGTTCTTTAGTTATGGCTTCAGCTTGTATAAATTGATTTAAATCATTTACGCCACTTATGGAGTTTATGATACCTGAAAATATTAAACCACTTTTTTTGTGATCACTCTTATATCTTGTATCTATAGTAGAAGAAACAACAGGTCCCTTATCTATATAAATAGCATTAAAGTCATCTTGTATCCTATTAGACTCTACTCCATTACCAAAAGAAAAACAATTAAACCAATCAATACTATTAGAAAATCCATGTATTTTATTGCTTTGACTTAATGTTATGCTTGTTGTTGTATTAGTGCCTATGACTATAACATCTTTGTAGTATAACTCATCACTAGACCATATTCTATATGTATACCCAGCATTAATAGTACTATTTATAATACCTGACCAAGATACAGATGTTGTTTTATCTCCGTTAGAGTCAACAGAGTTACTTATTCCTGTTATTACCTGTTTAGCTGAATGCTCCGTGTTTTGTATCTTCATACCAGGTTTTAGTATAAACAACTGATTTGAAGCTTCATAAAACAAATCTAAATCAACAGATGTAATTGGTTCTGTTTCAAATATAGCTGGATTATTAGAAGTTAGATTATCGTTTTCAAAATCTATCTCTCTTTTTACAATAGCTATCTCTGTTATCAAACCATTTGCTCCGCCACCTGATACAGAAAAATTATCAAAATAACCTCCTCCGTCTTTTATACTTTCAAATTGAACATTATATCTTCTTCTTTTACCAGATATTTTCTTTTTCTTGCTTGTAGTATCAGACCTGTAAGATGTTTCTATTACACAACTAGTAATCTTATATATACCACCAGTAAAACCACCAGAGTTAGAAAATTGTATAAGAGTACCAGCAGTATTGATTTTAGATAAAAAATCACTTATTTGATCTTCTAAATAATGTTCTATGCTGTTTTCACCTGTATCAACTCCTGATAAAATAAAAGAAAATGTTTTATTATCAATTTTAGGATGCTCGTTATCTAATAGTCTAAGATCTGAAAATTCATTATTATCAGCTTTTGAATCTTTCCAAGATATTCCAGAGTTTTCACTATTATCTTCTGTAAAATCATTTGTTGAATCTAAAGATATATTTTGTTTTTCCTTTACACTATACTTTACTTTATTTAAAGAAAAGGCATCAATAACATTTTCATCTAAAATATTATCTCTGTTTACTTTAACAAAAAATCTTCCAGAAAACTCAGACTTATAAGATGAAGTTTCTTGATATATATTTATCTTAAAAAAAACATTATTACCTAGGTTTGTTGAGGATAATATAGAAGATTCTTTAGATTCAAAACCATCTTCTAAATTTACTTCATAAATAGTTGTAACACCACTACCGTTTGATTCTCCGTTTATACCACCACTTTCTATTTTATACTTATCTGTAGTACCTATTTCATTTCCAGATCCATCGTATGAAGTTATACTAATATAACCTAAAGCATTGAATGATCTAGCAAACTCAGGGTTTTCAACATCAGTTGGTCCTCTAAATTTAAAAAACGAAGAATTAACCGCTGGAACATTACTTCCATCAGTATAAGTGTAAGCTTTGTAGCTTGATTTTAAATTAATTTCAACTGTTAGTGATCTAGGGGCTTCGTTTTGTATATCTAATATTCTATATTTTGCTTCTTCTTTTACAAACTCATTAGAGTCATGTTTCTTTTTTAGTGTAATATATCTTTCTTCTTGAATTTTATTTCTTTCAGATGATGGAAATGATAACCATACACTGTCATCTTTAGCTATATAAAATCTATCTAAAGCAAGATTATAATATTCATTTGAAGTTTCTTTTATAAAGTACTTATAGTGAGTTGCCCAGTCTGGAGGTATACTATCTATTCTTGCTGAAAGAGAGTTTATAGAGTTAGATTGGATTTTATTTATAATAGCAGATGATTTTTTACTAGAGAAAACTGGTGTTTCTCTTTGAAAGTAATCAGAGTAAACAACACCTACTTGGTATGTTCTTTCTGATTTAATAGATTTTTCACCAACACCTATTGCAGAGCTTCTGTTTGTAACTTTAGATGTAACAGAAACTTCAGGTATATTGTTATCTTCTATGTTATAGCCTTGAATATAATTAGCGTAAACTAATCTATTGCCAATTGTTTCTTGAGCTTTAGCCTTTAACGGTACATTATCCCAAGGTCTTAGTAATTGATTAGAAGGTATTACTAAACCTAGTGTTTCAGATTCAACGGTGTAACTTGTTGACGTATCGGTTATAGTGTGCGTTACATAAACTAAATTATTATTAGATTCTTTGAGTAACACTTCAATTTTCTCTACGTCAATAGGTTTTTCAAAACCACTTATAACTATTGACTTAACAGTATTTAACATACCATTATTAAAACCATCGTCTGATTTGTATTCGAATTTTCCAGGTAAAAATGCTACGTCTGAAAATGGTGAAAAAGTAGAATACTCACCATCATTATATTTCCATCTATAAGCAAATCTTACTAACTTTTTTTCAAACAATGGCTTACCCTCATCTAGTAAACATGTAAACAACAGTGCATTACTAGGTAAATCATTAGGCTTTGTTAATAAAGAAGCTCTAACACTATTAGCTTCATTTAATAGTTCTGTTATCTTTATAGTTAAACTATATGTTGTTGTTGTTTTATCTGAATTATCTTGAGTTGTAGTTAATGTTATTACATCATCTTTTAAAAAGTTTGGTGTTGGTGCAAAACTTATAGTAAAATCCTCACCAATAGTTATACTAGAAAAGTCATAAGAAACAAAAACGCTATTATTGCTAGCACTAGTACCTACTCCAGATCTTTTAGAAGAACTTAATGTTAACGTAGGTGCATTTTTAGGTGCTAATTTTATAGTTGTTATATGCTCGTTTTTAAAATTACTAGCAGCTGTTCTTTGAGTGGCATTCATTACCGTGCCATCATATTTTGTAGTAGTTGCAAAATCTACAGAACCTGACTTAAATTTTTCTATATTTATTTTTTTAGGATCAGTTTGATTATCTGTCCAAGCTAATAATCCTTCTATGACATTAATACCTGTAACTAAATAATCTTTACTAAAGTTTAATATGCTACCCATGTCTACTAGTACAGGCAAAACTTCTTTAGTAACATCATCGTACTCTGCTATACAACTAGCTTCATCAGATGCAATAACCCAATATATTTTATTGTTTTCGTTATCTACAACATGACCAATACATTCAGCATTAGTTAAGTTAGATATAAAACTAGAACTCCAATTAGACACTGTGTCTGTACCAGCATTTAACTTTTTACCATTAATTAGAGTGTTACCTAGACTGTTTTGAATAGAACCTATATCAGAACCTTCAGAAGTAACTATCTCTATGTTCTGTGCATCTCTATACTCACCATTAGGTATTAATCTTTCATCAAGATCTTTATTCATCCGACCTGCTCGGAAGTGATGTTTTATCTCTGGCATATCTTAATGTTTAATTTGCTTAGACTTATTTCTCATTATTTGGGTAAGTTCCTCGGACTTGAGGTTAGATAATCTTAGTTTTGCTTTTCTTATTTCTGCAAATCTTTCTTTTTTAAACCTGTTTACCACGTACTCAGGTATTTGATTTTTGCTTGCTAGAACAGCGTGAGCTATATATTTGTATACAGCTTCTTCAGCAAATTTGTGAACAACCATTTCAGAGTCTTGACCAAGTCCATCACTAACGTATTTTAATGTTACTATTTTACCTGATATATTAGAACTAAAGTATATAACACCTTTTATACTATCTATAAAGAATGATCCATTAGTCTGAGCATATTCAGGTAATATACCAAATCTTTTAGTTTCTGTAACTAACTCATGATCGTGAGATTGTGATTTATCATTTGAATTTGGTGTTGAGCTTTTTGTAAATTTATCCCAAGTTGTAGAATTGTAAGATGTTTGAAGCTTACCATCAACATCAAATAAATACTTATATTCCGAATCTTGAAGTATACCAACCGGATTACTAGTGTTTCTAGTAGGATATATTATTCTTTCAACTCCAGTGTTATCTGACCAACTTAGTTTTACATAATTAACATAATCTTGAGGTAGTATCATATTTAATGATGGAGGTATTTCTATTTCTTGAGCTTTAAACGATTTTAATGTATCGTAATTTAACTCTTGTAAACCTCTTTGTGCATGAAAAGCAACATCAGACTTTTTTACTTTTTGTATGATTTTATCATCACCTACGTATGATACCATAAAATTACTTATCATATCATCTATTGAAACATACTGGTATGAACCATATTGTTCATTACCCGCTGTTTGTCTTACTATAATTTTAAGATTAGATTTTGGTGATCCATCTGACTCTTGAATTACTAGATTTACGTTTGTATTAGTAAACGTTAAGTTTGGACTAGAATAAGTGTAGTTATTGTTGCTTACTAGTTTTTCGTTTATAAATACTTCAAACTCAGATTCTGCTGAAGGTAAAGGATTTATACTGCTTGTACTTATAGCAAAAACCTTTGTTGATCCATCACCTAAAAAATTTTGTGCTTGGTTGTAATAAGATTCTTGAGTTGTTGTTCCTAGTAGTCCCATTTATTATGCTTTTTCTTGTTGTACTTTTTTAATTTCTTCTTGAGAAGACACTTGGTATAACTGAGGATCTTCAAGCAGTATACCAGCTAAAGCCAATATCTTTATTACTAGATTTGTTTCTTCTGACTCGTGTAGTTCAAAGTTAGTTGAAGTTGAACTATTATACAGAGATATATCGTTAACAACTGTTCCTGTCCAACTAACATTGGCAGGTTTTTTTATGTAATTGTAAGTTATTCCTGATGTAATAGTGCTTGGATAGACTTCTATTTTATCTCCAGAGTCTGTTTTATCTATATAAACAGGTCGTGTAGCCGTGGGTTTTGCTAAAGGAGATGCTTGATATTTTATTAATTCTTTTTTAGTTAATCTTTCAACTAAAAAATCTGTTCCTGAAACTGTAGAATATACATCTCCAAGCTTGTATAAAGCTGTATTTAACGTAAATGTATTATTACTAGAAGCTGTGGTTGCTTGTTTAAACAATTCAAATATAGACATTTTTTCTTTTATTAAATCAACAGAGCTAGCATACTCATCCTGTGTAGATGGTATTCTAGCAAATTGATTTAAATCATAAAAATATTGGTTAAAAATATCTAACTGAGCTTGATTAGCAAAGAGATTATATTCAAGCGGAGTTATATAGCCTCTTTTCTCTTTATTAGAAATACCTAAAACCCTTTGATATACCGTGTCTATATTTACTGCCATAATATTTATTTTGTAGTAGTTAAGCCACCAGTTGATGGCCTAACATCTACATGAAACTTAATCCTTTAATCGTTTTTCAATATTAGAGTGTATTTCCATACCCTCATCTGTTTTAAAGAAAGCTGCTAACGCAGAATATGGATGTTCATCAAAAGGAACAGTCATAATCTTTCTTCCATTACTACCCCAAGTAAAGTTTCTTTGATCTTGCGATAACTTAACTATATTAGCTTCTACAGCTTTAATACCAAAGTTTCTTAACTGTACGTTATCATCAGAAACTAGTTCTAAGAACAATTCTGGGTTTGATCTTGCAAATAGTAATAAATCTCTTTTAAGTTCCTTAGAACTCATGCTAGATACCTCAGATCCAATTTCTACACGCATTACTGCTTCTGCAATATCTACGTCTAGATTTTTAGCTGCATTTAGAGCATCTATTTGAGATTCTAGATCAACTAATTCATCTTGAGCTATTTTAGCAGGCATATGCTCTTCATATAAACTGCCTAATTTTGGGTGATAATTTGATAGAAGTTTTTGTAAAACTGTTTTTTCTTTTCTCACAAAAAGTGATCCATTTTCAAATAGTATTCTACCAAGTATTTGATCACCTTTCATTTCATCAACAAAACATGTTTTTTGATTTGTTGCATATTTTAACTCTCTTTCATAACCTTTTTCTTCGTCAAACCAATATATATTACTTGTCTTAACTGAGTATGTTAATGGTGTTAATCCATCTTTTAAAACATACATTCTATCTTTTATAACCCAGTCATTTTTCTTTTTAGTAACTGGTTTTTCCATTGTTGTAGATACTGTTTCTTCAACAAAATCTACTTTGTTTTGCTTTTTTGCCATGATATAATATAATATAATAAGTGTAAAAATTACCCTCATCCATTGGACAAGGGTAATTATTAAATAAATGTATTAACCTTGAATCAACATGAAGTTATTAGCTCCTTGAGTAACTAAACATCTTTCAGAGAGGTAATGTACTTCCATTACATCTTTTCCAGAAGTTTGTGCTCCAACAGAACCAGTAACCCAGGTCTTCATCTTTCGATCATCAGTTTCAGAAGACCTGTAACGTACATGCAAGAAAGGACGAGTTAAGTTCTTGCCTAATTGCTCATCATATACAGACGAAACTCCAGCAGGAATAATTACTCCTCTTACACCAGCAGTACCAGCGTTAGCATTAATAAATCCT
>Ga0209602_1002474_pt1 | contig 15082 bp, 10 predicted proteins | sample COGITO_mtgs_1205_3_FD_184810 | JGI IMG/M metagenome (GOLD analysis project Ga0209602, IMG submission 184810) | Pelagic marine microbial communities from North Sea - COGITO_mtgs_120524 (SPAdes) (version 2) | ecosystem: Environmental > Aquatic > Marine > Epipelagic ...
ATGATTTCATAAATATGCTCCCAAAATACGGGTTCGAAATACAGCTTGTCCGCTACATCAAAATCCGTAGATACCGTCTCAGGATTACAATTAATCATGATGGTTTCATAGCCACATTCTTTGGCTGCCAAAACACCATGAACACATGAATAATCAAATTCTATTCCCTGTCCAATGCGATTGGGTCCTGAACCCAAGACCACTACTTTTTTACGATCCGATGAGATGGACTCATTCTCGTGATCGAAAGTCGAATAATAATAGGGCGTTTTGGCTTCAAATTCTGCGGCACAAGTATCCACAATCTTGAAAATTCTTTTGATCCCTGCTGCTTCTCTTTTATCAAAAACTGCACTCTCTAGACAATGGAGGACATGGGCAATTTGCCTGTCCGCATAGCCTTTCTCTTTGGCCTTCCTGAGCAAAGCATCAGGTAAAGTCTCCAAAGAAAATGCTGCAATTTCATTTTCTAACGAAATAAATTCTTCTATCTGACTTAAAAACCAAGGATCGATGCTCGTCAACTTATGAATTTTATTAAAAGGAATCCCCAGTTTGAAGGCATCATAAATATGAAAAAGTCGATCCCAACTTGGGTTTTCTAAACTGTAAAGTATCTTGGATTGATCAGTAAGCTCTCTTCCATCAGCCCCCAATCCGTTTCTCTTGATTTCAAGTGATTGGCAAGCCTTTTGTAAGGCTTCTTGAAAATTACGCCCAATACCCATGGCTTCTCCCACCGCTTTCATCTGAAGACCTAAACGACGATCAGACCCTTTAAACTTATCAAAGTTCCATCTTGGAATTTTCACAATCACATAATCGATGGCTGGCTCAAAAAAGGCAGAAGTTGTTTTAGTAATTTGATTCTGCAGTTCATCTAAATTATAACCAATGGCCAATTTAGCGGCAATTTTAGCAATCGGGTAACCCGTTGCCTTGGAAGCCAGCGCGGAAGAGCGGGAGACCCTGGGATTGATTTCAATACCAATAATTTGATCAGTTTCAGGATGCACTGAAAATTGGACATTACAACCTCCTGCAAACTGACCGATACCGTTCATCATTTTAATGGCCAAATCGCGCATTCTCTGATATACCGTATCTGACAAGGTCATGGCGGGCGCCACTGTTACCGAGTCCCCAGTATGAATACCCATCGGATCAAAATTCTCAATAGAACAAATGATGATCACATTGCCTATGTTGTCTCTTAATAATTCCAACTCAAACTCTTTCCATCCCATGATACTTTGCTCTACGAGTACCTCATGAATGGGAGATGCTTGCAACCCTGCATTTAGCGCCTCATCAAAATCCTCTGGTTTATTCACAAAGCCTCCACCAAATCCACCCAGCGTATAAGAAGGTCGGATCACTAACGGAAAACCAATCTCTTGTGCTATTTCTTTACCTTTTAAAAATGAAGTTGCAGTCTCCCCTCGACACACGTCAACCCCGAGTTCCAACATTCTAATCCTAAATTTTTCACGATCTTCCGTAGTTTCTATCGCTTTGATATCCACACCGATCATTTTGGTATTGTACTTTTTCCAAATACCCGCTTCTTCACATTCAATGGCCAAGTTCAAAGCGGTTTGCCCTCCCATCGTAGGCAGGACAGCATCTATATGACGTTCCTCTAATATCTCACGTATCGAATTCTTGGTCAAGGGCTTTAGATAAACATAATCAGCCATGACGGGATCTGTCATGATGGTCGCTGGATTAGAGTTGATGAGGGTTACCTCAATACCTTCTTCTTTCAGGGAACGAGCAGCCTGTGATCCCGCATAATCAAACTCGCAAGCTTGGCCAATCACAATAGGTCCACTGCCGATGATGAGCACTGATTTTATGTTAAGGTCTCTAGGCATATTCAATTAGAGTTATGGTGACAAACAAATTGACACAAAGTTAACTTTTGTTCCTTAAATTTTAATCTGAATTAAGACTTAAATTTCGGTCCTCTTAAAAATAATCTGCAGGTGGTCATCCGTAAATCTTATTTTGCTCGCACAACCAGTAAAAAAGAACATACCACTCGTCAACTGACTTTGTGAACACCTAGTCCATTTTTACCGTTCAGGGCCATCATCCCATTTTTAATAAGAAAACCTCCAGTCACCACATCTTTGATTAAATCCAAACTACCGTCTAAATCTATAAATTTGGTGCTTCTTGAAGACAATGCCAAATGCAAGGCCGCCGCAATACTCACTACACTCTCATCATTACAACCCCACATTAACTTTACGTTACTAGCTTCAGCGATGTACGCGACCTGCTTAGCGACCAACAATCCGCCTGTTTTCATCAATTTGATGTTAAAAATATTACATCCTGGAGCTTCTTTAAGAAGTTTCAGGCCATCTTTTGGGTTCTTTAGCGATTCATCGGCCACAACCAACTTAGCAATCGATGGATGTAATTCATTTAAGTATTTTATGAAATTTCCTGTAGAAAACGGTTGCTCAATAAGTTCCAATTTAATCTTTACCGTTCTTTTTACGAATTCGTTCAGATCTACGATACTATAACCTTGGTTGGCGTCTACACGAAGTACAACATCAGGCATACGCTCTGCGATTTTGATCACTCTTTCTGCATCTAATACTGGATTAAGGCCTGTTTTAACTTTAAAAAACCTAAACCCCATGCCATAATATTCTTCCGCTTCTGAAAGTGTTTCCCCTATATTTTTGATTCCAATGGTGATTGAGGTTGGTAGCGTCTGTTGTTGCTGTCCAAAATAATCAACCAAAGGGATTTTGAGGAATTGAGTAAATGCATCATGGAGGGCAATATCAATGGCCGCATGGGTTCCCGGCAGCGTTGTAAACTTATCATGCGTCTGCCTAAGTAGACCTTCGGTTTGGGTAATCTTCTGACCGATCAAATAACTGAAATCCACATTGCTTAAATAGTTGAGCGTTTCCTCTACTGATTCTCCTACGACCGCCTTACTTGAGTTGGAGGCACCTATGCCTATGATTCCATTTTCTAACTCAATTTCCACAAAGGCAATGAGCACTTCTGAAACCGTTTTATAGGCGATGGTATAAGGACGACTCGTACCTAAATCGCGACCATACACTCTTACATCCTTAATTTTCATAGCTTCTGGTTAAGTACATTTGATATGATGGGATCCATTGGCTCACCCATAGGAATAATTATAGGGATACTTGTTTTTTGAGCCAGCCAATCACGATATTTTAACAGCTGTTCCGTCGCTGCTCCTTCACCATTTAAAGTGATTCCCAACACCCGAGTTCCTAAATGTTCGATAAGTATTACTTCATTTAAAATATCGGGAATATTAGCTTGATATTGCTCAAAACCACTAAACTTTTTGCGCATGGGTACATGCTGTAGGATCACTCCATCCAAATTTCCAGATATGATGAATTCGGACCCACAAGGTCCGCTAGGATTACGGAGGCTGGATTGACCTTCAATAATTAGTATATCTACCTTTTTTTCTTCCCAACATGAATATAAAGCATGTTCCAATTCTCCTGGGATAAAATCGTTGGGGGTTGCATCAAAAAGTAAGCCATAATCTGCCCCCTGCATCCAACCCGTCTGACCTGTATAGATCATTTCAGCAGGATGCCCTTTTGCATTAAGTTGCGCCTCTAAAAATCGAGAGGTAGTTCTTTTTCCTGCGGCGCAATCCATTCCCAAAACAGCTATTTTTAATGCTGTAATTTGTGCTACTTTTCCTTGCCAAAAATGTAAATCTTTAAAAGCTTTGGGTTTTCTAATATCAAATATTTTGGCTCCCCCTACTAACAAGGGCTTGAGTTCATCTAAATCATTCAAAGGCTCATGTAGTCCATTGACTAAGTGAATTCCATTTTTCAATACATTTTGAACACTTCCATACAGCTCTCGAGGCAATAATCCTCCTTTAGTAGCCATGCCAATAATGGCGTATTCGGGCTTCCCAAAGGAATGCATAAAGACATCAATACTCTGTACCACAGGAATACCTTTTGGGGTCCCCTCAACGAAATCGCTGGCATCGGAACCCGCATGTTTTTCGTCTATAATACCTAAAATTTTAAATCTTTTACCCGAACGGAGGAGTCCGTGTGCTGTTTTGGCGTGACTGTCGTGCAAGAGCCCTCCCGTAATAATAACCGCTGTTCCTGAAATGTGCGCTTGATCCATCTTTATTTTTAAAAAAACTAATCAAATTAGTGGGTTCGACCGACCTCTCCAAGGATCTACCCCTCAAACAATTTATCAAAAAAAATAACTGATCATTTACATGTGTATCGGACGATTTTCTGTAGCGGATAAGCAAGCTTCCTTAACCGCTTCCATATAGGTAGGATGTGCATGAGACATTCTAGCTACATCTTCTGCGGAAGCCCTAAATTCCATGGCAGTCACCCCTGCTGCGATCATATCTGCCGCCCTGGCACCAATAATATGGATACCTAATATTTCATCTGTGCTCGCATCTGCAATGATTTTCACCAAACCTTCAATGTCCATAGAGGCCCGTGCCCTACCCAGTGCTTTATAAGGGAACTTTCCAATTTTAATGGGTCGCTTTTCTTGGATTAATTCAGCCTCTGTTGCCCCGACACTGGCTACTTCCGGCCAGGTATAAACAACACCAGGTATCAAATTATAATGAATGTGTGGCTGTTGGCCTACCATTTGTTCAGCGACAAAAACACCCTCTTCTTCTGCCTTATGAGCCAACATGGCACCTTTAATAACATCACCAATGGCCCAAATGTGGTCAAGATTTGTTTTTAAATGTTGGTCTACGGCTACTCTACCCCTATCATCTAAAACTACTCCTATTTTATCTAATCCCAAGCCCTCTGTGTGAGCTTTTCTACCAATGGAGACCAAACAATAGTCTCCTTTGAGACTGAGGATTTCAGAGGTCTTATTTTCCGCCGTCACCGTTACCTCTTTCCCTTTTACTGCGACTCCCGTAACCTTGTGACTAAGATAAAAATCAAATCCAATCCCCTTAAGACTTTTTTGAAGCTCTTTACTCATAGTTTTGTCCATGTTGGGTATAATTCCATCTAAAAATTCAACAACCGATACTTTTGCCCCAAGTCTGGCATAGACAGAGCCTAACTCCAAACCTATGACGCCCCCACCTATAATCACGAGATGTGTAGGGACCTCTTTCAATTCTAAGGCTTCCGTCGAGGTAATGACTCGTTTTTTGTCCACTTTGATGAAAGGAAGTGTAGCAGGTTTGGAACCTGTAGCAATAATGATTTTTTCACCTGTTATACTTTGGGTCTCTTTCCCAACAATTTGAACCGTATGCGGATCCAAAAAAGAAGCTAAACCATTGAATACATCGATTTTATTCTTTTTCATCAAATATTGGATGCCATCAGTATTTTGGCTCACCACATCCGACTTGCGCGCGATCATTTGTTTGAAATTGACTTTAGGCACAGATATATCAATACCATGTGTTTTGAACGTATGGGTCGCATTATGAAAATGTTCTGAAGAATCCAGTAAGGCTTTAGAGGGAATGCATCCCACATTTAAACAGGTACCTCCTAAAGAATTGTACTTTTCAATAATGGCTGTTTTAAATCCCAGCTGGGCACATCGTATAGCTGCCACATATCCGCCAGGTCCTGATCCGATAACAATTACTTGATAATCCATGATTCTGTGTTTTTTGTGTTTAAATAGCAAAAACCTTAATATTTTCTTAAACTCCCAAGAGCAATCGTGAAGGATCTTCTAAAAGTTCTTTTAATCTTACCAAAAAGCTTACCGATTCCCGACCATCTATAATTCGGTGATCATAAGAAAGTGCAACATACATGATCGGTCGAACCACTATTTCTCCATCCTCCACTACAGGTCTCTGCACAATATTATGCATCCCTAAAATAGCTGATTGTGGGGCATTGATGATGGGTGTCGATAGCATCGAGCCAAAAATTCCTCCATTGGTGATGGTAAAAGTACCTCCGGTCATTTCTGGAATACTTAATTTGTTTTCTCTGGCTTTAGTGGCTAACCTAACTACTTCCCTCTCTATTTGCTCAAAGGACAGGGTTTCAGCATTCCGGATCACAGGAACAACAAGACCTTTGGGTGCTGACACAGCGATAGAGACATCACAAAAATTACTATATATGATTTCATCTCCATCAATTTTTGCATTTACAGCTGGCCAATCCTGCAGTGCCACGCAACAAGCCTTGGTAAAGAAGGACATGAAACCAAGACCCACTTCATATTTTGCTTTAAATGATTCTTTGTATTTTTTTCTTAACTCCATGATCGGTTGCATATTGACTTCATTAAAAGTAGTCAACATGGCAGTTTCATTTTTAACTGAAACCAATCGTTTCGCTACAGTTTTTCTCAAAGGTGACATTTTTTGCCTTTGCTCAGACCGCTCACCTTGGTCTGCAGATTGTACAGGATCATTTATGATCGATTTTTCTTGCTCTTTTGGGGATGACTCTACTTTTTGTAATTGGGCGTTCATGGCATCTTCTTTGGTAATTCTTCCACCTACACCTGTTCCTTGGACCGCAGCTGCTGAAATTCCTTTTTCTGCCAATATTTTGGTCGCGGCGGGAGGGGCATGACCCACGGCATAGCCTTTGGATACAGCCGGTGTTGTGGCGTGATCTGATTCAGAGGGTATAACCGCTGTACTAGGCTGCACCTCATCGGTAACGGCTATTTGACATATTAATCCTCCAATCTCAAGGGTTGTACCATCAGCAGCCAAAATTTCTAACTTCCCTGTCGCTTCGGCCGTTAATTCGAAAGTAGCCTTATCGGATTCAATTTCTGCAATAACCTCATCTAAAACTACTAAATCACCCGATGCCTTGGCCCAGTTAGATATCGTTACCTCGTTGATCGATTCACCTACCGTGGGCACAAGCATTTGAATAGTTTTTACGGCTCCTCCAGTCAATTTTTCTGATTTCACATCAGGAACTATCGCCTCTTTTATTTCACTTGATGCCTCAATAACACATAACAGGCCACCGATTTCAACGGTATCACCCGCACCTACCTTAAGTTTCAAAATGCCCTCAATTTCAGCACTGACTTCAAAGGTGGCCTTATCCGATTCAAGCTCACAAATCACTTCATCTATTTCTACATGATCTCCGTCATTTTTCATCCACTGTGAAACCGTAACTTCTGATATTGATTCCCCAACGGATGGGACTTTCATTTCAAGACTCATATGCTTATAATTTAAATGCTTTGTTAACTAAATCTTCTTGTTCTATCTTATGGATTTTATTAAAACCCGTCGCGGGTGACGAAGCTGCTTTTCTTGCTATGAGTGCAAATTCATAACCCTCTGCTATTCTGAGGATGTAGGACCAAGGTCCCATATTTTCAGGTTCTTCTTGTGCCCATATTAATTTAGGATTTTTATATTTTTTCAGAATCGCATCCAATTGTTTTTTGGGAAAAGGGTGCAATTGCTCTATCCTTACAATGGCAACTTCTTTGGCCTTTTGCTTTTGCTGTTCATCTATAAGGTCAAAATAAATTTTTCCAGAACACATAATTACCTTTTTCACCTGACCAGCGACCACGTAATCATCTGAATAAATTTCACAAAACTTACCTTCAGTAAAATCTTTTATCGGCGCGGCTACCTTCGGACTTCTTAACAAAGATTTAGGGGAAAAAACGACACAGGGTTTTCTGAATTCCCAAGCCACCTGTCTACGCATTAAATGAAAGAAGTTGGCCGAACTGGTTATGTTTGCAATAATCATGTTATCCTGAGCACACATCTGAAGAAACCGTTCCATACGAGCACTGGAGTGTTCAGGACCTTGTCCTTCGTAGCCGTGGGGAAGTAACATCACCAAGCCATTCATTCGTTGCCACTTGGTCTCCGCGCTTGAAATAAATTGATCAATCATGACCTGAGCCCCATTGGCAAAATCTCCAAATTGGGCTTCCCACACCACCAATGCATTGGGGGTTGACATGGCGTAACCATATTCAAAGCCCAGTACTCCAAACTCAGACAATAGAGAATTAAAAATTTTAAGAGGCTGTTGGCCCTCCTCAATATGATTTAGATGGCAATAAGGTTCGTTGGTCTCTGAATCCACCACAAAAGAATGCCGGTGGGAAAAAGTACCACGTTTGACATCCTGACCCGACATGCGCACGATTTTACCCTCAGCCAATAATGATCCGTAGGCAAGTAATTCACCTTCACCCCATCCTAATTCTTTTTTGTCAAAAAAAGCCGATTTTCGATCTTTCATCAGCTTTTCTATTTGTCTTAAGGGTTTAAAACCTACGGGGAGCGTCGTCAATGCATACGCTATTTTTTGAACCAACGCATCAGAAATTGAGGTATCGGGAGATGTATGAAAATCTTCAGGTTTAGACTTTCTTAAAAACTTCCATTCCTCATCAATTTTTTGTGGCTTATACGGCAGTGGCTTTTGCTTCACGAAATTGAGCCTATCCTGAAGTAATTTTTTAAATTCCTTATCTAATTTTTCGGCAGTTTCTCCAGCTTCATCACCCCTTTCTTTGAGTTTTTTTATATACACCTCACGTGGATTGGGATGCTTGGAGATAATATTGTAAAGTTTAGGCTGCGTAAATTTGGGTTCGTCACTTTCATTATGGCCGTGTCTTCTATAGCACAGCAAATCAATAAAAATATCTTTACCAAACTCCTGTCTATACTCTACAGCTAGATTCACTGCAAAATTGACAGCTTCGGCATCATCGCCATTGACATGCAACACGGGCGCATCTATTATTTTCGATAAATCTGTACAATAAATACTTGACCTAGCATCGTCATAATCTGTGGTAAAACCTACTTGATTATTGATGACAAAATGAATCGTTCCTCCGGTTCTATAACCTTCTAAATTAGCCATTTGAACACATTCGTAAACCAAGCCTTGACCCGCAACCGCAGCATCTCCATGAATGACGATAGGTAGACATTTGGACATGTCTCCCCGATATTCGTCATCTATTTGCGCTCGGGTTACTCCCAATACTACGGGGTCCACGGCTTCTAGATGTGAAGGATTAGGTGCAAGTTTCACATAGGCCATATTTCCGGAATCTGAAACATATTGGCTTGAAAATCCCAAATGATACTTCACATCTCCATCACCCATAGTAAGATCTGGATTGGATCCTCCTTCAAATTCATTAAAAATTTCATCATAGGTTTTACCCATGATATTAGCCAAAACATTCAATCTCCCACGATGCGCCATCCCAATAACTACCTCCTGGACACCAAATTCGACGGCCCTCCTAATTATTTTGTCTAGCGCTGGTATGGTATTCTCTCCCCCTTCCAAAGAAAACCTTTTTTGGCCTATATATTTGGTATGTAGAAAGTTTTCAAATACTACGGCTTCATTGAGTTTACCCAATATATGTTCTTTCTCTTTTTCGGGAGGATTAATATTGGCCCCTTCGGTTTCACATTTAGAACGAAACCAGGCCAAAATATGTGGTTCTCTTAAGTGGGAATATTCGTAACCAATAGATCCTAAATAAATCTTCTTTAACCTAGTTACAATATCTTTTAACTTAGCAGCACCTAGCCCTATTTCATTACCTACCTGAAAAGCGGTTTCTAAATCAGCTGATAACAAACCGAAATGATCTAAATCTAATTTGATATCATGATTCCTTCTATCCCGTACAGGGTTGGTGTCTGATTTCAAGTGCGCTCTTGATCTATAAGCATGTATCAGATTTTTGACCGCCGTTTCTTTTGAGTTTCCCATAGCAGGTTCTGCACTGGCCTCATAGCTATTAGCGGAAAACTCAAATCCCTGGAAAAATAATCTCCAGGAAGCATCAACGCTTTCAGGATCTTCCTGATAAGATTCATATAGACTGTTAATGTGCGCAACATCTGCATTTCCGATATAAGAATATTTATCCATCTTTGTATGTATTAATAACCCTTCAAATATAGAAATAGTTTTTAATTATTACAAAACCGTGTAAACGAATATGCAAATGAAAATTGCAATAAGATTTAAATTACATCTTATTGCTTTTATTACATCTCCCTAATAACTTAATAGATATTTTCCTTTATCTTTGCGCTCTATTTTTTTAATTTTTAACATGGACGCGTTCCATAAATAAAACAAACAATGTCAGTAAAAATAAGATTAGCACGTCGAGGACGTAAAAAATTGGCCATGTATGATGTGGTCATCGCAGACGCAAGAGCACCACGAGATGGTCGCTTTATTGAAAAAATTGGTTCTTATAATCCCAATGTCAATCCTGCATTCATTAATATCAACGAAGAAAAAGCCCTAGATTGGATTATGAAAGGTGCCCAGCCAACCGATACGGCTCGAGCCATTCTATCTGAAAGAGGAGTTATGTTTAAAAAACATCTTCAAGTAGGTGTCAATAAAGGAGCCATCACACAGGAAAATGCAGACAAAAAGTTTGAAGAGTGGTTCCAAAACAAAGAAAAACAGAATCAAGAAGCCCTCAATAAATTGACTGAAGCCAACAACAAAGTGGCCAAAACAAAGTTTGAGGCCGAAAAGAAGGTCAATGAAACAAGAGCAGCGGCCATCATGAAAAGAAAGCAAGATGCAGAAGCCGTGCTAGCTGCTGAAATAACAGATGCTGCGGTAGCTGCTTCCGAGAAAGAACTTACCGAAGAGGCTGAGGAAGCGATCTCAGATCAGAAAACTGCTGAAAAGGCAAACGCCGAAGCGCCTGAAGCTTCCAAAACTGAAGCCGCTGCACCAAAAGAAGTGAAAGCGGAAGAAGCGAAAGTAGAGGAAGTGAAAGTAGAGGAAGTGAAAGTAGAGGAAGTGAAAGCTGATGCGCCTGCAGAAACAAAAACTAAAGAAAGTGACAAGGGAGCAGCAGCAACTGAAGAAGCTTCAAAATAATTATCCCCATGCGTAAGGATGAATGTTACCAGTTGGGAAATATCGTCAAAACGCACGGTTTAAAAGGTATGGTAACCATTGAACTAGATGTGGACCAACCAGATGAATACAGTGAATTGGAATCCGTCTTTCTAGAGCAATCTGGAAATCTGATTCCTTTTTTTGTTAAACAAATCTCAATGAATGGTGTAAAAACACTCATTCATTTCGAAGATATTGACCACGTCGATCTGGCCAAGGATCTGGTAGGTCAAGCAATCTATCTCCCGCTAAATCACTTACCAAAACTGCGAGACGGAGAATATTTTTTCCACGATCTTGTCGGATTTAAGATATTCCACCTAGGGGCTTTTTTAGGTACAATTGCACAAATTTATCAACCCTCTTCACAATATCTTGCAGCTGTCTTCTACAAAGAGCAAGAACTGTTAATTCCGATCGAAGACGCTATATTCAAAAAAGTCGATCTAACAAAAAAAGAAGCTCATATTGAACTTCCTAATGGTTTCATGGAAATCTATTTTAGCAATGAGAATTGACATTATCACATGTCTACCTGAACTCTTTGAGGGCCCCATGAATCAAAGCATTGTAAAAAGGGCCCAAAAAAAAGGATTGGTAGAGCTCTATATTCACGATTTAAGACCTTTTACGAGCAACAAACAAAAATCTATTGATGATTATGCTTATGGAGGAGGTGCAGGGATGGTCATGATGATTGAGCCTATTGACCGGTGCATCAGTGCTCTAAAAAAGCATACAGATTATGACGAGATTATTTTTATGACACCCGATGGAGAGAAATTAAATCAATCCACGTGCAATCAATTGTCTCTTAATAAAAACATCATCTTACTCTGTGGCCACTACAAAGGTATAGATCAGCGCGTACGTGACCATTTAATCACCCGAGAAATCAGTATCGGAGATTATGTTCTCTCTGGAGGCGAACTAGCCGCTATGATAGTTGCCGATAGTTTAATCCGACTGATCCCAGGTGTGCTCAACGATGAAAGCTCCGCGCTCACCGACTCTTTTCAAGATGACCTCTTGGCACCTCCTGTGTATACACGACCTGCTATATATAATGGATGGAAAGTACCAAAAATTCTATTATCGGGTAACAAGGCTGTGATCAATGATTGGAGGCATGAAGCAGCTGTTAAGAAAACCAAAGAAAGACGGCCCCATTTATTAAATTGATCAAATCTAAAACCCATCACAATGAGCAAAAAATGTTTTAAAAGCTCATGGATCGATTGGTAAGGTCATATTGACAAAATATATTCAATTAACTTTACGTACCTTAAAGATAAATTCATTGAAAATAGTCATCAAAACCTTACATGGACTCGAAGAGGTCCTCATGAAGGAAGTTGAACTCCTAGGTGGACAAAACATCAAAAAAAGAAAACGCGCTGTAGAATGTGAAGGGAAACTGCCCTTCCTTTATGAGGCAAACTTGAACTTAAGGACTGCCTTACGTATTTTGGTCCCGGTATATGAATTTACAGCCCGTAATGAAACCGAACTTTACGGCCAAGTCAAATCATTTGATTGGTCTCAATTTCTTGATGTCAGGCAAACTTTTGCCATCGACAATACTATTTTCTCAGAGTATTTTACACACTCAAAATATACTGCACTTAAAATGAAAGATGCGATTGCCGATCAGTTTAGAGAAAAATTTAATTTGCGGCCCTCTGTAGATATTGAAAAACCTGATATCCTCTTCAACTTACATGGTTATCAAGATAAATTCATCATTTCATTGGACAGTTCCGGACGACTCCTCAATCAACGCGGTTATAGGGAACCAGGACATCAAGCTCCACTCAATGAAGTCATGGCTTCCGGTCTATTACAGTTGGCAGGTTGGAACAAAAGTATCCCTCTGGTTGATCCCATGTGTGGAACCGGAACCATCATCATTGAGGCGGTACTTATGGGATTAAATATTCCTCCTCAAATCAATCAAAAGGAGTTTGGCTTTAAGAATTGGAATAACTTTCAACCCATGATGTGGAATCGAATCAGAGCAGAAGCACAGGGTAAAATCAGAAGTGCCCCCTTGATGATCTCCGGTGGAGATATCGATGGTCATGCCGTTGCCCTCGCCAAAGGAGCCTTGAAAAAACTGAGAATGGGACGAGATGTTCAAATCAGACAAGTCGCATTTGAGGACTTTATTCCCAAATTTCAAACAGGTATGATCATCACCAATCCTCCCTATGGTGAAAGAATAGGAGAAGACGTCGATAATCTTTATAAAAAACTAGGAGATTCCTTTAAAAATAACTTTTCAAGTTTCGATGCTTGGGTATTGAGCTCAAATGTCCCAGCGCTCAAACAGTTACATTTAAAACCAAGTGAAAAAATGGCTTTATTCAATGGAGCCTTACAAGTCCAATTCTGCAAATACAACCTAAAAGAAGGTGCATACCTCTAAGAAGAATAACTTAATTTCTATGCTAGAAAAATTACATTTTTCAATAGTAAAATAAATAAATTAGCACTTTTTTTTACTAATTATGAGACAAAAATTACTTCGCGAAGGTGCGGATGAACTCTCCTATGAAATTCGGGGAATTGTACGTAAAGCAGAACAACTTGAACAACTTGGTCATCGAATTTATTGGGAAAACATAGGTGATCCCATCCAAAAGCATCGTACGCTCCCCAACTGGATCAAGGACATTATTATTGAACTCTTGAAAGACGATACTACTTATGGTTATAGTCATTCCAAGGGGCTCCTAGAGACACGTACCTTTCTTGCTCATAGAACTAATTTATTAAATGGGGTTCAAATCAACGCAGAGGATATTACCTTTTTTAATGGCCTAGGAGATGCCATTGCGAAAATTTATCAATACCTCCTACCAACGGCTCGGGTAATAGGGCCCTCACCTGCCTATTCGACGCATTCTTCTGCAGAAGCAGCTCATGCCAATCACCAACCAATTACTTATGCTCTTGATCCCGAAAATAAATGGTATCCAGATCTTGTAGATTTACGAAATAAAGTATGCTACAATCCCAATATTGTCGGTATATTGGTCATCAATCCTGACAATCCCACCGGGATGGTTTATCCTGAAAAAATCTTGAGAGCTATAGTCGCCATTGCCAAAGACTTTAATCTTTTTTTAATTTTTGATGAGATTTATGAACACATCATATACAATAATGCAAGTACTGCGCCAATGGCAAAAGTCATCGGAAAGGTCCCTGGTATTTCATTGAAAGGGATTTCTAAAGAAGTGCCTTGGCCAGGGGCAAGATGTGGATGGGCAGAATACTACAATCGAGATCAAGATACTGACTTCAATAAGCTTTGTCAAACCATAGATAATGCCAAAATGATCGAGGTCAGTTCAACTACGTTGCCTCAAAGGGCTATTCCCAAGATCATGACCGATTCCCGTTATGACGCTTTTTTAAAAAGCACTAGTCAAGAAATTGGTCAAAGAAGTAAAAAGCTCTGTGATTTTTTTGCTGAAATTCCCTATGTCAACTTCAACCAGACCAACGGGGCTTTTTATAACACCATAATCTTTAAAGCAGGAGCATTAAAACCCAAACAACAACTAAATATTACGGATCCAAAAATAGCACACCTACTGGAAAATTGGCTGACCCCTGAAATGCCATTGGACCAACGATTCGTCTATTATTTATTGGCCGCTAAACAGGTCTGTGTAGTCCCTATCTCAGCTTTCTGTTCCCCTCTTTTAGGATTTAGGATTACACTTTTAGAAGAAGACTTAGAGGATCAACTTGAAATCTTTACCCGAATCAAAGAAGGTATTATGGAATACTGTAGCGATTGAGCTAAGGTAACTCACCGCCTATAAGTGGTTAATCAATTATGGAAGCCCTTTTGAGTTGATAGGTGTCATCCTTCCGTCGTTTGGATGAAGGATATATTCCTCTGTAATCCTTTAAATTTCGTCCGGTTTATTGGAGATTTTTTAAATACATTATTGAAGACTACCTCCGTCATTTCCTCCCAGGCTGTTTTTGATAATTCTTCCCAGCCTTGGGGAGCAAATTGGGGTTCATTATGTGGGGTTGAAAATCTATTCCAAGGACACACCTGTTGACAGATATCACAACCAAAAGCCCACCCTTCCATTTTATCACTGAACTCC
>Ga0209602_1002487_pt1 | contig 15019 bp, 10 predicted proteins | sample COGITO_mtgs_1205_3_FD_184810 | JGI IMG/M metagenome (GOLD analysis project Ga0209602, IMG submission 184810) | Pelagic marine microbial communities from North Sea - COGITO_mtgs_120524 (SPAdes) (version 2) | ecosystem: Environmental > Aquatic > Marine > Epipelagic ...
TACAAGCAGGGGGTCGGGGGTTCGAATCCCTCAGCGCCCACAACTACACAACCCAGTGTTTAAAAGGCTTCCAAATGATTGGGAGCCTTTTTTTATGCGCTTTGGTGTTCATTGAGATTACATGTTTTTTTGAACTAACATTCCAGAATAAAGCAGATCTTGAAATCAATTATATTAGCTCTATTACTACTTAAACCTTTGTTTAAAGTAAGAGGCCGAATTCAAAAGATTTTGACTGTATATCTTCAAAGAAGTTGATATTAAAATTCTAACTGAACCTTACTCGCTAATTCTATATCATTCTCTAAAACATCTATTTTCAAGGATATAAGCATACCTTCCATTTCTACATCTCCCGCATTAAGAATCCCAATAACTCTATTGGTTTCTTTATCTATTACAGGGCCACCGCTATTTCCAGGCCACGCACCAGCCATAATTTGAAGGGTTTCGTCATATGTTCGCCAACTAAGTCCCGTAACAGTTCCGGCAGCTGCAGAAAAGGTAACACCTCCCGGGTAGCCAGCAACTATTATCGGATCAGTTAATTTTGTAGACGTATTAAGTTGCAATTGGTAATAATTAGTGAACGTAGCACTATCCAATTCTAAAATGGCATAGTCCTTTTTGAGCTTGTCATCTGTGCCATTAGCCTCATAAGCTGATGGTATATAGAGAACACTTGCAACATATTGTTTAGTATCATCTTTAAATGTCAAATTTACCCGATCCCCTTCTTCCATATATTCCAAACAATGTGCTGCGGTAATTAAATGTTTATCGCTAACCAAAAAGGCAGAGCAATCTCCCCCTGCAGATTGTAAGTGAGCAACAGAGGTGAAATCTCCATTTTCAATTAATACAGAAGCATAACCCGTCCATTTCATTATACCAAATACTACGATTGGCATAAATGCAACGACGATAAGAATTATTCCAAGTACTCGCTTAAGGTCACCTTCAATCTGATTTCGTTGCGATTGTCTTTGTTGAGGTCCAATAAAAATTTTCATTACAAGTACTTTTTAAATTTTTCTTCACTTAAATAAGCCACTTTTCGGGATAAGTAGCTCTCTTTCTTAATTGCTTGGTTTAGATATAATCGAGTATCATCCATCTGCCCCATATGTTTCAAAGGATTGAATGTATCCCCGTTGACATCTCCCATGTAACCGTATTCCTGATATAAGATTATTGTGTTTTGCAGACTTGAAAGGTCCGTTATATTGCTGGAAGTTGGCGAAAAATTACAGTTCGGGAATAACGGCGCATATTTTTTATGATCACTTGATAAAAGCACGAGTTTAGAATTTGGATCTTCCCCAAAACTGTACACCCCGTCCTTTAATTTTACCATGGCTGGAATTTTCTGACTTATTATTTCAACCGGTGAATTCAAGATTGAAATGATTTCATTCAAATTATAATCTTCTCTTGATTTAGCATCGTCTAGAATTGAATCTAGTGAGGTGTTGGCGAATAAATTTAGCTTCTTAATCTCGTTAACAGAGTTCTGCACTACTGCAGAATAAACGGAGTTTGGGTTATCCATGAAAAAGTCCCAAATCATCTTTTGGCCGGCCAATTTAAAGTGAGTGATTCGTTGACTATCGTCCTTTAAATAACTACTCTTTGCTTCGCTCAAATCGGATTTTCTATCACCAGTTCTGTAGACCATTTTAAAACAACTAGCAAAGCTGTCTAAGCTTTTAGTTAGTTCGTTTACCCTTCTGTTTAAAGTATAATTCATCTCATCACCGTCGCCATCAATAAGTGTTTGGATTAGCGCTATCCGCTTTTCAACACTATTTAGGTTTGGAAGTCGACTCTCATTTGAGGAATAAAGCTCTGATTCTGGTTTCCCTAAATGATCAACCACGAGCCTAAGTATCTCTACACTACAGTGAATCTTCACCAAATCCAGAAGATGACTTAGAATGTACTGCCCGTATTTTTTGCTCATTAGTGCAAGCTTGAAGGTAGGCATTTCCGATAGTAAGGCTTCAATATGCTTCGCTAAAACACCATCCCAGGTAGCATTTTCGCCGGATATTCCGTAACGGTCGTCATAAAAACTAATAACCTTCTTGAGATATGACCCAAAGGTTTCAATTCCTAGTTTAGTGACAGATAAGTTTTTTCTAGAGTCCGTTAATTCTTTTACATATGCCTCCAACGACTCTACGATTATATCGCGTACTAAAGCTCCGTTATTACTAACCTGTTCGTAGTAATTGCCTGCAGATTTCGAACTAAACAAATCGTATAAAAATCTCTTCCCGCTTGCTTGTTCGAAATCTTTGTTAATCAACGATATAGCATCATCAGATATTGACTCTTTTATTGTAGTTCCTTTTGGAGTGGTAATAGAATTTATCGCATCGCTACATGCTTTTAAGATCTGTTCAGCTTTAACGTGAACCTCGTTTTTAATTAACACTTCATCACCTAGAATATTCTTTTTATTACCCAGACGATCAATGTAATTAGTAGGATTGATTAAATCCGAAAGTAATTCCCCGGCAACGCTTAATGAAAGTAATTCCTCCAACTGGGCTTTAGGGAATTGAATCATTAAAAAGCCATTAGTAATGTTATTCCCCATGGTACCAGCACCACCTCTATCCACTCGACGACTTCCTATAACCTGCGTAAATGTTGCTTTTTTAGAGCCTGTTCCAAGAATACTCATCCCAACAATTACTCCCGCTACTCGGATTAATTCATCCAGGCTCGCAATAGAAGCTTTAGCACTCGAGAAGTCCTGAGAAAGATATTGTACCAATCCATATGGTGCTCTTTCATCTTCAATTGTAACATTATCTGGGAAGGTTGTTTTGTACGTATTTTGATAGTAGTAGTCTAAGGCAGACATGGCGCTATGACTATTTTCATGTAAAGATTTATTCATACCAAAACTCTTGCCGTCAGGCAACAAGAATATTGCCGAAACGTTTGAGTTCGCAGTAATATCTCTGACTAAATATGGGACATCAACGCACAGACCAGAACCCGTACCTCCAGTTAGACTTCCTAGGATGATAATTTGTGTTTTATCATCACCTGAAATATTAGCATACTTTCTCTGAATTTCATTTTTCAGCTTTTTGTAATTATCTCCACCCCACAATGCAAGTCGACCATAAGTAGGCATTCCACCAGCACCATTGAGATTTTTCAATACATCTGTGCTTTCGGGTATCCAACTTGAATCAATATGTTTAGTATTCTTAAGTTGTCGAATATCTACAGCATTAGAGCCGAGAGACAAAGGTATTTGCGTTATGGAAGTTTTACCCGATGCAGTACGAACCGGTTTCTTTTCTAAATCAGTTTCTAGATACATTAATTCAACATTTGAACCTGGTTTATTTTCACGAGTGAATTCGTAAACAAACTGTTCCACCTGTTCCAACATTGAAAGTCCTGTCGAACCAATACCTATTAATAAAAATGAGCTCATTTATATTGACTTTAGAAGTTTATCATTATTCGACTTATACCAGAAAAGCATCAGTACATACAACGAAATGTAAGGCGATAATGCAAAATATACATTGAAGCGAGATAAAGGAAAGACTAAGAAATTGAATACGTCTAAACCATTAATCTTAAAAAAGTAATACCAGTACATATTGCACAAAAACAACACTATTATAATACTCTTATTTAATGCTAACCTTCGAGTAAAGATGATTGGCACTTCTTTATCTTCAAAACGTATCATGAAGATATGTAACAGCCATGCCATTAGCACAGGCAATGATATAATAATCAGATATCTCAATGCCCAAATCTGAAGGTCATCGATCATAAGTTTAAAAAAGAAATCTTTCATGTTTACTCGCGTTCGAAAATTAAGTCACCAGGAGTGACGTTTTTAATTCTGTTATAAAGTGTAAGAGATATTACGACAATAGGTATGAATACAAAGTACAAATAAAGATTGATTTCTAGCGGCAAGTGAAATAGTGGAGGAGTTTTTGTATTTTGACTTAGTACCAGCAATTCCGATATAGATTCTCCAGTAAGAAGTACTAAAATGTAAACAAAATGGAATATAACAGTAATAATGACCGCTGAAATTGAACTGTAAGTAATTATTATAAACTTGTTCGAAAGGCCAAAGGCTTTGAGAGTTCCAAGATTTTTAGAATTCTTATTGATATGCTCAATGATGAGTCTAGATAAAATAATTATCAGAAAAGCTATTGAAATCGATTTAAGGAACAACGAAAGCAGGTTAGAGAGAGTTGAGAATAGTTTGAAATTGTTGGAATTCTCTATGTCACTCATATCCAACGCAAGATTATTCTTATTGCACCAATTTTCGAATACCTCTACTTTGTTCAGGTCATTTATTTCTACCATGAGTAGATCTTTTTTACTCGACTCGATTGATTCACGTTCTCCCTCGAGATACCTAACTCTTGTTGGATCATAAATTCTTGTCCAGGCGATTTTTTGTCGCCTGCAGTGATCTAATAACTTCTCTTCAGAAATTGAATCATTTATTTCAATGATCCATCCATACCCTGAGTTGTTATGCGAAAGTGAATCCTTGAATACCCGAACATCCATCTCATCTATAATACCAGGGTTGATTTGAGAGTAATCAGAATGTTCAAAATAAAATTGTTTGTAGTTAAGATGGTCAGGGTGGCTAAGATTAAAAGGTGTCTGATTAATGTCTGGATTTCGTAATGCCTCATATAATTTTGGCTTAATCAATAAGTCAATCTTATTTGGTAATCGCTTCACAACCCCTGACACTCGAATTGGGAACCCTCCACCATCTTTATTTATATAATCAACATCTATTTCAATGAATTTTGGGTATCCTTCATTTTTAACATCATAACCTAGCTTCGCGAGAAAATCAACTGTGACAATAATTGACCATGGGTACTCCGCCATAGAACTGTTACCAGCGAGCAACAAGTCATTTTTCCTGTCCCTTATAAATGCTAGAAATGGGTCATCCTTTTTAGTCACTTGAGCTACGGACAACTTACTTTTAGATTTTGACTTTGTATTACGAAGAGCATCAAGGAAATAGAGCGGATAAGTAGGAATGAATTCAAAGCGTTCGATACCAAAAGACTTTATATTTACAATTGACGATAATGAATCTGTATAGTTCTGTTCAAATTCATCCTCCAGAGCAATTTTTTGTGGAATTTCAATCGTTAAATAAGTAACGAATGGGCTTTCCATTCGATCAGCTAAATATTGCTTACTGGCAACGCTAAAGCCAATAGCCCAAAGGGATAAGAGCATTACAAGAAATATTAATACTAAGGACAACTTATTCTTTATTATTGACCTTAATTCAGGAAAAGCAAATACTCGTATGAAAGAATAAATATGCATCACAGCTGATCTTTTAAATAGTTAAGTAAAGCCTCATTGTCAATTGCCTCACCCAAAGTATTTACCCATTTTTGGTCTGATTTAGTAAACGTATCCTTCCCCGTAATTCTACCCTTAATTTTTGAGTTAGCATTTAAATTCTTAGATAACAAAACAACTTGGTCACCATACTCCATGGCTAAAGAGATATCATGAGTAACGACTATTGCCGTTTTATTCATGGTTTTCACTTCTGCTGCTAATTGGCGCATCAATTTATTAGCGTTCTTCCAATCAAGATTGCCAGTAGGCTCATCTGCTAATAACACATCATAATCAGCAACCGCAGCCCTTACAAAAGCCAAACGCTGTCTTTGTCCACCAGAGAACAAAGAAGCATTCTTTCCATTAACAATTTCTGTCAGGGTCTCTTGTTCCTTATCCTCATCAAAAACCGTCTTGAGCATTCTGACAGCATTAATTTTTGAAGCAGACTCAGTTCTACCTCTTACTATCTGAGCAAGGCAAACATTTTGTAAAGCACTAAGATTATTGAATAAGTTCGTGCTCTGAAAAACGAAACTGAAATGCCTCTTTCGAAATGCGGAAATTTCCGACTCAGACGTCTTCCATAAGTTCATTAAATCACAAGAACCGTTGTCGAATAAGAATTTCGTTTGGGGCTTGTTGACAATGGTGTTATTCATAAGACCTAAAGTTTCTAAAAGTGTGCTTTTGCCCACCCCAGAAGCCCCTACAAAGAAAACTATGTCACCAGATTTTATCTTCAAAGAAGATATTTCAAGGACTGGATATTGTGAATTTTTGTATTGACAAACGGCCTCCTCTATAAAGTAGCTCAGTGTATTACCCATTACCAGGAAAATCATTTAAAGGAACCCAATAATGCGTTGTTCCACCCATAATAAAGGAACGATCCGAATACCATTGAGGTCCGAAATTTGAACATTTTCTCATAAAGTCTTGGTAAAACGCGTCAAAATCCGGGTTCGTCGTATTCACCAAATCTTTTATACGCGTATATCTCAAGGAACCATAACGATTTTGACTGTCGAAAGGAATATTCATAGTGATTTTCCATACTTCGTCCAAGGTTAAATTATCGATATATGATTGTTCTACTTGAGATCCTAATATGGCCTTACTTTGTTCGGACAGTGCGTCTTTAAAAGAAATTTTAGACTTTGTCGTGTTCCCTCCTTTATAAAAATCTTCTAAGACTTGTTTTAGCCTATCAAATTCCGTAGAAGTCAAATAGACGACGTTATCATAACATTGAGACTTTTTACCATAAAACTCAGTACTAGTATATCCCACGAAAGAAAATTCATTTAAATTCCGTAACATTTGCGCACATTCTTCAAAACTCTTTCCAGTGCTTTCAGATAACTTTCTTGCCAAGTATCTTAAGAGCTCTTCTGAATATACTTGACCACTAGCCTTTGATACACCGCCATCACCACAAATCGCACGTAAATCGGCAATCTTCCTTGTCAAAGCATCTACGTTCTCATTTATCGCATTTTGAATATTCTTTTTTAGCTCAACTGTGGACATCGCTTCACCCATATTTGCGTATGTGAATCGTCCAAATCCATATAAATTGGTTATTACAATGTCATCTTGCATTACAAATTGAAAGGTGTTTTTTATCGCCGTATGTTGGATCAGTTCTCCACCCGAATTTAAAAATTCCGTTCTTCTATTGGCAAAAACACCTTTTATATATTCTTTACTATCTAGGTTGAAGGTCATATAGGAATAATCTGAGCCTTGTATCACCTGGAACGCAATAAAACTTACATCATAAGGCTCTAAAACAGATACGACCTCGTCGAGAGTAACAGAATCCGACTCATGATTACCAGCATCACCGATTAAGACAATAATATTAGTTTGACCTTCTACAAATCCAACCTCTGGTACTCCTTTGATAAATCCATTGTATTGAGCTTCAGGCAAATCTTTGTCCGCACTGATCCTAGGTGTATTTAGTAATTGTTTTTTAATTCGATCATAGTTGTCTGTCAATGGGTATACATTATATGACTGTGGGCCATCTAGATAATCTCTATAAATGATTGAACCAAATCTCACATTAGCTTTGACATCAAGACCTTGATCAATGAAATCTGTGATGCTAGAAACAACTGGCTGATAAAAACCATTCATGCTTTGCGTACCATCTATCACAAAGACCACATTTATATTCATCAACTTCGCCTGTAACTTATCGATCTCAGGTAAACAGGGAAGAGGTTTATTATTTTGTATCTCGTAATTAATTTGTCCGACGGTTGCCACTTTTTTATTTTTAGAGTCTATATGCTCTAAAACGGGCATTCTCATGATGTAAGGCGATAGCAAAGTGTCAGATACGACATTCTTCATTATTGCCCCCTCTGTTGGATTAGGACGATTATACATCGTTCGTAAGTCTCTTTCGTTAGGAAAGACGGGAATAATTTTTTTTTCATAGTCATCAACTGCACTCCTTTGAATTGAGGGTTCTAAACAAACTCGAGTATCCCAGCTAGTTATATTCAGATTGGCCATCCAACCCCTGACAGCACTTTGCGCTTGTGCTCTATTTTCGGAAATTTTATCTGTTAACGATAGTAATTTCGAAGTCTGCGTCTCCTTCAAAACAAAGTAAATTTCGAATTTATCTGATTTACCCTTAAACGATTTAGAATTCAAATCTGGATCTGAAAAATATTGATATTGAACTAAATCAGAATTCTCAAACTGGCTTGTATTGATGTTCGGATCAATAAAAGATATAAGTGCCATTCCTTTCTTCGGTGCAGATGTACCTGAACTTAGGAGTGCATATCTCGAGAGTATTAAATATTCTGCGTTTATCCATCCAAGATCTCGTTTACGATTCGATTTTAAAACCACATGCAGCCAACTACCTTTAATGTCCTTAACGTATAATGGCTCCATGAAATCAACCTTGCCACTTTCTCGACCATTAATACGGTCAAAAACGGGATTATTATCTCTATCACTATAAACAATCCACGTTCTTTCTGAGTTAAAATTAAGTATTGACAACGGAGTAGTACCATCATAAAATCTACTCATTTCGTCTTGACGAACGTAGTCAGAAAACTCTATTGGCTCGTAGTAAAATCCTTTCTTATTGACATTTTGGCCGAATGCAACTGTGACTGAAGTAATTGCAATGATTAAAAGGCTAAATTTCTTCATTGATATAGATGTATTTGAACTAATTCCTTGTTCTGTTTAAAGTACTCCTCATTTAGTTTTTTATCATTCTGTGAAATATATACCCTAATGTTCTCTGCGCTAACTCCATCAAGTTCTTGTTCGAGAATTCCTAACAAACCTCTCACGATCAAGTTATAATGATTGTATGATCCTGAGAATAGATTTGTTAATGAAGAAAAGTAATGAAGCGTAAAAGCATCCCTGCTAAGGCTTAAATCATCCAAACCCTCCATCACGTAGCGAATTGTTTGTATCGGGGTTGGTACATTAGGGTCCATTTCGGTAATCTTATCCAGTTTTATAGAATCATTTGCTTCACTTCCAAAAAATAATGGATTATTATCGTTACATACAACGACGAAAAATTCGTCTGTATTGTTCTTAAAGCTTCCTAATAAAGACGTGCATGTATCCACTAAAGGTTGAATTGATTTAATAGATGAATCATATAAACTACTCGCGTCAATAACAACCAAATGTTTTACTTGGCTGTGCAGAGGTAACGAAATAAACAGTGATGAAAAAATTAAAATACTTCGCCTAATAAATTCCATTATTTTTTCTTTTTAATCTTGATAATCACGCTTTTACAGTCCTTCGAAAGCGCTATTGGCGACGCTAACTCATACATTGTATTCGGACAGCCTGCAATAACTGTGGCATACAAAGTAGCCCAATCGCACTTTTCATTATCAATTTCACCTAGTACTTTAACTCCCGCCACTGAATTCGATAGATCCTTAAGTGCTTTCCTACTATCACAATTCGACAATACCTCGTAGATCTTGTTACTGATATCCGTTTCTTTAGATTGGTGCTCATTCGAGGGACAAGGTGGTGAACAAGTGTAAGATTGACCATTCCTTTTAGCTAATGCCACAGTATCCTTACGAGAATTACATACAATGTATACATCCCACTTTTTAAGACTTTCATTTATTGGGTTCCAAGAGGTTCTTTTCGCATAATTACCATTTTCTCCATTTATTGATATCAATATACCACCTTTTTCTATTTTCAATTTGCGTGATTGACTTTTAACATAGATACTTATTTCACAATTATCTGAGTTAGTAGTGTAACCAAAGTCATCCTCTTCAGCCGTTAATGGACACTCTGCCTTTGGATTTACAGGGCCACTTATTGATAAATGCTCCTTAATGTCATTTGCTTTAAACGTTGGATCTTTAAATATAAAACTGAAAGTACTCTCCACAGTATCCGGAAGGCAAGGGAATAGCTCTCCGGTATTTCTATCAAAACTTACAGGGCGATTGGTGCTTTTGTTGATGATTTTTTTGATTCTATCCGGAAATTCACTTTGAGTTTGACCGTTTTTATCAACCATTTTCAAAACAACTTTCCATGTAGCTCCTGAATTTTCAAACTTCACTCTGCATTCCGTTGAATTTAGTCCTGCACTGACAGTAGAATCACTACCGCTACGCATCTTTGTAAGGAGAAGTAACACTAGAACTATACCAAGTCCGATCAGGATTTTTTTCCAAGGTATGTCCGGTCCATTCGCGATATTTTTAATGTTCTTAGAATTACAGGATACACATTCCGTGGTAAAATCATTACCCTCAAATTCATGTCCGCAATCGTTACAGATAAACTTCATACTGTACTTACTTTATATAATAATTAAGTTTAAGGCCAAAGGAAAATAGTTCCGTGTATGCTCTTGTTGTATTTAAATACATTGATTCTATTTCAAAAGGGTTCCGCGCGACTTGATCAAATAAACTATTCTGTCCTCTATTACTTGTGGTGATTAAGAAACTTGGTTCTAATTCTAACCGAGGAAGTATCTCATAATTCAGGCCTAACTCTAAACCTAAGTAATAATTCAATGGATCAAATTCGCCAATGTAATAAGTATTGACCAAATGTTCACCAAAGTCATACACTCCGTTTTCTTCGAGTACGATGTGGTAAAATTCCGAACCATAAATGCCAGAGTATATTGTAGAGGCACTTGAACTATATTCATGCGTAGCCATAAGCAAGTGTGTGTAGTGAAACCCTGTATATATTTTAAGCCCATTAGACTTTTCGAACCCAAAATACGATTTGATACTTCCTGAGACTGCATTACGGCTAATTTTCCCAGTCTCTTGAAAATCTTTCATTTGAACAATTCTTTGATAGTCATGATAATCTGAGTCTGTGGATTTGAAAGACTCTGTATAATTATCCAATACAATATCGTAGGAGTCAAAGCCGTATAAATATCCTAACTCCAGTCGTGTCTGAAAATTGCGTTGTCGGCTATTCAAGATAATCAATCCGAAATTTACTTTGTTCGCAATATCGGAGCCCTTCCGCACTCCTTCATGACCTTCCCCAAAAATTGTAGGGATTGTGTAATTCGCACGATTTGAGCTGGCCGATAAATAAATTGACTTTCTCTTCATCCTAATGTTTCTGAAGTTTGAAAAAGCATCAATAGAATTACCCATCTCTCCACCTACATCCTTTATTTTAAATTTCTTTCGACTTATGTATTCAGAATTTCCTGGAATCTTAAAAGTATAATCCGCTTTCCCCGAGTGAACACGTATTAATACATTACCATATTGATTGAGAGAAATGGTATCTCCGCTAATGATTATTCGGCTAAAATCGTCATTTATATAGTGTGATTTATCACCTCGCCCTCTACTTTTCATATCAAAAAAGTAATATTTGACTTCAGGTTCGATCAGAATTACTTTTTGAATCCGTATCATACTATCTGAATAAGACATTACCATTTCTAAGTTTAGGGTATCCTGATATTTCCGGCGACTCTCATTACCTATTGAGTAAACGTACTTTTTAAATTGAACTCTTATAATACCCTCTCGAGTCGAAGATTTGTTCAATCGAATGGATTGAATTTCAGGCTGAATTTTTGTTTCCAATGGATCGATCACTGAATAATTCTTGCTGACATAAGCTTTAACTGACCAAATGGAATCTTGATTATTCATTGGAAGTATGTCATTGAAATGCTCTCCATCTGAAGAGAATAATTCCAAAAATGCATATTCATCCATCCTAGTCTCAAGTGTTGCTTTCTCAGTGTATTTATAGACAGTTTCCAAAGCTTTAAATCGTAACAATCGTTCCTCCGAAATGGAAGTCTGACCAGTAGTTTTAATCACTGATAAGCAAAACAACACACCTAGTATGAGACGTCTCATAATCATCTAGCAATAGTTATTTTCTTAATTATCAATCCCGTATCAGTAATTATACACAAATAGTAAATACCAGACGGTAGATTCAACATGAAATACCACTCGTCGTTAATCGTTGAATCAGGTCGTAAATCCCATTTTTTACCATCCATAGACATCAAATACAATTTATCGACGAATCTCAAATTACCCGAAATAGAAATATATCCTGTGGATGGATTAGGGTAAACAATGAAATCATCGAAAGTTGATTCTTTCACTGTTAATGCCTGCAAATTATCTCCATAATACGATGTTGATCTACAGCCCTGATTCTTTAACGTAACATAATAAAGATTTTGCGAGGTATCAATGTTATTTGCATATTGGCAGTATCGAAGGTTACTTGTTTGGACCACATTTCTTATACCTGTACTACGTGAAATATAACCCCATGAATAGATTAATCCAGCCGTTGAATCTGAACAAATCAAGATATTTGAAGGAGCTTTCCAAACAATTTCAGTTTTCGACGGAGCAATAGAATTATTAATCGACAGAGGTAATTTAATTTCTCTTTGACACAAAGTTCTCCGATTAATAATTAACGCCGTCAACGTATCCACTGAAAGAGAAGGAATACTATCAAAGTCAATAAAAACTCGATCCGTCATTCTCGATACAACTGTACCAGTTGAAAGCGACCAAATAATACTATCGTTAGATTCCGGTAAAATTCGATAATACTGTCCTTGAGCTCCATTGCAAATCTCATTAGGGCCAGTAATTATTGTAGAATCAAAGGCCGGTAGTGGATTTACTTTTATTCTAATCGAATCTGAGAACCTGATACCACAACCTTGACTTGACTCAACTTTGACGCGGTAGTATGCATTTTCATATTGGGGTATATTCCCTTGATAACTTGAGCTATTTATTCCTACTGTCGTCCAGTTTTGTATACCATTAGAAAACTCCCAAGTGTATGAATACGGGAGTCTTCCTCCCATAAATCCATTAGCTAATAACCCAGGGGGTATTTCACCAAAACAAATAGAATCCGTGTTATTTGAAACCATTACAATTCCGGCAATGAATTCGTTCGCAACATCTACCACATATGTATTCGAAGTATCCGGAACATTACAACCGCTACTAGAGATCACACGATACTCCTTCGTCGTTAACAACGAACCCGTACTGTGCGTCAAACTACTCGTACTGCCCGGAGAGACAGACCAACTACCACCCGGTAATCGACGCTCCCAAACATAACTATATACACTATCGCCCCCAGAGGCAACTCCTACACTTAATGACGTACCCGTATTGTAACAGATCTCACTACTAGTTGGACTGAATACACCCGAACTGATCGGATTGCGTACATTGACCTTAATCACATTTGAATACTCAACACCACATACACTCGTACACGAGACACGGTACCAACTAGACGAGGTCAAAACACCAGGATTCAACGTCGTAGAACTACTGCCCACACTCGACCAACCACTAATACCATTTAATGACTCCTGCCAATCGTAGGTAAAACTACCGTCACTACCCGTCGCAGAACTGCGCGTTAATAAACCCGCCGCACTGCCATAACATATCGTCTGTACACCACTAACCACCGAAGGAACAACATCCGGACGAACCGCAACTGTATACGGCAACGATAAAACACTGCCACAACTCTGACTCGAACTCACCGTCACACGATACTCCGTTGTAGACGTTAAACTCGTAGACTCCGTATAACTAGAACTGTTCGTGCCAACATTCACCCAGACTCCAGATCCCGAGACGCTACGCTCCCATTGATAACTATACGGTGAACGACCTCCACCAGCCACCACACTTAACTGAGTAGGTAACGTATTGTGACAGATCGTACTAGAACCACTCATACTTATCGCAGAGACCGAAAGATCGTTCGCAACATCTACCACATATGTATTCGAAGTATCCGGAACATTACAACCGCTACTAGAGATCACACGATACTCCTTCGTCGTTAACAACGAACCCGTACTGTGCGTCAAACTACTCGTACTGCCCGGAGAGACAGACCAACTACCACCCGGTAATCGACGCTCCCAAACATAACTATATACACTATCGCCCCCAGAGGCAACTCCTACACTTAATGACGTACCCGTATTGTAACAGATCTCACTACTAGTTGGACTGAATACACCCGAACTGATCGGATTGCGTACATTGACCTTAATCACATTTGAATACTCAACACCACATACACTCGTACACGAGACACGGTACCAACTAGACGAGGTCAAAACACCAGGATTCAACGTCGTAGAACTACTGCCCACACTCGACCAACCACTAATACCATTTAATGACTCCTGCCAATCGTAGGTAAAACTACCGTCACTACCCGTCGCAGAACTGCGCGTTAATAAACCCGCCGCACTGCCATAACATATCGTCTGTACACCACTAACCACCGAAGGAACAACATCCGGACGAACCGCAACTGTATACGGCAACGATAAAACACTGCCACAACTCTGACTCGAACTCACCGTCACACGATACTCCGTTGTAGACGTTAAACTCGTAGACTCCGTATAACTAGAACTGTTCGTGCCAACATTCACCCAGACTCCAGATCCCGAGACGCTACGCTCCCATTGATAACTATACGGTGAAATCCCACCATAAAGTGTATCAACATTTAAAGAAAAAACAGAATTGTGGCAAATCGTATCAAGACCAGCGATATTAACCAAAGTTAATGTCGAGTGAATCTCTGCATAGATAGACTTAACTAGGGTATCAGTTCCAAATGCAAATAATATTATTTCATAAAATCCAGTATTTGAAATACTATGGGAAAAAGACTGTACAGTAGAATCCACCAAAGATTCGCCTTGAATAGACCATAGAAAAGATGGTGTAGAACCTATTCCGGAATGAGATACAGAATAGGAAGAGTTGCTATTAAGACAAATATGCGCCGTATCAGCGGAATTAATCGATACTCCGTTCACTGAAATTGACAAAGACTGTGCCACCCCAAGATTAGAAGCAAAGAGGAACAGTAGGAGTGATTGAAATAATTTTGACATGATTTGGATTGGCAATTCGAAAATAACCAAAATTATTTAATTCGAGAGCAACTTAAATCTCTATCCCAATCCCGACGGATAAACCACAGAAGGATCATAATTACATTTCTCCTCCGAATAATCTTGAATGATATCCATCTCAAA
>Ga0209602_1002504_pt1 | contig 14953 bp, 16 predicted proteins | sample COGITO_mtgs_1205_3_FD_184810 | JGI IMG/M metagenome (GOLD analysis project Ga0209602, IMG submission 184810) | Pelagic marine microbial communities from North Sea - COGITO_mtgs_120524 (SPAdes) (version 2) | ecosystem: Environmental > Aquatic > Marine > Epipelagic ...
TAAACTAAATTAGTAAATTATAAATAAATTATTAAATAAATTTTAAGCTATAACAATCTAATAGGAAATAACACAAATCAAAAATCGTAATATTAATTTGTAATATTGTAAAAAGTAATATTCTAAAAAATCTAATTTGGCGATATTTTTGTTTAGCTTAATATAGAATGAGAAAATAATTCTGGATTTCGAATTTTTTAAGCTAAAATAATTTAAAATTAATTAATAATTTAAAATTAATTAATAATTTTAAATAATTTTATGGCGAAATTTATAAAAATAGATAAAATTTTATAAAAATAAAGATTTTCTCTTAAGATTTCTTTGAATTTGAAGAAAGTATAGAGTTTTGATTTATAGTATAAAGAATGTGCAATTTGTATTATTTTTATATTTATTTTATGCTTATTATGGTTTACGAATGTGTTATTTTGTATAAATAACTACTATTTTTGTAAATAATTTTGTTTTTAACCAAATTGAATAAAAAATATGTAAATTTAGTAAAAAAAGTATGTAAATTTAGTAAAAAAAGAAAGGCGGATGGCTTTAGCCATGCCCTCTGGGCTTCATGTGATACGGTTTAAGGGATGAATAAAAGTAAATAATTTTGTTTTTAACCAAATTGAATAAAAAATATGTAAATTTAGTAAAAAAAGTATGTAAATTTAGTAAAAAAAGAAAGGCGGATGGCTTCAGCCATGCCCTCTGGGCTTCATGTGATACGGTTTAAGGGATGAATAAAAGTAAAAAAAGAAAGGCGGATGGCTTTAGCCATGCCCTCTGGGCTTCATGTCATACGGTTTAAGGGATGAATAAAAGTAAATAATTTTGTTTTTAACCAAATTGAATAAAAAATATCTAAATTTAGTAAAAAAAGTATGTAAATTTAGTAAAAAAAGAAAGGCGGATGGCTTCAGCCATGCCCTCTGGGCTTCATGTGATACGGTTTAAGGGATGAATAAAAGTAAAAAAAGAAAGGCGGATGGCTTCAGCCATGCCCTCTGGGCTTCATGTCATACGGTTTAAGGGATGAATAAAAGTAAATAATTTTGTTTTTAACCAAATTGAATAAAAAATATCTAAATTTAGTAAAAAAAGAAAGAGGTTATGACGCTTTATAAATGTGCTTTAATTAATAGACTTTTTAAGTTATTAATATTATTATTATTATCGATAATAATAATAATAATAATAAATAAAATAAAAATTGATATAAAGACATTATTAATAATATTATAAAATTATTATTAAATTAATATGTCTAGTTTAGAACTTAATTATACATATTCAGGTCTAGAGACAGATAGATTATATAAAATAATACAATATCTATCTGATCTAGATAAACTAAAAGCAGAAAATAATCATCTTATAAAAACAATATATATATTAAAATCTCTAATACTAAGAGCAACTTCAGATAAATATAAAGCAGATAGAAGAATTCGTAAACTATTAAATAGAATAGAATATATCAAAGACAAACACAATATAGAAACAGATGAGGAATCAAATCATCCTTCTGATAAAGAAGACATACCAGATCCAGAAGAATTTGTAGATAATGATGAGGATGACACTCCATATTATACATATAATAGAGAATTAGAAAAAAAACATTTAGAAGAAATGTGTTTTAAATGTGAACCCGATGTTAATATATTACAAAAAAATCACATATCTACAGGTATATGTGATTGTGTTAAAGATTTTTTAAATAATCTTACTATTTCTAACAAATCTAAATATGAAGAATTTTTTATAGATAATAAAACAAATACTACAAAATATCATTATCTAAAAATGCCTCAAGGTATTATTATAGAATGTCGACTTATTAAATACGATAAACCAAATGCTAAAATTAATGCACCTCGTCAAAAAATAATAGGTAATAAATCAAAAGATGATATTCTTATTGATTTACTCAATAATACAAATAAAAAAAATACAAAACAACAAAAAATACCTTGTATAGGTATTACTGAAACTAACGATAAAAAAAATGATAAACCATGTTTATTGGCATGGTGTTACGAAAATATAAATTTAACAGATAATTTTCCTGAATTTAATAAAGAACAATGTAGATATATTGAATACGCATTTGTTCAAAATAATATACTTTTCCCTTCTACTATCTAAATATGAAAACTTGAAAACTGGAAAACTTGAAAACTTGAAAACTTGAAAACTGGAAAACTGGAAAACTGGAAAACTGGAAAACTGGAAAACTGGAAAACTGGAAAACTGGAAAACTTATATATATAAATTATGTGGTATTTTAAAATTAGCACTTGAAATTATCCAACTTATAAAAATTATAGTTGCTCCAGCCCATATTGATATATAATGATTTACTAATGCTATTTGTATATTATTTAAAGACAAACATATTGGATTACCTAAATTAATAGGATTTAATATAAATCCTTTTAAACCAGTATTATAACAATAAATAGACAAAAAATAAAAGGATATCCATTGAATACTTGAAATTATACCAATAGAAAATATAAATGATACAAATGTATTCTTTAATAAAAAAGTTACTTTGTTAAACAAATAATAATTAGTATTCATTTATACTAATTTTAATAATTCTTTTTTTTAAATAAATACTATAATAATAAAAAAAAAATAAAATTTATTATAATACTAATAATAAATTTATTTTTTTTTATGATAAAGCTCCTAAAATTAAATTATAATATAAAAAAAATATTATAAACTAATTTTATATATTATGATTGAAACAGGGTTTTTTGCAATAATAATGATTTTAAGTATATTGTTTATATATAGTAATTTTAAATATGATAAAGAAAAAGATATATTACATAATTAATGGGAAAAGTTTGAGCTACTCCTGGTATTTGACAATAGGAAACGTATTAGAATTTAAAGCAAATTGAATTTCATGCTCAATGTGGAGAGAAGGCTTATTTCTTTGTTTTTGATATTTTGTATTTTTTTTAGGATTTGTATGATAATCAGTCTTATATGTGAAATTCTTACGATCTTTTTTCCTATAAATATCTTGTGTTTTCTGAAAATGTCGATAACTATAGTTTGCGTTAATGACAGACTCTCTTTTAGGCGACGGCATTTAATACTTGATATATTGTGTAAATTTTATAATCAAATTTTTTGATCTACTAAATTAAACGTTGAAAAATAAATTTGATTATAAAATTAATATAATATTTTATATATTAATTTTAGATGAAGAAAGACAGTATTACTTTGAACAATGAAAAATGTATAGACAATATAATTAAAACAAATAAAGGTAGTATTACTGGAATTATAGACATTGTAACACCAAATTATATATTATTAAAAGATGGAAGATGGTTTACAAATCCTTCTACAGTATCTGATACAACTAGAAAACATTACAAAAATAATAAGTAAACTATTATATTGCATGAAGATTATCAACTAGAAAACATTACAACAAAAATAATTATTATATTATTATGGATAATAATATAATAATTATTTTTTTATTATATTATAGATAATAATTATTTTTTTATTATATTATGCATAATATAATATAATGTAGAAAAATTAATGATAATCTAATATATATATATATATATATAGAATGAATTTTGAATTTACAAATAAATTATTACATAAAGAGATTGATTGTTATGTATTTTTAGTTTCTAAGGAATATTCAAATACTATTAAAACTGTAGAGGATAATTTAGGTATATTTTTTCCAAATAATTTCAAATATAATTTTAAAGGTAAATCTGGAGAAATAAAACTATTTTATTATAATAACTTTACGATTATATTAGGGGGTATAGGTTGTATAAATGGTAAAAATATAGATAAAACTATATCAATAATAGGAAAAAAATTAAAAAAAAGTAATTATGACAGAATTTTAATAGGAAGTTTTAGTGAATTGAATGAAGAAAATTTATTGAGTAATCAGTTTGAAAGTTTAATAAATTCAATGTATAAATTTGAAAAATATATAAATTCAAATGATAGTAGTAGTAGTAGTAAAAGAATTTATTTATATAGTGAAGATATAAATAATGCGAAATGTATAAACGAATCAATATATGTAGGAAAGTTATTAGATTTTACAAGAGATATGGTAAATGAACCGGCAAATATTGTAAATTCTATTTATATAGAGAATACAATAAAAAGTTTATTTGAACAATCAAATATTGAAATAGAGATACTTAATCAAAAAGAATTAAAAAAAGAGAATTTAAATTTAATATTAGCAGTAAATAGAGGAAGTGATAATCCAGCAAAAATGATAATTTTAAGAAATAAACTGTCATTAAATAGTCCAGAAAAAAAATCAAAAATATTTTTAGGAAAAGGTGTAACTTTTGATTCGGGTGGATTAAGTATAAAATTAAGAGGTATGGAAGAAATGAAATGTGATATGGAAGGTGCAGCAATTATAATAAGTTTATTTAGATATATAAATGAATATAAATTACAAGAAAACTATATTGGTATAATCCCTTTGGTAGAAAATATGATAAATTCAAATTCTATAAGACCTGGTGATATAATAAAATCGTATAGTAAAAAAACAGTTGAAATTGTAAATACAGATGCGGAAGGAAGATTAATTTTAGCAGATGGAATTTCTTATGGAATTAAAAATTTTAATCCAGAATATGTTATTAATATAGCAACATTAACAGGTTCAGCATTTAATACTTTTAATGGTTTATCAATGGTAATGTTAGGAACAAATAAAAAATTAAAAAATGATATTAAATATGCAGCAAAATTAAAAAATGAAAAAATATGGACATTACCATTATGGAGAGATTATATAAAACTAACTAAATCTGAAATAGCAGATATAACAAATTCAAGTATAGGTGTTAGAGCAGGAACAATAATGGCAGCGGCATTTTTAAAAAATTTTGTAAAAAAGAACATTAAATGGATACATATAGATATAGCTGGTGTAAATTTTATACAAAAAGATTCTAAAACATTGTTTAGTGGAAGCACATGTATAGGTTTAAGAACATTAATTCAATTTGTTAAAAATGATAGTAACAATGCGTAGATTTGATAGGAAAAATATATATTTATTAAGTACTTTGAATGAAAGACACATATAAAGATCCTAAAAGAAAAATTGGTTCTCAATCGGAAACTCCAATTATTAAATATAAAGATGATAAAATAATAATAGAAGGATATCAACAATTTATAATAGATAAAAAAACTAAAAATATACAATATGGTTCTAAAAAAGATAAATTTAATTATATTAACGAACTTATGAAATTACTAAATAGTGAATATAAATGCAAAACAATAATAGATATAGGTTGTAGTTCAGGATTAACAAGTTTAATAGCATATAATAATAATTTTGAAAATATACTTAGTTTAGATCATGATCCTGAATATATTGACACATTAAAAACTATTAAAAATCATTGTAATATAACAAAAATAAATGAATTAGTATATTCTTTTGGAGATAGTATTATAGGAAAATATCCATTTTGTCAGTGTAAATTTGATGTAGTTTTTTGTGGAGCTATAATTCATTGGATTTTTTCATTAACAGCAGATTTCAGGAATTTTGATAGTATAATGTCTTACCTTATATCATTAACAAATAATATATTAATTATTGAATGGATTGACCCAAAAGATAGTGCTATATCTAATTTACATCATATAACACTAAGAAAATTAAATAATGATCAACCATATAATACTGAAAATTTTGAAATTGCTATAAAAAAATTTTCAACTATTATTTACAAAAAAAAATCTGATGGACCATATAGAATAATATATACACTTTTAATTAATCAAAAATAAAAATTTATTGTTATTATTATTATTATTATTATCTATAATAAACTTATATCATATTAATTTTAACCTACTTAAAGTTGTTTTATCATCTAAATATCCTCCTGGTTTATTATAATTTTTAATATCCCATAAACCTATATTACAAGATAATTGATAATTTATTGAAGCATACCCAAAATCACATAAATAAATTTTTTTATTTTTTACTAATATTTCTTCTTGTTTTATATCATTATGTTGAACATTTATAGACTCCATATCTAATAATATTTTTTCAAATTGTTCTTTTAAATCTTCAGGTTTATTTTGTAAATTAATAGCAACACCACAATTACTAAATATAAAAAATTTTAAATTATCATCACAATATAGTAATCTTGGACACCAATCAAATTGTTGTAATAACTCTACAATATATTTTTCTCTTCTATATACATCATGTGTTTCACTTTCAATATTAGATATATATTTTACAAATATATCAGGTGCAGTAAAACTTTTTGAAGTATGTCCTTTATCACATACTTTTAAATTATTTTTTAAATCGTTTATTTGATTTTGTCTTAACATTTATAAATAGATTTAGATTTTTCTTTAGAAAACAATGAAAAATTAAAAATCTAAATCTATTTATAAATGTATAATAATCTTTTAACAAAATCATTTGATAATTTAGTAACCAATAATAACAAAACTATAATTGAAGAAATATTAATTGAAGAAATATTAATTGAAGCTATAAAAAATTGTCAAAAAAATTGTGCTTTTTCTACATTTATGTATATTTTTCATAAATATAATTCTCTACAATCTATAGATAAAACACAATCTGGAAATTGTATATCTCTATCAATATATATACAAAAATACTTATTTAAAAAATATAAAATCATTAGTTTTTTAATCCCTGCTACTATTCCAAATAAATATACAGTTAAAGGATATTTAGATATATCACATGTAGCTTTAGCTATAAAATTTAATGAAAATATTATATATATAGTTGATCCAGCATTCTATTTTTTAAATCCAATTAAAATAAATAAAAAAAATATGACCTGTTCTACTATTTATTGTAAAGATATATATCAAAATACTACAGATATTATTAATAGTTGTCCTAAAAGATTAAATAATGATAAAATATTTAATAAATATCAAACTATACCTAAATATACATATTATGCTAAATCTTATTATATACAAGATAAAAATGATTATTGGTATTATTTTTTAACAGAAATTCTTAATCCTGATGAGGCTATTTCTTCATTTTTCATACCTATTAAAAAATATCCATTTTTAGTTACTACTATTTTAGATGATAATGGTGTATGTAAATTACATACACATATTAAAATAACAAATGATTTATTAATTATTACAGATTCATATAATAATAATAATTCTTATAATTTAAAAGATTTAAATCAAAATACAATAGACTATTTAAATTTAAATTTAAATAAATTTTTTATTGAAACTCTTAATTATTATATTAAAAATGCATCTAATAAAATAAATCAATATATAACTTAAAGATAACTTATATTTAATTTTTAGATATGAATTACAACATTCATAATAAAAAAATATTTATATCTTATGTTTATTATCCATCTCCATCAAATGATTATAATTTATCATATTTTATAGATAATGAGATTAAATATAGAGAAAATGTTTTTTATTCTATAGTAATAAATGGACAAAATTGTTCATATACTATTCCTAAATTACTTAATGTTAATGTTATATATCGTGATAATATTGGTTTTGATTTTGGGGGATACAAAGCTTCTTTAGATTATGCCAATTGCAATAACTATTTAGATAAATTTGATTATTTTTTTTTTATGAATAGTGGAGTTATTGGACCAATATTAAAAGATAAATCTCAAGAATGGTATTCTAAATTTACTACAAAATTCAATAATTTAACAAAATTAATAGGAACTACTATAGTATGTTTACCTAAATATGATTCAGGAGGTTTTGGACCAAAAGTTGAAGGTTTTTGTTTTTGTTTAGATAAAAAAGGTTTAGAATTAGTATTAAAAGATGGTAAAATATTTTATAATCATGAAACAAAAAGAGATGCTATTATAAATGGTGAATATGGTTTATCAAGATGTATAATAAATAATGGATTTACAATAGATTGTATGTTAGATAAATATAAAAATATAAATTGGTATGATGGTCGAAATCACTTTTTAAATCATAATAAACATCCTTCTAGATATAATTCATATTTTGGTATAAGTATTAACCCATATGAAGTTATATTTCATAAATGGTATTGGAATGATTGTCCTTATGTATCTTTAGATATTATTGAAAATCATACTCAAAAAAAATTTATAAATTAAAAAACTAACTACCATTCTTTTTTATTCCAGTCTGCCCAAATTTCATTCATATCTTTATCTGTAATTCTACTATATGGACGTATATCATATAATTTTTTTATTCTTTTATCATATATATCTTGTGGTCTTTTTATATAGTATGCTTTTTCTCTAAAACCATTCTTATTTGCTCCTAATTTGATTTTATTTGATTTATTTGTAAGAGAAGATAAATAATAATAAGCTATTGATTTTCTATATTCATCGTCAGGACAATTTATTTTTTCAGGAACACCATGCCAGCTATCTTCTATTGTTTCAAAAATTACCGCTACATTTTTTTTGGGAAATATTTTTTTTACACAATTTTCCATATTTATATCCCATAATTGAAGATCTCCTTTCCAACTTTCTTCCCAATATTCATTTACAAAATAAATAATATTTAACATTCTTTGTTTATTAAGATAAACATGTTTCTCATAATCTAGATGCATATTTAATCTTCCATATTTAGGCATCATATGCATTCCTCCTCCATGTAAAAATTTATCATATTCTAATTTCTCTATATTAAATATCTTTTCAAATTTATTTATTAATTTATTATGTGATAATGCAAAAAATAAATTTTTTATATTATTATCTATTTCATTCATATCATCTAATGCATATTTTACTTCTAGGGGATTTTCATATTTCCAAAATTTATTATTCGGCTTTTCTGGATAGCTATCTTTTATTTTTTCATAATAATCTTCTTGTAAAAAATTTTCTATTACACAATATTTAAATGGATCTACACAAACCTCTACTTCATTATTTATCCAATCACCAAAAATATCTATATTTGAATCATTTATATCTTTTTCAGATATTTTTATACTCATTAATATATATTTATTAATAAATATATATTTTTATACTCATTATAAAAATATATATATATACGCATTTTTAATTTAGGCACTGAATGACGTTCCACAACCACAAGTCGATTTAGCATTTGGATTGTTAAATTTAAAACTATTTCCTAAAATATCATTCTTATAATCTATTTCTGTTCCTAGAATATATAATAAAGATTTATTACATAATATTATTTTTATATCATCTTTTATATATAATTCATCATACTTTTCGGGAACTTGATTTGTCGGTTTTAAAAAATAATCAAAACCATTACAACCACCCGATTTTATACCAAATAAAATATATTTGCTATTATAATTTTTTTGTATATTTTTTAATTGAAAAAATGCTTTTTCAGTTATTTTTAATAATGTCATAATTATAATTATTATTAGATTTAAACTTTAACATTCCTTTTTATTATTATCTATATTATCTATTTAAAAATATATCCTTCCCTAATAAATTATCTATCACTGTCTTCTTCCTCTCATACCTCCTAACCAATTGTCTATCTAAACATGCTACTGATATTACATTATCTTGTTGAAGTGCTAATTGTTCATATCTATATTTACTTAATTTAATAGGTTTATTATAAGTATTTACCCACGATTTATCTAAAAATTCTTTTATCGCATTTTGTCGCTCTATATGAGTTGGTTTATATCCCAATCTAATACAATTATTTATAAATTGTCCATATGAATGTGAAGGTAAAAATTTCATATTTTAATATATAGATTATGTTTTTTTATTCGTCTTTAAATTAAAACATATCAATTTTTTTTTATTTTACTTTTTAGATAGAAATCTAAAAAATACTATTTTTTGAGGTGAAACTACGTTATTTTATCAATGCCTCCAGCAGGAATCGAACCTACATGATACCATTACAAGTGGTAAATTCTACCATTGAATTATAGAGGCAAATATGAAGTTTAATGATTATTTTTCATCTTTAGATTATAATTCTCCTCTAATCTCATATAGGCTTAATATACAGGATTCGAACCTGCGCGCGACGTTTTTTTGAAGAGAAAAAAGAAAAAAGAAAAAAGAAAAAAGAAAAAAGAAAAAAGAAAAAAATTTATATTTAGATAATTTACCTAAACAGTGCAATATATTGTGCTAGAAACCTGGATTGAACAGGTGGCCTTTAGATCTTCAGTCTAACGCTCTCCCAACTGAGCTATTCCAGCAAATTTGACAAATCCGGTAATCGAAACCGGGTCTCAAGTACCACAAACTTGTGTGCTAACCACTGCACCAATTTGTCCATCCTCGACAGGACTTGAACCTGTAGCTTCTGGTGCCGAAAACCAGCGCTCTATCCAGTTGAGCTACGAGGACTACAAATCAATTTTTGGAATCGAACCAAAAGACTTTCTTGATAATTAACAAGACGTTTTTCCACTAAACTAATTGATATTTACGGTTTTTTTGGGGTGATTTACGTCGCTCTACCTACTGAGCTAATAAGATTTCTCTTATGAAGGAATTGAACCTCCGACCAACGGCTTAAAAGGCAGTCAAAATTGCTGTGAAAAAACCTAAATATATATATATGTTAACGTATATAGTTGCATATTTTCAAGTAAAATCTTACTATAGTATCCGGAACTAATATACATTCTATTATAGACCCCCTCCTAGGATGTCAATTCAACCCGTCTATAATTGTAGGAGCCCGTAGGTCACAATTGCTCCCCCCATGAAGCTTACTTAACACAAGCTTCCCAACTTATATTCACCGCCTGTGGGGATCGAACCCACGACCACACGGTTAAAAGCCGTGCGCTCTACCTAACTGAGCTAAAGCGGTAAAATACTTTACACCTCCTATCTACATTACTTAATACAAGCTTCCCAACTTATATTCACCGCCTGTGGGGATCGAACCCACGACCACACGGTTAAAAGCCGTGCGCTCTACCTAACTGAGCTAAAGCGGTAAAATACTTTACACCTCCTATCTACATTACTTAATACAAGCTTCACAACTTATATTCGCCGCCTGTGGGGATCGAACCCACGACCACACGGTTAAAAGCCGTGCGCTCTACCTAACTGAGCTAAAGCGGCAAAATACTTTACACCTCCTATCTACATTACTTAATACAAGCTTCACAACTTATATTCGCCGCCTGTGGGGATCGAACCCACGACCACACGGTTAAAAGCCGGGCGCTCTACATAACTGAGCTAAAGTGGTATTATGGTCGATATGGGGCTTGAACCCATGACATCTGCGTTATAAGCACAGCGCTCTACCGACTGAGCTAATCGACTATAATTATTATTATTATACTATCTATTATAATATCTTATGTTCTTTATACACAAACTTACCTCCTGTTCATACCACTTCTTTTCATACCACTTCTATTCATTGTCGTTAGAATTATTCTAACATACAATAATTTAATTTCTAAAAAATTATACAGTAACAAATACTATACCTTATCTTGATACAATCGCTACCGACTTGATACTGGAATCGAACCAGCTTTTTTTATATACGCTTTGTTTTATACTATTATTATTATAGATAATATAATATAATATTAACAAGCTAAAAAAAACATCTCCAATAATATTCGAACATAAAATATATTTTAAACAATATACATTCTTATTATATTACTAGATATCAAGCTTGCGCCCACCGTGGGGCTCGAACCCACGACCACACGGTTAAGAGCCGTGCGCTCTACCAACTGAGCTAGACGGGCCTTTAATTATCCATTGCATTATGAATTTTAATAAATATGAGCGGTTCCACTGGGAATTGAACCCAGGTCTCCTGCGTGACAGGCAGGGATACTAACCACTATACTATAGAACCACACTCAAAAACAATTCTACCTAAAACTAGATTCTTTTTTGTCTGTATATGGGAATCGAACCCACTACCACATGCTTAAAAGGCATACGCTCTACCATATGAGCTAATACAATATTGCTGTGAGAACCTTTTTACCCACACATAATATATAACAACTTAATCTTATATAGTTTCCAAAAATTATGAACTAGTCTAATTATCCTTCTATTAAAGACTTTCTTCTATTCGACATATTAACATAGTATGCTTTGCTTAACTAAGTATGCTTTGCTTAACGAAGTATGCTTTGCTTAACGAAGTATGCTTTGCTTAACGAAGTATGCTTTGCTTAACGAAGTATGCTTTGCTTAATATGACCTAACTATTAGCTAATTGCTTATAATTAGGGTTTATGCTTATATTATATCAATTTTAGTTTTGTTTGCTGTATGAATGAATCTTATTATCCCTTCATTACTAGAGTTAAGATTGCTATACTCTGCTCCAGGTTTGCGCTTACTTCATTCTAATAGGCCTATTATATATTTGGTTATTTAACCTTAATAACCAAGGAATGTTTATATTATTATATTATTTGCTGTAAGAAAACCAACTCTTTTCTGTTATTTTTCCCTCGCGGGGAATTGAACCCCGGTCTTCACTGTGAAAGAGTGATGTCCTAACCACTAGACTACAAGGGAAATCTTTGGACTGATAACGTTTGCATAGTTTCTCCACCACCAGGTCGTCGTATGCGGACCCCCAGGAATCGGACCCGGGTTGTTTTTATTAAAAGTAAAAAAGTTTAAGAATTGCTGTGTGTTATCATCTCCAAACATAGCGGAGAACGGTTTCGATCCGTTGACCTATGGGTTATGGGCCCATCACTCTCCCCCTGAGCTACTCCGCTATCTTCCCTATTATTATTATTATCGATAATAATAATATATTACTTAGGCTCCTAACTTGCTTGAAACCAATAGGTCCTACCGGGAGTCGAACCCGGGTTATTACCTTCAAAGGGTAATGTGCTAAACCACTACACTATAGAACCGAGCCTGTCTCATCAGTGTGGGTAGGCCAACTCCCACATACTCTATCTATTCGATAAAGTTTCGACTTATTATTTAACATAGTATGCTTAGCTTAACATAGTATGCTCCATATCGGGATCGAACCGATGACCTACGCGTTATTAGCACGTCGCTCTACCGACTGAGCTAATGGAGCAAATAAATGGAGCCGATCGGAGTCAAACCTATCATACATAAAATATCTATTAATATTTTTATGTATCTTCAAGAGCTCTATTATTATATCGATATTATCCATAATAGATAATAATAAACATGCTTGGAGTGGGGTTCGAACCCACGCAGTTTTCACTAGTAGATCTTAAGTCTACCCCCTTAGACCTACTCGGGCATCCAAGCTTTTTACTTATAACATTTTAGACAATAAAAATTTGTATTTAAAATTGCTGTTAGTTATAAACACCTACGCTTCATATCGGGATCGAACCGATGACCTTCCGGTTAACAGCCGGACGCTCTGCCAATTGAGCTAACGAAGCAAATATTCCTATCTTAATTATTATCGATAATAATAGATAATAATAAACATGCTTGGAGTGGGGTTCGAACCCACGCAGTTTTCACTAGTAGATCTTAAGTCTACCCCCTTAGACCAACTCGGGCATCCAAGCTTTGTTTAACTTATAACATTTAAGACAATAAAAAGTTGTATAAAGAATTGCTGTTAGTTATAATCACCTACGCTCCATATCGGGATCGAACCGATGACCTTCCGGTTAACAGCCGGACGCTCTGCCAATTGAGCTAACGGAGCAAATATTGGTATCGCAAATTAAGTCAATGAAGACTTATTCTAGTTCTCAGCTACCAGATTCGAACTAGTGACCCACTGATCTACAATCAGTTGCTCTACCAACTGAGCTAAGCTGAGCAACAAATTTCTATTTAATTATAAACGGTAAATTAAATATTGCTGGTAGAAATCTTTTGACTCATTACTTCCCCCATAGTAGTTATTGCTCGCTACCAGGCTTGAACTGGTGACCTCTGCGTTATAAGCACAGCGCTCTAACCGACTGAGCTAAACGAGCTTACCTAATACTACTTATTGCTCGCTACCAGGCTTGAACTGGTGACCTCTGCGTTATAAGCACAGCGCTCTAACCGACTGAGCTAAACGAGCTTACATAATAATATTAATCGCCCACCGTGGGGATCGAACCCACGACCACACGGTTAAAAGCCGTGCGCTCTACCTAACTGAGCTAGATGGACCTTACATATATACTTTTTTTATTTTATTATTATTATCGATAATATATAGATAATAATCCATTTACTATTCATATCTCTTTTTTTTTTTTTATTATATTATTTTTATTAACCATTCATATCTTTTTATACCCTACCTACCCTCTATATACACATATATATAAATTATCTTTAAATAATTTTATACTTTATATAGTTATTATCCATAATATTAACCATAATATTAACCATATATTTTATACTTATATAAAGTAATGTTTAAATACCTTCCTCTTATCTATATATATAATAATAATATATATATAGATTTTAATTTTTTATTATTTTACGCAATTATATAAATAACCACTATATTTACATTCTATTTATTTATCTTTATTTAAATTTTTTTCTTATAATTATTATAATTATGATTAAAATATTAAAAAATAATATACCTTGGCTATATCAAATTATTATTGCTATCTCTATTGCTTTGTGGTTTGATGGCGTTAATATGATTACTAGAACATTCTTTAATCCTTCTAGAAATGTTGGTTTTATGTTTTGTAGTATCGCATTACTTATATTTATATTAGACGATGGCAGTCTTAATGAATTACATCGTATTGACAATGACAATAAACATTCTTACAATAAACCTAACAATATTGCTGCTGCTATGGCTGGTATTAATAATTAACATATCATTTTTTTTTTTTTTTTTTAATAAT
>Ga0209602_1002510_pt1 | contig 14945 bp, 15 predicted proteins | sample COGITO_mtgs_1205_3_FD_184810 | JGI IMG/M metagenome (GOLD analysis project Ga0209602, IMG submission 184810) | Pelagic marine microbial communities from North Sea - COGITO_mtgs_120524 (SPAdes) (version 2) | ecosystem: Environmental > Aquatic > Marine > Epipelagic ...
ATTATCATTATTTGAAAGTGATAAAATAGTTAGAACTGTTTTTAAATATTCAAAAAGAATGCAACGAGAATGTTTTATTGATTTAAATAATAATATTAATCAATATATGCCAAAAGATTACATTAATAGCACTTGTATTTTGACAAAAAATGATTAAAAATATAAATATTATATATAATCAATATGAAATATATTGGTGCTCATATTTCTAAAGATACTTCTATTATGAAAACTATACATAATATGTCTAACAATAATGGTAATGCATTACAAATATTTGTATCTTCCCCTATGAATTCTTCATTACCTAATATAGCTAAAATATTAACAGAATCTAAAAATATTAAAGAATATTTAAAAAATAATAATTTTAAATTAGTTGTACATGGTTCTTATGTTATTAATCTCGCAAACTCTAAAATTAATAAAAGAACTGTAGATATTCAAGATAGATGGTGGATTAATTTATTAACTAAAGAATTAGATGCCGCAAATATTTTAAATGCAGAAGGAGTTGTTTTACATGTTGGTAAATATACAACAAATTCTATTCCAGATTCTATAAATATAATGTATGACTCTATTAAATTTATTATTGAGTATATTAAAAAAAATAATTATAATACTAAACTTATACTTGAAACTCCATCGGGTGCTGGTACTGAATTATTAACTAATATAGATGATTTTATTAAATTTTACAATAAATTTACATTGAATGAAAAAAAACATTTTACAATTTGTTTAGATACCGCACATATATGGTCAAGTGGTTATGATATTAACGAATATTATAAAAAAATTAAAACAATTAGAGAACATATTTCTATTATTCATTTAAATAATAGTAAAGTTAAAAAAGGTTCAAATGTTGATAGACATGAATTTATTGATGCTGGTTTGATTAAAAAGCAAGATTTAGAAACCTTCTTAAAAAATATTAAAACAAATCCACTTATTATTTTAGAAAAACCTACAACAAATTACATTGATGAAATACATTGGATTAGTAAAAATTTAATTAATCAATAAAAAATTGATATTTAAATTATGTAATTATAATTACAATAATAATGAATTATTTAATAATTATTCCAATTTTAATTATATTTTATTTAAACATTATTTTACAAAAACCTATGATAAATTATATTGATGAAATAGATTGGATTTGTAAAAATTTAATGAATCAATAAAAAAAATTGATATTTAAATTATGTAATTATAATTACAATAATTATGAATTATTTATTCATCATTCTAATGCTTATTATATTATATTTCAATAGTGTTAATTCAACCAAAATTGTTTTAAAACTTAAAAGAACAGATTCAAACAAAATTATTTTAAAACTTAGAAGAACAGATAATTATGAATTATCATATAATTTTATAAATCATACTACATTTTATACAAAACATATAGTTTATTAATTTAATATTCTAAAAAATATTTATTATTTATTATTTATTATTTATTATTTATTTTTTTTAAATTAATTTTATTATTTATTAATTCGATATTTTTTAAACTAAAATCATTTATTTTATTCTTTTTTATTATTTTTATTAAATTTTTATAAAAATAATCTTTTTTATTATTAGTCTCTTTTTTACTATAATAAGCCCATCTAAATTTTTGTATTTTATATTCTTTTATTTTGGTATCTTTAAATTTAAAAGGACTTTTTAATGTTTTAATATATTCTTTAATAACTTCATCATTCATTATAGAACTTTTAATTTTATTATTTTTCATTATTTTTTTTACAATATCATATGGTTTGCTAAATTCATAATGCGGACATACTATTTGTTTTTTAGGATAATCTTTTAAATTATCCTTAATATTATCTATAAACACAACATTATTATTAAATACATTTAATATTTCTTTTTTATTTTTTAACATTTTATATTTATTTTGTAATCTTGATATGATAATTTTAAAAACATTTGATAATGATTTTGGATAATACTCCATATGATATGAATTTTCACGTGTAAAATATGGTTTATTAAATTTTATTTTAGCAGCTTTTTCAATATTTTCTACAAGTCCTCCATGTGTCCATGCATAACTTGAATTAGTATATACATATATTTCTACATTTTTATATTTTTTTTTAATAAATTTTACAAAATTTACAAAGTATGGTCTTAATAAGCCTTTTTTTAATACATTTACAAAATTTAATTTTTTCTTACATATATTTTTTATATTTTTTTTCTGACATATCATTTGAATTAAATCTAATAAGTATGATTCATGAATAGGATATGTTATATCCCCAATTATACAATGATCTACATCAAATATAAAAATATATGGTATATTTTTTTTCATATTTAATTATCTATTTTATATAATTATAAAAAATGATTTATATTTTATGTTTATTCTAGATTTATAATGAATAAACATAATAAAGATGTTGCAAATCAATATAATTTAATATATAAATCATTTGATACATCTCGAGTTAGAATTTGGAACAATGTTAAATTATTTTTATCACATTATAATCGTAATGATAGATTACTTGATTGTGGTTGTGGTAATGGTAAAAATATGATTTATGCAAATAATTTAGGTTATAATTGCGAAGGATATGACATTTCTACAAATTTATTAAATATTTGTATTACAAAAAATTTAAATGTTTATTATTCAGATGTATTGAATATGAATTTAGATAAAAAATATGATAAAATTATTGCAATTGCAGTTTTGCATCATCTTGAAACATTTGAAGAACAAGTTTTAGCAATTGATAATTTATTAAAATGTTTAAACGATAATGGTACCTTATTAATATCATTTTGGTCAAAAGAAATATATTTTAATAATACAACTAATAAAAAAAACAAAAATGATTATAGAAATTTTAATAAAGGACCTAATTTAGTTGATTGGAAATTAGATAAAAATACTGTTATTAAACGATATTATTATATACATGATTATGATAGTATATTAGAATTAGTAAAAAAAATAAATGTTAAATATGTTATAACATGGGAATTACAAAATTGGTTTATTATATTCTATAAATAAATTATTTATATATACTTTATAGAAGTCTTATGATTGTTACAAAAAAAAAATTATGTCTATGTTTAACAATTACTTTTATAATTATAGTTTTATTAATTGCTTTTATTTTATATTTTTTTCAATCATATAAAAATATAAATTATAAATTCAATGAACAACAAAAATATTATGACAATTATAAAAACACTAATAATAATGAAATAAATAATAAATTAAATTATTTTGACGATTTGATACAAAAACAACATCAAGAAATCATAGGTAATTATAATAAATTTAAATCAAATAATGAAGATAATGATAAAATATGTATGACATCTAGACAATTTAATAATATTACCAAACCAAAACCATCTGTAAATAGAAAAGATACTATAATGAGAGATTATAGAGTTGTCAAAGATGATTTATTTCCGCCATTTAATAGATCTGATAATAATACACATACTGAATTAACTAATAATATTATGAATAGAAGTATGTATGTTAATACAAATAATGTAAATGATACTTTTAGATTGGTAGGTTATGTAACAAGTACAGATTCAAAAAGAGATTCAGGTAATAATAGTTGGAAATTATTTGGAAGACAAAAAGATAGACATTTTTCTGAATTTTATATTTCTCCAACTAATAATAATAATGATGTAAAAATATTTTTAACAGATAATATTATTGTTGGTGATAGAGTTAGAGATATTTACGCTATACCAAATAATATAACATTTAGAAGTCCTATGTTAAATGAATCTCCTTATCAAGTAGTTGAAATTCCTAAACAGGATATTAGTTATAATGCTTTGAATTATATGTAAATAAAGCATTATAATTTCTAGATTTAAATGAAGATATATAATAAATGAAGTAATAATTATAATTTGTTTTATTTTTTTCAATAAATTATTAAAAAATGATTTTGCTTAATTTTATATAAATTGTATCATGGTAAATATGATTTGGGAAGAACTACCCGATTGTCTACTTGAAACAATTTATAAAAAAATTGTAATATCACAACCAGAAAATTTATTAGAAGATATTAAGAGTTATAATTATACAATCAATGCAATTAATGATAATTTAGAACTAAATCAATTTGTTGAAAGACATACTGAGTGGTTAATATTGATTTATATTCTTGATATATATTATAAAACAAAAACTCAAGAATATAAAACAGAAAAATTTATAGAATTTGAAAATTTTGTTGAAACAAATAATAATTTATCAATTAGATATCAGGGAGGAAATTATTGGATTAATAGATTTGTTGGTAAAATGTCTATTAGTGAAAGAAATACTTTCATTTGTTATTTGAATGGAGATAATATTTAAAAAATGATAAAATAATATATATATTATTTATTATGTCTGGAATATTTTGTAGATTATATCGTATTCATAGAGAAAAATTGCAAAAAAAATTAATAAATATTATATGTGATTATTATATATTAAAAAATAAAACAAACTTAAGTATTTCTAAGTAGTATTACATTTTATTTTTAATAATATCTTTAATATTTTTGATTTGATTTTTATAATAACCTAATGGTTCTTTTAATAATATAAAATTCAATAATAATTCAATAATATCTTCATATAAATGTGTATCCATTTTTAAACATATATTTTCTTTATTTTCTATTGCAAATTTTTGCATTTGTGAAGTTTTTTCATTAATTAATTCATTTACAAGTGTATTTAAATCTTTTAAAATAAATTCGTTTTCTTTTTTAATTAATGCATTATTTTCATTTTTAAATTGAATATTATTATTTTCTGGAAATTCTTTGTTAAAATGAATTTCTTTTGTTAATAAAGTCGGTATATCATATTTTTTTTTAAAAATTTCTAACATTGTTTCATAGTTTAAATAATCAATTCGTTCATTTCCATAATTATTTACAGTTATATAATTATTTGTTACATTATTTATATTATTTATTGTAATATTTGTTATATTGTCTCCATTTTCTTTTTTATTTATTATTTTTCTAGCATATACAATACTTCTAGGTTTACACTTATTATTTATAATATGTCTTGATTTGCTTTGTCTTGTTGCAAATGACATCATACATCTAGGACATGTTAAATCATCTAAACCATTACACTTAGATTCATGTATTAATAAAAATTTTTTTGTTTTGTAAGTTTTATTACATTTTTTACAAATAAACCCAGATATGACAATTTCTTGGTTATGGGTGACATTTTCTTCTTTTGGGGTGACATTTTCTTCTTTTGGGGTGACATTTTCTTCTTTTGGATGTACATTTTCTCCATTTATTGAAAGTTTATTATTATATATAATATCACATGTATGTTTTGCATTTTGGTGTCTTATTAAATTATATTTCTTATTTGTTTGATAAAAACAACACTTACATTTATATACAATAAGTGAGCATTTTTCAGACATTACTATATTAATAATATAAAAAAAATCTTATATGATTAATTATTATCAGTTTTTTCCTCATTTGCTCACTGCTCATTAGAAAAACTTTTTACGTGAATTTTTTTTCAAAAAAAAATCGTTTTTTTTTTTTGTTTTTTTTCGATAATATTTTTTTAGCAGTTTAATAAATAATATTATTGTAATAATTGTCATTTTTTATCGTGAAAAGGACCCTTTTTCATTTTTACATTACTAACATAAATCTTTTTTTTAGTAATAATATAATTAATATATTACTATAAAAATAATATTTTACGGTTTTAATATTCTGCAAATAATTCAGCATTATCAGTTATAATCCCTTCAACACCAATTTTTTTCAAATCAGTATAATCTTCATAAGTATTTATTGTGAAACAATATGTTGGTATTTTAGAAACACATTCCTTAATATTTTCTAATTTATTTGAATTAAATTTATCATATGCAACATTTATACTATAACAATTATTAATTTTAACAAAATCATACCAATCATTTGGTATTTCATCAACTATTAAAGATTTTTTTATACTTGGATATAATTCATTTATATGTTTTATTATTTCTCTGGAATATGAACATGGTATTATTTTAATAGAATTACAATCTTTTATAATTTCCAAAACATTATTAACAAATAGTAATTCATTATTATAATAATTTTTTAATTCTAAAAATATATTTATTGATAATTTTTTACATTTTTCAATAAATTCACTTAATAATGGTATTCTTTCTCCTCTAAAAGTTAAAGCATATTTATATCCTATATCAGCACTTTTAAGTTGATTATAAGTAAATTTGTTAACTTCGCCTTGTAAATTCGAAACTCTATCCAATTTTTTATCATGAAAAATAATAGGTTTATCATCTTTAGTCAAAATTACATCAACTTCTATCCAATTTAAATTTAATGGTTTAAAATACTCTAAACCAATTAAACTATTTTCTGGTGATAATGAAACTAAACCACGATGACCAATTATTTTCATATTATATAATGTAATCTTATTATTTATATACACATATATAAACCCGATAGTAACATAATAAAATTTGCTAATTTTAATGTTATTTTAGTTAAAATTTTTTTTTTTTGTATAACACGAATATTAATTATTATTAAAGGCATTTGTAACATAATAAATGGTAATGAAAATCCATAAGGTAATATAGTTCCAAATAATAAAAAACATAATGCTATTTTATTTGCTTTTTTATAACCATATTTTACAGGTATAGTTATAATATTATTTTCCTTATCACCTTCTAGGTCATTTATATCAAGTATTATTTCTTGCCATATAATTAAATTAAATAAATATGTTAAACATGGAATAATTAATTTGAAATCACCATTTGCAACTAAACACCCTACAACAATTGATTGTGAAATTATAAATGAAACAACAAAATTTTTTATAAAGGTAAACTTTTTAAAAATAGGTGTATATAAATAACCTAAAATAATAGAATTTGATAATATAAATCTAGACATATTATTTGTAATTAAAGAAATTAAATAATATGATAACAATGTTATATAAGTTGATGTATGAAAAACTTCATTAGGTAAAAGAAGTTTTTGATTTAAAATTTTATCTTTTTTAAATTTATCTGTACCTACTAAATAATCATAATAATCATTTATAATCATACAATTACTTGCAATTATAGCACTTAATAAAGCAACTAATATCACATTCGGATTATATAATACATAAATTTTTTTTGTACTTAAATAACTACCAGTGATTGGTAAAGCAAATTCATAAATTAAACTATTAGGTCTCGCTAGTTTATAATAATAATTTAACTTATTATTATGAATAGGTGATAAATTATGCAATACCGTATTTGTTTTCATATTTAATTGTAGTAAATTATTATTAAAAGCTATACATGAATTTAAATAAATAAATAAAATAATAAATTGTATTTTCATATATACTATATTGTTATAGTTTTTTTTATATATTTAATTTATAGATATTATGAGTAAAGCAGATATTAAAAAAGAAAAAGAGTTGTTTAAAGATTTAGATAAATTACTTTTAAATGAAAAAGGAACTATAATTAATTGGTTAAAAACAGCAAAAGTTAAAGGTAAATATATATCTGGTCGTTTATTAAATAATAATAAATTACAAATAATAACAACTAGTGAATATGGAAACTATAATTTAATATTAAAATGGTTTATTATTAATAAAGATAAATTTGGAGGGTATTATAATTTATTTAAAAATATACCATCAACTAATTTTATTGATATATCAAATATAAATTTGGAATTAGATTCATCAAGTAGTTTAAAATTAAATATAAAAGAAGCATTAAAAAAATGGAAAGAAAATCCATATAAAAATCCATATGACGATAGTGATATTAAAATTTCTATTGTTCCTACAAGTACTTATGGGTTATTATATGAAAAATTTTGTAACCATTTAAGTTCTAATATCGAAAGTCCTATTCTACCAATTACATTTGAAAAAGAAATAAGAAATAAATTGCCTAATAATCATATTTATGCATTTAAAGATATAGACTATATTGAAAAATTAAAATCTAATTATCAAGACGAAGAATGGATTAAATTCTTGGATACGAAAAAGAATTTATTTTATAAAAATGAAAAGGTTAATGATGTAATTGGTTCAACTGTTTATGATTTTTTATTTATGCATTTTTTCTTAAAAAAAAATCAAAAAAAATTTGACAAAAATATAGAGATTGATTATATCGATAATCAACTTTTTTTATATGAAACAATTTTAGATCAAATAAAACATATTAAAGCAGTTGATTTAAATTGTTATGAAATATTTGAAAGTATGGTTTCTGTCACTACAGATAGTAATGGGACTGGGGGAGGTGATAATTTTAAACTTATTAAAAAAAAAAGGGGCACAACAGAGTGGCCATATGAAATACCTCCTTTATTAGAATTATTTACAGAATACATAAATGAAATTACTTATTATATATTACCTATTTCTAATTTAAATAAAATAATATATAATGATTACTTTTTATACGGAGAAAACAAACCACGAACAAGTGAAGAAATTTATGATTTAATGAATTCAAGTATTGAATATAATATATATAGATTAAAAACAATAATAAACATAATATTTAGTTCATTATATACAAATGATATAAATGGTGTAAGTAGGACGAACGATATTAAAGCGTTTTTTAATATTTTATTTTATAATATATCAGAATGTATTGGTAAAAAAAACACTTGGTATAAAAATAATGATGTTTATGAAGCTGACGAAAATAAACTCATTACAATTAATAATATTTTAGCATACACACAGACAGATCTTCCATTATATAGGGTGGATGAATATAAATTTAAGATGTTTTTTGTTTCAGCAATATTTGATATTAAAACATTATATGAAGAATCATCAGAAACAAATTATACAAAATATGAATTTATTAAAGACCCTTATGATAATTTACCCGACCCACCACAAATACCAAAACCAGTCAAAATAAATCAAGGATTACAAAGATATAAAATGACATCGCATATTGTAGGAAAAAATTCACAAAAAGAAAATGAGTTAAAAGAATTTGAAAAAAAACAAAAAAACTATAACAAAGAATTAAAAGAATACGATAAAAGATTAAAAGAATATAATGATAAATATTTAGATAAAAAACTATCACCTTATTTTTCAGTAAAATTATCCAGAGCTAAAAGTGTAATAAACAATAAAAATTCATTAAGATTAAATTATTCGCCTTTAAAAGTTTCTGCTAAATCGCTAACCAAATTTAAATCAAGTAAAAATAAGGCATTATTATCAAAATTTGAAAAAGAGCCATATAGTAGAACATACAAAAAGAAAAAAGATGATGAAAGATGGAGAGACGGAGAGATAGAGAGAGAGAGAGAGAGAGAGACAGTGGAGAGGGAGAGGGAAAGAGAAGAGTTACCACAACAACAATGGTTGAGAGCAAGAAGTGACAGCATCAGTAGCGTTGATAGTATGACCCCCTCTAGCAACAGAAGTAGCAACAGTGGCAGAAGCAGTAGTAGTGGCTACAGCAGTGGCTACAGCAGTGCTGGTGGAGCACAGACATATTTACAAATGATAGCAGGTAGTAAAACAAAACTTTCAAAATCAGATTTAAAATTAAAACTAGCACTTGAAGCAGATAATCCTAAATTTAAAAAATATGCAAAATCATTAAGTCCTTCTGGTAAATCACCAAGACAAAAATATATAGGATGTGATTTAAATGATAATGATCCAATAACACAAGAAGCATTTAGTGATATGCATTTTAAAAAAATAAAATATTTATCAAAAATAAAAACAACTTTGGAAAATGGTAAAATTATAACAAATTGTTATGACACAGTTCCATTATATAATTATATATTAGATTGTAATAATAAATGTACTTTACCTATTAATATAGCACAAGGCAGAGAACCATTTGATATATTACAATTAGATGAAGTGTATAAAAAAATTAAAAATTTTACAAAAAAACCTACATTAAAAAGATATATAGATACATCTCATAAAATTTTTCTAAGCACATTATATGTAGATCACGGGGACTTTCGATATGGTTTTCCATTTTATACAATATTTGCAACTATTATTATAGGGTCTATTCCTTTTCCGATTTCACATGATAATTATAATTATTGGCAGGGCGGAATGCTTAAAATTATTGAAGCACCAATTATATCAAGAGATGATATTTTATTTGAAGATACATCAGATAATACTGCTTTATTAATAGAACAAGGAGTTAAAAAAGGTTCTTTATTGAAAGTTAATAATTATCCTTATTGGCATAGAGAAGGTAGTCTTACTATGCCAAATCCATTAAATAATTTATTAGCATTACCACCATTTTCTTGGAGTAGAAATGATGACTTTGATAGATTAAAAGAAAGAACACATATATTAAATAATAGAATAGAAAGACTTATTTAATATTAAAAATCTGCTTCTAAACTAAATTTTCTTATTTCATTATGGTCTTGTTTACCACCTACATTCGCTTTACTATATTGAGAAACACGACTTTCAAAAAAATTAGTTTTAGATTCAATAGAAATTCTATCCATAAATGGAAAAGGATTTGACGAATTCCAAATTTTTTCATAATTTAATTGTGTTAAAAGTCTATCTGCTACAAATTCAATATATATACTCATTAAGTCAGAATTCATACCTAACATCGAACAAGGAATGCTTTCAATAATAAATTTCTTTTCTACTTCAACTGCTTCTTTAACAATTTCGTGAACAGTATCCTGAGGTAGTCTATTTTCTATTTTTGAATAAAGTAAAACAGCAAATTCGACATGCATCGCCTCGTCTCTACTAATTAATTCATTTGAGAATGATAATCCCTGCATTAATCCTCTTTCTTTTAACCAGAAAATACTACAAAATGCTCCGCTAAAAAAAACACCTTCTACTAAAGAAAATGCGATTAATCTTTGTGAAAATGGTGCATCTTTGTTATCAATCCATTTAAAACACCAATCTGCTTTATCCTTGATACATGGCATATGATTGATAGCATCTAATGCTTCTGATTTCTCCACAGGGTCTTTAAAATATGTGTCAATTAATAAAGAATAAGTTTCTGAATGAATATTTTCAATAGCCATTTGGAAAGCATAGAAAAATTTAGCTTCTAATACTTCAACATCATTAATAAATCTTTCTCCTAAATTAATATTAACAATAGTATCACTTGAACTAAAAAATGCTAAAATGTTTTTAATAAAAATTTTTTCATTAGTATTTAATTTATTAAAATCATCAATATCTTTACTTAAGTCTAATTCTTCAGGCGTCCAGAATGCACTAACTGCTTTCTTATACATTTCCCACATATCATGGTGTTTAATTGGGAAAATTGTTAATCGATTTGAAGGTTCTTGTAATAGCTCATTGGTATTTAACATTGTATTATATAATAACAATTTATTTTTATATATTATTTTTATAAAAATAAATAAATTATGACGAACATAATTCACATGAATCTGCATTTTCATCGGCGCATCGCATCTTTCTTTTAGCAAAATCAGGATCAATAGTGAATTGTTGTGTTTTTGCTTTGGGTTTAGTTCTAAGATAATAACTTCCGGTTTTTAATCCTTTTGAGTGTCCGTAAAAATGCATAGATGATAATTTTTGAAAATCAGGTTCTTCCATGAATATATTTAAACTCTGTGTTTGACAAATATATTTACCTCTGTCTGCAGACATATCAATAATTTTTTTCTGTTTAATTTCCCATGATGTTTTATATAAATCTTTTAAATCTTGGTCAATTTCTTTAATATTTTGAACACTACCTTCGTATAATATAATAGTATCTTTCATTTCTTTATTCCATAATCCTTTATCAATTAATTTTTTAATCAGATATTTATTAATTACAATAAATTCACCACTTAGTGTTTTTCTTTGATAAATATTATTTGTAATTGGTTCAAAACTTTCATTAAATCCCATGATTTGTGATGTTGAAGCAGTTGGCATTGGAGATAATAGTAAACTATTGCGGATACCATATTCTTTAATATCATTTCGTAATAGTTCCCAATCATATCTATCACTTGGATTTTCTTTCCATAAATCAAATTGAAATAATCCTTGAGAAATTGGACTACCTTCAAATGATGAATAAGCACCTTTATATTTTGTTTTAATAATATCATTTTCAAATTCATTTACATATTTATTAATATCCAAATCACTATTATTATTCAAAATATCATCAATAATTTTACCTCTTTTTTTTGCTAATTCCATTGAAGCTTCAACTGCCGCATGATATATAGTTTCAAATATTTCATTATTTAATTTAGACGCTTCTTTACTTTCAAATGGATATTCTAGAATCATAAATACATCCGCTAACCCTTGAACCCCAATACCAATTGGTCTATGTCTTAAATTAGAAACTCTACCTTTTTCAATTGGATAGAAGTTAATATCAATAACTTTGTTTAAATTTTTAACAATTGTTTTAACAACACTATGTAATTTTTCAAAATTAAATTGATTATCATTAATATAAGTTGGTAGACATATAGATGCTAAATTACATACACCTGTTTCTTCTGGTGATGAATGAATTAAAACTTCGGCACATAGATTACTTGATTTAATTGTTCCAATATTTTTTTGATTACTTTTATTATTAGCAGCATCTTTATATAAAATATAAGGAACTCCTTGTTCAATTTGTGCTTCTAAAATTTTAAACCATAAATCTTGTGCATTTATTTGTTTTGTATATTTCTCTTCATTTTCATATTTTTCATACAATTTTTCGAATTCATCGCCATATACATCACTTAATCCTCTACATTTATCAGGACACATAAGTGACCATTTTTTATTTTCTTTTACTCTTTTCATAAATAAATCAGATACCCATAATGCTAAAAATAAATCACGACATCTTTCTTCTTCACTACCATGATTCTTCTTTAATTCTAAAAATGCTTCAATATCACTATGCCATGTTTCTAAATAAACAGCGATACTTCCAAGTCTTTTTCCTGCTTGATCTACATACCTTGCGGTATTATTAAATACACGAAGCATTGGAATAATTCCGTTTGATGTACCGTTTGTTCCTCTAATATGACTTCCTTTTGAACGGACTTGATGAATATGTATACCAATTCCTCCAGCATATTTAGAAATTAATGCCATTTCTTTTAAAGAATCATATATACCACTGATACTATCATCATTAACACTGCATAAAAAACAACTACTTAACTGTGGTCTTCTTGTTCCAGAATTAAATAATGTTGGTGTCGCATGTGTGAAATATTTTTTACTCATTAAATCATATGTTTCTAAAACATCTTTAATATCATTGCCATGAATACCAATAGCAACTCTCATCCATAAATGTTGTGGTCTTTCAATAATTTTTTTATTAATTTTAATTAAATATGCTCTTTCTAAAGTTTTGAATCCAAAATAATCAAATAAAAAATCACGCTGATAATCAATATAATTATTTAATTTTTCTTTATTATTATTAACAATTTCATATAATTCATCTGAGACTAATGGAGAATCTTCTCCGTGAATATCTTTGTTATTATATAATATTTGAATTGTTTCTGAAAAAGAAGGGGATGTATTTTTTTGATGATTAGATATGATTATTCTTGATGCTAAAACACTATAATCGGGATTATCTATCGACATACTACTTGATAAATATGCAGCTAATTCATCTAATTCGCAAGTATTAACACCATCATAAATCCGTGAACATACTTTCTGTGCTAATTCATAAACATTTATATTTAAATCTGATGATAAATTCTTAAGTCTGTTCAATACTTTATCAAAACTAACATCTTCACATAGTGTATTTCTTTTAATTACGTGCATTTATTATATATAATATAATTTATTTTTATATATAAATATATATATATTATATTGATTGTTATATTATTTTATATTATTAGAACACATCTCATAATATATAAAATAATAATCATTAAAGATTTGAATAATACTCTTGACAATTTTAATAAATATACAATTATATTAGCATTTTTAATCTATTTAATAAATAGATTAATGAGCAAATCTGATTTAAAAAAAGAAAAAGATTTATTCAAAGATTTAAATAAACTATATGATAAAAATAAACCCAGAATAATTGAATGGCTTACTGATATTGCAACTCAATATAATGGTGTTCATAGTAACAAAATAAGTAGTCTATTAACTACATCAAAAATACAAATTAACACGACAAGTGAATATGGAGTTTATAATTTAATATTACAATGGTTTTTAAATAATACAGATAAGTTTACAGATACCGAAGAACTTGAATTATTTGATAATATACCATCAACAACCTTTACCAAAATATCAAAAGAGATAGCCTCATGCTCTTTCCATAATGCAAGAATAGGTCTCAAATAACCCCATTCTCCTCTTGAGCCTGTTACAACAAGAATCTTTTTCATTCAAAATCTCCCGGCTGTATCATTGTGTTTTTGAGAATATGCTTAGTAGATTTCTTACCTATCAAACTCTTGTAATTTTTGCTTGGAATGCCCGTTCCCGGGCGTTTCGTGCAGAGATGTCCAATTTCTATTTCAGTGCCAGGAAAAATATCTTTCGTAGCAACGACGCTACGATAGGCCCATTCACGCACTGCTATCTCATCCATATTGACAATTTTTTCAGAACCAAGTGTTTGATTTATATTTCTAAGATTTATCACGAGTTGCTTAAATTGTTCTGGATCTAAAGATACATCCTTATCCGGACCTTGGATCATTTTACTCAAAGTAATATGCTTTTCGATAATCTGTGCCCCAAAACCTACTGCAAGTGTGGATGTGAACGTAGTCTGCGTATGATCAGAATGACCAATTAC
>Ga0209602_1002514_pt1 | contig 14938 bp, 10 predicted proteins | sample COGITO_mtgs_1205_3_FD_184810 | JGI IMG/M metagenome (GOLD analysis project Ga0209602, IMG submission 184810) | Pelagic marine microbial communities from North Sea - COGITO_mtgs_120524 (SPAdes) (version 2) | ecosystem: Environmental > Aquatic > Marine > Epipelagic ...
CGCAATCATGAAGGGTCGGATGTAAAGGGAGGCCTCGTCTCCGTCAGGCACCCATGCCTGGTCAATATCTACCAATGCGGCGAGTGCCTCCATGAAGATATCCTCTGGAACTTCCGGCATGCACATGCGCCGCGCTGAGATGTTAAACCGTTCTATGTTTTTGCCGGGACGAAAAAGAGACACGGATCCGTCTTTGGAGCGATACGCTTTCATCCCTTCAAAAATTGCCTGACCATAATGAAACACCATAGAAGCGGGGCTCATTGTAAAAGGTCCGTAAGGCTCAATCGCTCCACGCTGCCATCTTCCCTCCTCGAAATCCATCACAAACATGTGATCTGAAAAGACGCGACCAAAATCTAAATTGCTGAAATCAACTTGATCGAGTCGAGAGGTTTCAGTTTGGTGCACATCAAAGGAGCGAGTTGTATCTATCTTCATCTGGCTTACGTCTGTCATTTAGCGTTTTGCAAAAGTCGCTTTTTCCTTGCCAAACTCCAAATATGAAGGCGTTTTTTGGCCGGAATTAACTGTTCGTGAACAGGAACCGATTTGGGCTGACAAATCCCGATTTCACAGCATACATCACCATCGATGCAGTGTTATTTACACCTAACTTTTGCATGATGTTTTTGCGATGCGTATTCACCGTGTGACTACTCAGGAATAGCTTTTCGGCAATTTGGACGTTGGTCTTGCCCTCGGAGATGTGGGTCAACACTTCGATCTCCCGTTCCGTGAGCAAAACAGGATCGCATGTATAATCGGCCAATTCGAGACCGCTGACGTCAATGTTTTCAGCTTGGATGGCCCCGAGAATCTGGCCGCAAAAGAAAGTACCTCCATTGCTCGTTTCCTCAATAGCTTCAAGCACTTCGTCCATGGAGCAATCCTTCTTGATATAGCTCGTAATGCCTGCTCTTAATGCGTTGACAATGCTTTGACCACTGTGTGAGGAAGTAATAGCCAACAGCCGAGTTTTCTTGCTTAGTCTCGAGCATACTACCACGGTATCAACCGAAAACCCCGAAGCAAGACAGTCCATTATAATGAGGTCTGGCTTGTTGGATTTTAACCACCGCTCCAAATCTTCTCCCGTTTCAATCTCAGCCACAACATTGTATCCGGGCTTCGTGTCAAGGATGCTTTTTAGCCCGTATCTAAAAACGGGGCTGCTGTCGGCGATGACTATGGAAATCGAGGCGCTCATTGTGGTGCAAAAGTACGGATTTAGTCCAATGCATTTTGAAGGAGTTTTGAATGCCTGATTCAGGATGTCTTCCGTCTCAAAGTTGAAATTTCATTCCTTCGTTCGCCAGGACGACATGCTTGAAGGTTGCTTCCGCTTCCTCTGCGAGCAATTCCTCATTTCGATACCTGCTTGAAAAATGTCCGATTACCAATTTTTTCACATTGGCATCTGCTGCAATTTGTGCTGCTTGTTTGGCTGTGCTGTGTCCCGTCTCTTTTGCTTTGCGTCGCTTGTCGTCCAAGAAGGTTGCTTCATGGTAGAGTAAATCTGCATTAAGTGAAGCTGCGAGCACCGCATCACAGGGACGAGTATCGCCGGAATAAACGTAGCATTTGGGGTTTGTTTTGTTGTGGCATGCCTGAGCAAATTTGATGCGCGTGCCATCCGCACGAAGCACATCCTTCCCCCTCTTCAATTGAATGATTTCTGATCGCTGAAGTTCAAATGCTTCGATTCGATCTTTCCGAACATTTAATTCTGGCGCCTCAAAATAGAATTGATAGCCATAAGCTTCGATCCGGTGTTTAACCGGGAAGCTCGAGATTCGTGCTCCCTTTTCTTGAATGGCAACATGCATGCCTTGTGGATTGGCTGCGATAAAATTCAATTTGAATTTCAGATGTGTTTCAGTCAATTTAAGCGCCGGGAGCAAATAAGATTCTAGATTGGATGGGCCGTAGATGTGAAGTGGACGTTCTCTGCCCAGCAGATTCATACTTCCTATAAGCCCGGGCAATCCAAGAACATGATCACCGTGCATGTGCGAGATGAAAATTCGCTCAATCTTTTGAAAGGGAATGCGTTGCTGCCGCAATCCGAGTTGAACCCCTTCACCGGCATCCAAAAGCATCCATTGCCCATTCCAATTGATGGCTTGTGCTGTTGGAAGGTGCCGAAGAGTAGGCGTTGCGGCCCCGCACCCTAATATTGTGATTTCGAACTGCACGGTCAATTGGGAATGAAAATGGAGCCAAGAATGGCTCCATTTTTCTATTTGTTGTGTCAGCGCTATATCAGTGCTGAATCAATAGTCGTTTGGTGGATCTCTTGCCGTTGGACACAACGTGAACGACATACATTCCATTGGACCAATGATATGCGTCAAAAACACCATTCGTTGGCACGTTGCTCAATTCATATGCGTTCATGATTCGACCGGATAAATCACTGATTATGAGCGTTCCCATTGATGGTAGACCCGTGATGCTAAATTGATCGGTCGCGGGGTTTGGATAGACATTCCATTGGGCGGTGTTGACTTCAGCTATGCCATCAGGAGTGTTTTCACCTATGACATCTAGAATGTATCCAGAGAATTCATATGGCTGTGCAACGGGAACACCAAAGACGGTAACGAAAGCTTCAACTTGAAGGGTCATTTGGTAAACACCTGCCGTCGTTGGGGTGCCTTCGATGGAAGCACAGTATTGCGCTCCTGAAATCAAAGTGCAAGGATCAGGTGAACTGCCTAAGTTGTTGCATACAATATCCAGGCCTATATCTGTCAGGGATACGACCTCGAGGGTCGTCGTGTCTGTAAGAACTGTGGTTAAAAGGACAACGGAGTCCAACGGAAGAGCGAACAAAGGGTCAATGGCTGACGCATCGGTAGGAACGAGAACATGGAATACGTCGGCGTAAGGCATATCGACATAAGCTGTATCAAATTGATCACCAACGGATGGATCAGGTGAGGCGCCCCACTCTGCTTCTCCGAAGTCAAAATCAGGCTCGCATTGGGCGTTGCTCGTATTCGCGAGGATGAGAACGAAAGCAACGGAAAGGATTTGGTGTAAATACTTCATGTTTTTGTTATTCTGAGTCCTGGTTATCGCCTAACTGCGCTTCTGTCATCTCCATAACCAAGAAGTCGAACCCTTCGGAAGCGGTTGGCACAATGGTTAGTACGCGATCAAGTTGGCTAATTTGAATGAGTTTTTCGACTGAGGCTTGTAAGCCCGTAAGCACGAATTTGCCATTGGAATCCCGACACAATCGATTACCGATGAGCACGGCACTGAGTCCTGAGCTGTCGCAATAGCGAGATTCAGAAAGATCGAGTACAATGTGATTGGTACCTTCTTTTGCCACTTGCACCAATTCGCTTTTTAAGTCTGGTGCATGCAATGCATCCAGCTTTTCGACATGGGATTTGACGGTCGCGATATTGTCGCGTATTTCGGTGGAGAATTTCATGAATCGATAGTATGCTGTAAATATAGGAGAATCTTCCTTTCGAATGATTATCGCCTCATCGCCAGCAGATAAAGCACGGCCATGCGGACTGCAACGCCGTTCTCAACTTGCTGCAAGATGATGGAATGCTCACTATCCGCGACATCACTGGAGAGTTCAACCCCACGATTGATTGGGCCTGGGTGCATGATTGTAATCGGCTTGTTCAACGCATCGAGCCTGTTTTTGTTCAAACCAAATTCGACGGCGTATTCACGCAATGTTGCGAAGTAAGGAACACTATTGTCTCCTTGTCGTTCCAATTGAATACGCAGCATGTTGACCACGTCGCACCACTGCAGGGTCTCGTCTAAGTTGTGACTTACTTCGACCCCCATCGATGCTATGTGTTTCGGAATGAGGGTCTTAGGGCCACAAACGCGCACATTCGCCCCCAGTAGTTTCAAGCATAAGATATTGCTGATGGCCACCCTCGAGTGTCGGATGTCGCCTACAATGGCAACGTTTACGCCAGCAAGTTCGCCAAGTTTTTGTCGCAAGCTAAAGGCATCCAGTAGCGCTTGTGTGGGATGTTCGTGCGTCCCATCTCCGGCATTGATGACAGACGTGTCGATTTTATTCGCGAGGTATTGGGGAGCCCCTGGATGTGGATGGCGCATGACAACCATGTCCACCTTCATCGCTAAAATATTGTTGACGGTATCGGTGAGTGTCTCCCCTTTCTTCACGGAAGAATTGCCTGCTGTGAAGTTGACGACATCGGCACTTAACCGCTTTTCCGCCAATTCAAATGACAAGCGAGTTCGTGTTGAATTTTCAAAAAAAAGATTCGCAACCGTGAAATCCCGTAGCGAGGGAACTTTTTTGATGGGACGATTGATGACTTCTTTGAACTCAGTTGCCGACTGAAAAATCAATTCCAAATCATTTTCCGTCAAACCACGGATGCCGGTTAGGTTGTGAACGGATAAGTGATTCATTCGGGCTTCTTATTCAAGAGCATAACACGGCAGGTCGTTCGTTTCTCACTCCATATTACTTGCACGTATTGCCAATCGATGCTGTCAATTGATTTTCCAATGAATTGCGGCTCTATAGGAAGCTCTCTCTGAAAACGACGATCAACTAAGACCAGCAGCTTGACTGTTTCCGGGCGGCCGTGAGCCAGCAACGCGTCCAAGCCCGCACGAATCGTTCTGCCCGTGAATAGTACATCGTCCACTAAAATAACGTCCCTTCCTTCGACAAGAAAAGGCATGGTGGTGGATTGCGGTGTTATCGGTTTTTCTCTTCGCCTAAAATCATCGCGGTGAAAGGTGCTGTCAAGACCACCGCAATTGATGGTGCAACCTGGCAGGAGCTGTTCGAGCTTGACTTTTAATATTCTCGCTAGGTCGTATCCACGCGGTTGCAATCCAACCAAATCGGTGTTATTGAAATCATGATGCTCAAGCAATTGATGAGCCAAGCGGTCAATGACGCGCTCGAATAGCTCCTCATCCATGAGAATTTGTGATTCCATCGGTGCAAAGATAGTTTTGAAACAAAAAAGAGGAGCACTTGGTGCCCCTCTTTTTCATTGGATTCAAGAATAGAGCATATTACTCTTCGCCAGTTTCTTCACTGGATTCATCCTTTTTGGTTGCCGCCTTCTTTGCTGGCGCCTTTTTAGCTGCTGGCTTCTTAGCAGCAGCTTTTTTGGCTGGAGCTTTTTTAGCTGGAGCTTTTTTAGCTGGAGCTTTTTTTGCAGCTGGAGCTTCTTCCGATGCTGGAGCTTCTTCCGATGCTGGAGCTTCTTCCGATGCTGGAGCTTCTTCAGCAGCCGGAGCCGCTTTCTTCGCTGCCGCTTTCTTTGGAGCTGGCTTCTTAGGAGCTGGCTCCTCTTCTTTCGCTGCCGCTGGCACGTCTTCCATCTGCTCTTTCAAAGCGGACAGAACATCCAAATCACCAAATGTGCTGCGCTCGACGTTTGAATTGACTTCATTCATCATGCGGTTTCCGCCACCACCTGCGCGAGGCTTGCGCTCTTTAGGGGCTGCAGCCACCGGTGCTTCTTCGAATGTACGTGTGTGGCTCACTGTGATGCGCTTCGCGTTGCGATTGAACTCTAGAACAACGAACTCTGCGCTTTCTTCCAGCGCAACGGATGTTCCATCTTCTTTGGTTAGATGCTTCACATTGCATGAACCTTCCAATCCATATGGCAAAGCGATTGCCGACTGGTTTCCTTCAATTTTAACGACGGTTCCAGAATGCTTCGATCCAACCGCGAAGATTGTTTCAAAGACCTCCCACGGATTTTCCTCGAGTTGTTTGTGCCCCAGACTCATGCGACGATTGTCTTTGTCGAGTTCAAGTACAACAACATCAATGGTGTCGCCAACGCTGCAAAATTCAGATGGATGCTTGATTTTCTTTGACCAGCTCAGGTCAGAAATGTGCACGAGACCATCGATTCCCTCCTCCAATTCAACGAATAAACCGAAGTTGGTGAAGTTTCGCACGGTTCCAGACTGCTTCGAATTCAACGGATACCGTTGATCGATCTCTGCCCATGGATCTTGCTTGAGCTGCTTCAGTCCGAGTGACATCTTTCGTTCCTCTCGGTCGATGTTGAGAATGACACATTCAATGTCATCGCCAACGTTGAGGAAGTCTTGCGCACTTCGTAAGTGCTGTGACCAGCTCATTTCAGAAACGTGGAGCAATCCTTCAACGCCCGGAGCGATTTCAACAAACGCACCATAGTCGGCGATGACTACGACTTTTCCTTTGATTCGTCCACCTTCGACGAGATCCTCTGTCATGGAATCCCATGGATGTGGCGTCAATTGCTTCGTTCCAAGCGCAATTCGCTTCTTGTCGTCGTCAAAGTCGAGGATTACGACATTGAGCTTCTGATCCAATTCAACCAGCTCCTCTGGGTGGTTGACACGGCCCCAAGACATGTCGGTGATGTGAACAAGTCCATCGATGCCTCCGAGATCGACGAATACGCCGTAAGAAGTGATGTTCTTGACTGTTCCTTCCAGTACTTGTCCTTTCTCAAGTCCGCCAATGATGATGCGTTTTTGCTCTTCGAGCTCGGCTTCAATCAAGGCCTTGTGGGATACAACTACGTTTTTAAATTCTTGGTTGATTTTGACAACTTTGAAATCCATTTGTTTTCCAACGTAAACGTCGAAGTCACGGATTGGCTTCACGTCAACTTGTGAGCCAGGGAGGAATGCTTCAATTCCAAAGACATCGACAATTAAGCCACCTTTTGTGCGGCACTTAACTTCACCTTGGATGATGATATCTTGTTCTTTGGCTTCGTTGATCTTGTCCCATGCAGAGAAGATGCGCGCTGTGCGGTGCGAAACGACGAGTTGGCCGTTTTTGTCTTCTTGTCGTTCAATGAAAATGGGAACGATATCCCCAACCTTCAAATCAGGATTGTAACGGAATTCGTTCGCGCTTACAACGCCTTCGGACTTGTAACCGATGTTCACAACCACTTCCTTTTTTGAGATGGAAATGACCGTTCCGTCCACTACTTCCTTCTCGCGAATGAGATTCAGTGAGTTTTCATAAGTGGCTTCGAGTTCCGTGCGATCATCTTTTGAATAATCATCTGTATCAGACTCAAATGCATCCCAATCAAAGTCTCCAGGCTCTGCGAGTGCAGGGCGCTCGGTGAGGATTTCAACGGGTTTTGAAACGGCAGCTTCTTCTGCAACAACTTCTGTTGCTTCGGTAATCGTTTCTTCAGTGGTGGCTTCGGCTGTTTCAGCGGAAGCTTCCGGAGTAGTCTCCGGTTGCTGAGGAGCAGCTTCTTCTTTGTGCTCTTCAGGCTTCTGGGTTTCTTCGCTCATGGCTTTCCCAGGGGGTTTGTATTTCGCACTAGGACCAATGCGAAAGGATGTAGAATGCACTCCATGTCCTCGTGGAGCTTAAATCGGGTGCAAAAATAGGTAAATTTCAGCTGAAACCATGCTCCCGTCCTCTTTAATCGAGCACGACAAGTTTGGATGGTTTTCTATCCGCTGCATATGCATCCATCCACTGAATGAAATAAATGCCTTCAGAGAGGTTTATTTCAATGCGTTCACTTCGAGTGTTTGCCCAATTCATGACCTCCTGTCCGTTCGCATTGAAAATGCGTCCTTCGGATGCGACATGCAGGAGTTGACCGTTGCGGATGGGATTGGGGTACGGCTCGTTCCAGTTCAGACTAGGATTTGTTCCTAACCCATTCTCAGCCCCGTTGGTCGCGTTGGGTGTTGGAAGATTGAACTCGATCCATGGAAGACCGGCATCATAACTGCGGCCGAAGGATTTCCCTAGCGCAAGAGGTGGCACATCGATGGCATCAGCAATGGTGAAGCCATCAGGCGAGCGGAGCGTCAGAGGCTCACCGTTGGAGCTGACTTTGAAATTCGCATGGTTCCACCCTTGTGATCCATCTTCGTCTGCAAAGATCATCACAAAGCCAGATGGAGGCACGATGGTTGAGTCACAATTACAGGAAGGTATCCACCACTTCTGTGGTTGATCCGCACGATCTGTTAAATAGTAATTTGCAATATCTATCGGCGTATTGCCATAATTATATATTTCAATCCAGTCGTCGTATTCGCCTGCATTATCTGGATAGGTGATGAAATTATCCGATTGCACTTCGTTGATGACGAGGTTTCCAGGCTGGATAATTTGCAAGGTATTGGTTGCACGAGCCGTTGGAAAATCGAACACCGTCCAATTGAGCGAACCGTCCTGTTCCCTGCCCCAACTCTGATCCTCTGGCAAATCAGCATCCCACGCAGCAGAATCGATGATTATCCCGTCATTACCAACGAGGCTAAGTGTGCCGCTTTCTGATGGTGCGAGCGCGATATGGTTGCTTCCTTGATCGACTTGATTGTCAAACCAAAAAATCTGGAATCCGTTCGGCGGGATGGTAATCAGCCAAGGTTCAATGTTCTGAAAAGTATGAGAAACCCCGTTGATTTCAAGAACGTAGCCCGCAAGGTTCACCTGCTCATCGTTCGGGTTGAACAGTTCAACCCACGCATCAAACTCATTCAGTTCATCTGCCACCGTTGATGCGTTAGCTACTTGGATTTCATTGATGTAGAGCAAAGATGGGCTAAGCAATGTTTCAGCATTCGGTGCATCTGGAGTTGGACTATTGAAATATTGCCATTCCGCGCAACCGTCGCACGAAGCTCCAAATGAGATATTGTCCTGCTGAATACCGAATGAGACGCTATCGATAATGGTCATGCCATCCGTATCAACAAAATAAATGGTCTCTCCTTCTCCACTCAACTTGAAATTGGCATGGTCTGAACCTTGCTGTTCATCTTTGTCACACCAGATGCGAATGTGACCACCGGGAAGAATGGTCGTTAGCCCGGGGTCATCCAAAGGGAAAATCCATTTATCCAAGCTGTCCGGGTCATCGGTTAAATGATACCCTGCCAAATCTTGAATGCCGCCACTGTTGTATAATTCTATCCAGTCTTCATATTGGAAGAAATCGTCATAATCCAGTGAAGCATTCGAGGCCAATACCTCGTTGATTTGGATGTTCTGTCCTGTGGAAATCGTTGCAAGCGGGAGGATTAAAAGCAGAAATGCCCATTGCTTCAGATCTCGGTCTTCAGGTTTGATTCGTTTCATGAAATGGTAAAGACGTGGTGACTGCTAGTCGTTGATGATTTGCAGTTCTGTGTTTCTAAAACCGCGATCAATGCATAGTTCCATTGCTTTCTTCGCGGCCTCTAAGTTCGGAAAAGTTTTAGAAACGTACACGGTAGATTTTCCTGAGCGCATCGTAGTCAAAGGGATTTCGTTTCCAAGTCGGAGTAAACGCGCGACTTGTGTGGGCTCTAGGTGCTCTTCAAACTGCACGATTTTCAATCGAAATTGCCTTCCTCTGCTCTCATTCTTCGCCTTGGCTTTTGCCTCCGGCTCTTTAGACGTTTTTACAACCGTTTTGGGTTTAGCGGCAACTTTGATGACCTCCTTTGCTACAATTTTGATGAAAGCATCGGGTATTTCGCGTTGGATTTCTTTGAGTAATGACTGCGCTTCACTGGAAGATTCGAATGTTCCAAGCATGTATCGATTGATGCCATCGGGCGAATGTTGTTTGGTGGATTGATTGAACCACTTGGATTTGTCTTTGGGCGAACCTTTGAAGGCCCCAATCTGAATGGTGAAATGATTTCGTGTAACTGCTTCCGTCGATGCGGCGACCACTCGATCGGTTGCAGGCGTTGGCTTCGGATTGACCTCAGCTGCGAATTCTTCCACGGGTGTGCTCATCGCAGGCTCCGAAGCGGTCTTTGATGTTGCTACAGGAAAGGGCTGTTCAATCGGCGTAGCGGTGGTAGATGCAGGTAGAGCGGTAGATGCAATTTCTTCTTTGGCTTTGCGAGGAGTAACAGTTCCTCCAAATAGAGCGTGCAATTCTGCTTCGAGGCTTGAGCGCATTGCGATTGCGTTTGACATTGATTCTCTGTAGCCTTGGGCTTGAGTGCTTTTCGTTCGAATCACATCGAGTTCCTCTAAGTACAATTCTGCCTGTTGAATAATGGGGGCATTGTTGTCCGAAAACATCTCAAATCCGGAGTAGTCATTCGTTTCATTTTCCGATGAAGCTCCAAATTTTTGCCACCATTGCCCCGCTGTCATTTTAGCTTCTTCTTTTACGAGATCTCGTTTTTGGGCTCCTTTGCTGAATGTTTCCCATGCCAAGCCAACAGCAGCTTGACCTCGGGCCATTTGTTCCTTTGGAAGATTGGCTTGTTTCGCATCTTCGATCAAACCGCCAGAACGAATGAACCAAGCTTGAGCGCTTTCCATTTCCGGCAAAGTGTATACCCCAAGCTCCTGCACGTTGATTATGCTGTCGGTGAGTTGATTCCATAAGATCTCTTGCGCTGCAAACCACTTAAAGCTCAGCGAATCTTCCCTTTGAACAGTGCTTGATGCGGCGAGTTGAATAGCTTCTAACAGGTTTTGATTCTTCCCAGTATACTCGAGGAATTCTGTACGAAACTCAACTGATTCCAGGGGGAATGCTTCCGTAATCCAACGGTCATAAACAAGATGGGCTTCGATTCGCCGGTGCATGTCTTGGATTTGGACCAATGCCGATTCATTGGCCTTAACCTGGGCGTTCACATAATCCGAAATGGTCAGCCAATCTTGCGAAATGTTTAGGCGTCCCGCTAAGTGCCGATCAACATTGTTTTTCCAAATTTTCCATACATCTACGTTGTTCGCCGTGACACTGGCGAGTCCTTTTGATTTTTCTGAGAGCACACCAAGCGCAGGTTCTCCAAATCGTTTGATAGCGTTTTGAACTTCCCATTTGTTGCTTCCAGGTGCCTCCCAGCAATGGATGGTTTCCATGTTGCTTTGAAGTTGCATCGCACGAGAACGAATATTGCTAACCGTTTGTGGTGTCTCTTTCGGGTCAACTTCTCCAATTTCTTCCAAGGCCTTAACCACCCAACTAGGAATCGATTGTTCTCCGAGCACGTAGCTTCCGGGAGACGCGGATTCCTGAGCCAATAAGATGCGTTGGATGTTAGCGGGTTCGCTATTTCCGTTTCTCAATTCATTAGCAAGTCCAGTATTCACATCTTCGAACCAAATTCCATTGTATTGATTTGCCTTCATCGCGGCCGTACTCCAATGGAGCGCTGGCTCCTCGACATAATTTGAAGGGCGCGCAATCATTTCGACTTCACCCTTTGCTGATTTGCCTATCACAAGACCGTTCATTGCCATTTTTGGCGAAGTTGCGGACGGTATTTGGATCGATTCTTCCCAAAGCGTGACGCCATTTTCATCTTTCCAAGCCAATGTGATTGCGCTGTTATCCTGAAAAATGAGGTCCATTGGGTCCTGGTTATTGGCGTCCATTGTCAGTAATTCGCGACCGGTAGTGCTGTTGGTGATGATTAACCGTCCCTTGTTCACGGTTTTGTCAATTTTAATCTGCAACGCGACAGGTTGGGACGTTCCAAGTTCATCTTTGATCTGCCAGATTTCTTTGCCTTCGAAGTCTTGGTTTCGGTTGGTGGCAAGCCATTTTGATTTGTTCCGAGGGCTGGCGTAGTAAAGAACCTCATCGAATGAACTGTTTATTTCCATTGGCAGCTGAACCACAGCACTTAGGTTACCCTCGAGCGGTTCTAGTGAGAAAAAATCACCACTTACTTGAAAAACATCGAGGCCACCAAATGATTCAGGGCGAGAGCTACTGAAAAAAAGTTGATCAGCAGTCCCCATTGCATTGTCCATGGAAATGCAGATTGGCGAACAGTCGTCAAATTCACTGTTTATGGGGGCTGGTAATCGCTCGGGATCACCATAAATCCCCATTCCATCAACAGATACTCGGTAAATATCGAGCCCGGTGTCACCCTGCTTTCCGTAGCTCGCATAGAAGGCATGCCGTTTGCTTGGCAACCAATGCATCGTTGAGTGATAATCGTTTTTCTTGTCAAAACGAGTTCGCAGTGCTTCCGGCGTCTTCAGAATGCGTCCGTCATCGATTGGCATTTCGAAAAGACGGAAATAATCATCGGAATGGGAAACAAGCATCGATTGTACCTCGAGGTTTACCGCGTCAATGGGCATGGACTCCTTGGTCAGACATTGACTATAACAAAGCTTGGCGTCGATCAACCAATCTTCGTTGATTTTTCCAGAATCTATGGCCTCTCTGTAGTGTCCCAATGCTCCCTCGAAATTGTAGTTCAAGTGCAACAACCGTCCCTGGTAATAATGCCATTCAGAGGCGTGCTCGGTTTCTAAAATCCCCAAATCTTTCGCCCAACGCAAGTGTTCCTCCGCTTCTGCTAGCCTGCTTGAAGTGTATGTGCAAATCGAGCCATACCGGAAATGGAGAAAAGCGCGTTCACTTGCAATGCTTACGAGATGTGCGAACAAGCCATACGCCTTGCTCATTTCCCTTGCTTCGAAGGATTCCTCTGCTCGATGAACATTTTTCGCAAGGTCTTTTTCCGTCCAATCCGCCCCTTGGGCGAACAGACCAGAGATCGTTGGAAAGAGAAAAAGACCGATCAAAAGAAAAGATTGTAGTTCGGCTCGAGAAGAGGTGCAGCGAACGGGGAGAGTGCAAACAGGTAAGCGCATTTTCGGCATGTTTATTCGACGACAAGTTATAGACTGATTTGAACAATGCTCGGAGCTCATCCATTAGCTTTGCACAAACATTTGAATAAAAAACAAGCTCATGGCGAACGGTCAATTTCAAGTTCCATACCCGGTAAATGAACCGGTACAGTCATACGCACCAGGCTCTGCAGAGCGTGAAGAGGTGTTGAAAACGTATAGGGACCTTTACAACCAAGTTGCATTGGATGTCCCAATGTTCATCGGAGGGAAAGAAGTCCGGACTGCGAAAAAAATGCCAATGACACCTCCGCATGATCACCAGCATGTTTTAGGGCATTACAATTATGGCGACGCCACACATGTGACTGCGGCCATCGAAGCGGCTTTGGCGGCTCGCTCCAGCTGGTCGGCCCTGCCGTGGCATGAACGTGCTGCGGTTTTCTTAAAAGCTGCGGATTTACTGGCAGGTCCGTACCGAGCTAAAATCAACGCCGCAACGATGTTGGCCCAGTCCAAAAACATTTACCAAGCTGAAATTGATGCTGCATGTGAATTCATTGATTTCCTGAGGTTTAATGCATATTTCTTGCAAGAGATTCAAGCGGTTCAACCGGAAAGTGCGGAGGGCATCTGGAATCGAATGGAATACCGGGGACTGGAGGGATTTGTGTTTGCGATCACTCCTTTCAACTTCACGGCGATCGCAGGTAATCTTTGCGCGGCTCCAGCACTTATGGGCAATACCATCGTCTGGAAGCCCGCAGATTCTCAGGTTTACAGTGCTCACGTGATCATGGAAGTGTTTCGTGAAGCTGGGTTGCCGGACGGCGTTATTAATATGGTGACCTGCGATGGACCCGAAGCAGGGGAAGTTGTTTTCAAGCATCCCGATTTAGCGGGGTTGCACTTCACAGGATCGACCGGGGTGTTCCGACATGTTTGGAAGGAGATTGGAAATAACATTGAACGGTATCGAAATTATCCGCGAATTGTGGGAGAAACCGGCGGAAAAGACTTTGTGCTCGCTCATGCATCAGCCAATGTAGATGAAGTAGTCACGGGACTGATTCGTGGAGCGTTTGAGTTTCAAGGGCAGAAATGCAGCGCTGCAAGTCGTGCTTACATTCCTAAGAGCATGTGGAAGGAGCTGGAGCCAAAACTTGTCGCTTACGTTAAAGAATTGAGCATGGGTTCGCCGGAGGATTTTAAGAACTTCATCACGGCCGTGATAGACGAACGGGCATTCGACAAAATTGAAGCGTACATTGAAGGAGCGAAGCAGAATCCAGACGCAGAAATACTCGTCGGTGGTCATTGCGACAAATCATGCGGCTATTTTGTTTCGCCGACTGTTGTGCACTCAAAGACGCCTGATTCCACCACCATGGTCGAAGAGATTTTTGGACCCGTCCTTACCGTATTTGTCTATGAGGATTCTGATTTCGAAGCGACCATGGACTTGGTTGATTCAACCAGCGAGTATGCACTTACGGGAGCGATTTTTGCTCGAGACCGAATGGTCATAGATCGCGCAACCAAACGGCTAGAGCATTCCGCAGGCAATTTCTATGTGAATGACAAGCCTACAGGCGCCGCCGTTGGACAACAGCCATTCGGGGGAGCGAGAGGTTCTGGCACGAACGACAAAGCAGGAAGTGTACTGAACTTATGGAGATGGACGAGTGCCAGAACCATCAAAGAGACCTTGGTTCCTGCACGGCACTACGGCTATCCATTTATGGAGGAATAGTCCTTCAAGACTAGAGCAATAAAAAAAAGGGCCTAAGCAGCCCTTTTTTTTGTGTAATCCGAGATAGGTAAACGAGGTCCTCAGCATAACGAGCTTGAGGCATCTCACTCACGTCAACCCGCTTGGGTGTAAATCCGTGTTCTTCGGACAGATATTTCAAGTCACTTTTCCGAATATATCCATCATCATCCACCCAATTTCTGGAAACGATAAATTTGTCTTTTTTGCCATCTTCGCCTACCGTTACAATTCTGCCTTGTATTGCTCTTAATCGAAACGCACTGTTCAGAATGCTGGCACGTACTTTGGAGTGCTCTTTAGCCCCACTACCTTTCACCGCCATGGCAAGAGCGATGAGGTCATTGTAGCGTAATGGCTGATTCTTTTCATTCAGTTGTTCGAGAATGAATTTCCCCCAAACGCTTTTAGGTCCGCGTTTGCGTGCTTTCGAGCCGGTTTGAGTCAGTAACACTCCCGTTTCTTTGTCTTGGCTCTCTCCTTTTAGCTTGCGTAACATCTGGTCTACGTGCTTCAACTCCCCAACGAGTCGATTTTTTTGGACCGAATAAAACTTGAGGATAGATGAGGTCTCTTCT
>Ga0209602_1002521_pt1 | contig 14911 bp, 12 predicted proteins | sample COGITO_mtgs_1205_3_FD_184810 | JGI IMG/M metagenome (GOLD analysis project Ga0209602, IMG submission 184810) | Pelagic marine microbial communities from North Sea - COGITO_mtgs_120524 (SPAdes) (version 2) | ecosystem: Environmental > Aquatic > Marine > Epipelagic ...
GGGAAATTAAAGACAAAGCCGATTAGCTCACTGACCTCAATAACTACTAATGTCCAGAGTGCTGCCAAACCGTAGAATCCACTCCCAAAATACATCCACTTCTCGAACACTAGGTCGGTCTTGGATTTTTCGGCGAATGTCCGTTTCTTCTCATCCTTAAATGACGCTTTGATCTTTTTAACGCCGCGTTCTATTCCTTTGCGATCCGACTGTCGATCTAGCTCACCGCTGATAAACAAGCGTATAAAAATGAGTCAACTTAGCAAGGCTAATGGCAGCCCGAGTTCGATTATCGCTTTTAATATGTCGACGATCATTCGGGCTCTCTCCGTGTGAATTACTTCGCAAAGAGTTGCGAAGCAATATCTTTAAATCCTTTAAATTCGAGCGCATTGCCGCTGGGGTCGCAGAAAAACATAGTCCCTTGCTCTCCGACCTCGCCCGCAAACCTGACATACGGCTCGATCACAAATTCGTCAACGAATCCTCTGGCCTGATCGGCGAAACGCTCCCAATCATCGAACGCAAGCACAACGCCACAATGTGGAACAGGCACACCCTGACCATCGACGGCGTTGGCTATGCTGCGTACTGATCCATCAGGGCCAAGTTCACGATTTAGATGGACAACAAACTGATGCCCAAACATGTCAAAATCTATCCAGTCAGAAGCGCTCCGACCTTCAGACAAGCCCATCTTATAGCCATAAAATTCCCGCGCTTCGTCAATGTCACGCACTTGCACAGCGATATGAAAAGGAGTGAGACTCATATTTTTAATTCCTGAATAGTCTTTAAAGCCTGTCGGCAATCGCCTCTAGCGAATCGCTTAGCATTTCGAAACGATCTCGTGTTCTACCGCGCAGAGACTCCGCCTCGGTATCGAAGGTCACCGCCAACGACCTAAGCTTGCCAGCCACTCGCTCGTCGCTCACGGCCTCATTAAGCCGATCTTGTGCGTCGCTTAACGCACTGCTTAGATCTGTTGCCCTATCCGGCGAAACCACCTCGCTGCGCTGCAGCTGATCGAGATACGCGAGAGCGACAACGGGTTCGGCTGGCCATATATGTTGCTGCTGGCGCTGAGCGTTAAACGTGCCGCCAGCGCTTCGCAATGACGCGGCCGCAATTTCGTTCTCGCTCAAATAGTCACTCGGCATGAGCTCGAGCACATCGAAACCGCGCGCGATTTCTGTGCCGTATATCAGCCCTTCGAACCAATAAGCCGACCAGTAACCACCGAGAATAAGTTCCTCGGCATCAACAGGCCCGCGGTCGAAGAATGCAATCTCTTGTGGGTTGGAAGAGTCGCTAAAATCGAAAACCGAAATCCCTCCCTGATACCACGCCTGAACCATGATGTCGCGGCCGGGGACAGGGATGAGTGAACCGTTGTGGGCGACGCAGTTTTCTTGATCGGTTTGCGGGGCTGGCATTTTAAAATAGCTGCGAAACTGCATCTCGTTGTCGACTATGTCGTAGATGGCATCGGCGCCCCAGGTGATCGGATCAGACGCGCGGCAGCGCGGCCGAGAGCCACCGCCCCACTCGTCCGTGAACACCACTTTGCGCCCGTCGTTACTAAAAGTCGCCGAATGCCAGTAGGCGAAACCGGGGTCTATTACCTCGGCGACACGCGTCGGATTCACAGGATCTGAAATATCCAACAGGATGCCATTACCCGAGCAGGCGCCCGCCGCAAGACCCACTTCGGGGTAGGCAGTAATGTCGTGACATTGATTCGTCTCGCGAGTTGTCTGAGTGCCAGGGCCATGATCCCCGCCTTCCCATAGACCGGCGATAACGCCCGACGCAGGGTCTGAGAATACAGTCGGCCGATTCACTACACGCGCCGATGCAGGATCGTTAACTGGAATTTGAATGACATCGATGCGAAAAAGCGCCGACTCTGGATTCTCGAATGGCGACTCGTCATAGCAGCCGTCCAATTCTTCACCGGGACGGACAGAGCTTGTGCCTGAGCCGTAAATATAGAGATTGCCTGCATCGTCGGGGTCGGTGACCACAGTGTGCGTATGTGAGCCGCGACAGGTCTGCACCGCGCCCACTTGAATTGGCATTCTAAAATCGCTTATATCGAAAATGCGTATGCCGCGGAAACGCTCTTCGCTTTCGGGCTCGGCAACCCCTTGGAGGCCACAGTCTAACCGACCACGAGTTTGTTCGACCGACATAATAAGCAGGTTGCCAATAACAGACACGTCTCCTTGACCGCCCGGACACACGACCGAGCTCAGTAGCTTAGGCTCGCGCGGCAGGGAAATATCATAGGCGTTAAAGCCATGATAATTACCTGCTACGACGACGTCCCCTGCGAATACTAAATCGGTGTTCGCAAAATTCATTAAACTGGGGCGCGGCTCCGCCGTTTCGTCCTTAGTATCAGCAGGAACGACGCCCTCGTCTGCGGCATTGGTCAGCGTTTCGACCGTAGAGTTAGCGTCAGTACTGTTGCCCGCTGCGCTTTCATCCTCTTCTGCCTGAGACGATTGCAATACCTGCGGTACTGTTGCCCGCTGCGCTTTCATCCTCTTCTGCCTGAGACGATTGCAATACCTGCGGACGCGCGCGACTCATTGGCAACCCCTGCGGGTTTGCTGGATCGAAAAAGCCATCAGGTTTCGGCAGCGCCGCGAGCAAGCGCATATTGAGCGCTGCTTGTCCCGCGTCGTCATAACCTGGCTTGAGGTTTACTCGCGGGTCGGGCGAGAATCCGGCAAGCATCGCGCTCATGCGCTCTATCTCGCTCGTTTGGTCTGAGGTCACATCAGTAGTAAAGGCGAAAAGCACCGAGTCCTGGGCCGTGCCAGGCTGGTCGAGCAGACGATCGACCATGGTTATTGCGCCTTCATGGTGTTTGATCATTAATTGGAGAAAGCGCGTGTCGAATTCTTGACTAGTTAATCCAGCGAGCTCATCGAGCTCGGCCTCAGTCAGTATGCCCGGCATCATTTCGTGATTAGACGCCATTGCCTGCATGTCTGCCATCGGCATAGCGCGGGGAAGATCACGCGCTTCTAGCCACTCTTCCATCATCACTATCTCGTCTTCCTGCGAAAGCGAAATACGCAGTGCCATTAGCTGTATAGCTTCGCGAGAGCTACGCATTTCGACCATTTCGGCCATCTGCAGTGCTTGAGAATGATGCATGATCATGCCCTGCATGAATTTTACGTCAGCATCGGTATAACTTAGGCCCGCAAGGTTAGAAGCTTCTTCGATTGTTATTTGCCGACTCGGCTGACCCGGCGCGCCCGGCTGAATAATGGGAACTTGCGCCACCGCGCTCGACAGCAGCGCCATACTTAGCCATAGAGTAGAGACACTCTTTAACGTAAATGGGTTATTCATTGCTATATCTCCAGAAAAGCGGGCCTTCGATGCCCGCGCCTAAACAGTTCCGCGTGAGGCGCTCAGTCTACCCCCGAAGTCATGCCCTTGGCAGTCTAAATATTACTAGCCGACTCGGCTCAGTGTTGAGATTCGACTTGGTCTAACGCCTCTAACGATAAGAGTAGGCGAATGTCGAGGAAGCTGTCGCCGGGTTCGGTTGTTTGTAAAAGCGTGGCGAAGTAGATCGGCTCTTTTCGGTCGCGCGCAAGCCAGCCTATCGACCAACCTGTATGCAAGCCCTCTGCAGAGGTAGCCCAGCCAGTCTTACCAAATACGTTTCCGCCACGCTCAGTGCGCTGCATTATCTGTCGAACCTGTCCCATGACTGTATCCCGAAAAGGTAGCTCAGAGCGATGGAGGCGGCGGAGAAATTCGAGCTGCTGGCGGGGTGTTATCCGCAGATCACCCGCAATCCAAAACTGATCGACTCCCCCGCCCATCGATCGGTTGCCGTAATCGGCGTTGTCGAGATAGGACTGCATTTTGGTAGCGCCAATTTTGCGCACCAAATGCTGATAGTGAGGGAGTGCCGATAGCGCGAATGCACTGGCAAAATCGAGGTCGCGGTTGATTTCCTCACGCGTACTACTGTATGTCGGCAAGCGAATGACTTGTTCTGTCGAAGCAACGACCCCTGACTCCAGCGCGGCAAGCGAACTAAACACTTTGAAAGTAGATGCAGGAATGGCAGCGCGGACAAGCCATTGCTCACTTGTGGCGAAAAATTCACCCGATTCTCCATCGAGTAAAAAAACGCCGCCTTCGAATCCGCTAGCAAGTCTCGCGGAATCATCAAGAGGCCTGACCTGCTGACCAACAGAGCAGCTTACGATTACAGAAAGAGCAACGAGGAACACCGTGCCGCGTTTACAGAGCAACGAGAAACCGCGAATCCTTGAGGTGTTACTCTTCAGCATCGCAACTAGAATCCATTTTTGCTACGCGGTAAAACGCGGTAGCGAAATGAGCTTACCCGCTAACTTAGGTCGACTGCATAGTTTCGTAGGATGTCCATAGCCACGGTCTTCAGCGTCTTTTTATGAGTGCGCCGAAGAAAAACACGCGGGGCTTTACCCTCATCATGCGCCTCAAGCCAGCGTGACGCGCACAGACACCAAGAGTCTCCCTGTTTAAGCCCCGGAAAACCAAACGCCGGAACCGGCGTACTCAGGTCATTGCCCTGCGAACGCGTGTAGCTAAGAAACTCGTCGGTCACCGCCACACACACCGTGTGGCAGCCATGATCATCTTCATTGGTGTTACAGCAGCCGTCACGGAAAAATCCCGTTACCGGATCCGTCCCGCAAGGCTCGAGCGGCTCATCGAATACGTTAACCGATTCGTCCATTGTCATGGTGCCATCCCTTTTTTAGAACCCATTGAGGCTCGCGTAACGCTCACGATGGAAAAGCGCATCGCCCAAGAAAGCCGCGGCAACACGCGCACGCTTCATATAAAAACCGATGTCGTATTCGTCAGTCATGCCAATGCCGCCATGCATCTGTACCGCTTCGTTGCTCACAAGCGTTGCCACTTCGCTAAGTTTAGCCTTGGCAATACTGGCAAATTCCGCGATATCAGCATCAGTTTTGTCGGCATCGTCGAGCGCAGCCAGTGCGGCGCGGACTGCAGACTTACACAGTTCGATCTCGGAATACATTTCGGCTGCGCGGTGTTGCAGACCCTGAAAAGACCCGATGAGTACGCCAAATTGTTCGCGCTGTTTTAAATAGTCGAGGGTTATTTCGAACGCTTGCTGCATGCTACCGAGCATCTCGGCGGCAACGCCGATGCGGCCAATATCTAGAACGCGAGTTAGGCTAGTATAGGCACCGCCTTCAGCACCTAAAAGCGCATCGGCTCCAACCTTTACATTATTGAGGCTTAGCATCGCCGAATTACGGCTGTCGACCATCCAGCTGCGATTTATCGACACGCCTTCTGCAGCGGCATCGACCAAAAATACGCTTAACCCTGCCTCGTCGTCGATTGCCCCTGAGGTTCGAGCAACAACAACAAGCTTGTTTGCTATATGGCCATCGAGCACAAAAGTTTTACATCCGTTGAGAACATAGCCCTCACCAGATTTAACGGCAGAGGTTTCGATTCGGCACGGACGATGATGCGGCTTCTCGTCTATAGCAAGCGCAAGCAACAATTCGCCGCTGACGACCTGGGGTAAAAACTCGCTTTTCTGCGCGTCCGAACCAAGCTCGTTGATCGCCGACGCGCCGAGAAGGACGGTAGCGATTAATGGCGAGCTCACAAGCGTGCGTCCCGACTCTTCGAGTACTACGCCGAGGCCGCCGTAGCCGAATTCAAACCCGCCATAGGCTTCGGGAATCGCCATGCCGGCCCAGCCCAATTCGAGCATCTGTCGCCAGAGGTTTTGGTCGTAGCCTTGCGCGTCTTTACTGTCGCGCAGACCACGCAGCACCGACACTGGCGCGTTCTGGTCGACGAAGGCCTTCGCCGAGTCTTTCAATAACTGCTGATCTTCGCTTAATACTAAACTCATAATTCTCTCTCTCGCTCGGCGATTATTGCCACCGAGTTAACAAACTATTTCTGCACCAGACTAAGCATGTCTGGCAGGCCAAGAACACGCTTCGCGATCACATTGAGCTGAACCTCAGAGGTGCCGCCTTCGATCGAGTTCGCTTTCGATCGCAGCCACTCGCGTGTCACGGCGATCTCGTCTGACGCAAAACCCTCCCCTTCCCAGCCTAGCGCTTGGCTACCGAGGGATGAAAGGAGTAACTCGTATCGGCGCTTATTGAGCTCACAGCCGTAGTTTTTGAGCATCGACGATGTCGCATTGGGGCCTTGACCCTGCTTTGATTCTTCGGTCGAGCGCTGCGAGGTCAGCGCGAAGGCTGCGCTATCAATTTTGAACTTCGCAATCTCGTCGCGAAGACCCGGATCGGAGATCTTGTCGGTATCCCCGCGGTAGTGCATGGCTGCGCGTTCGACGCTGTCCATAGTCGACGTGGTTCCGCCACGATCACCCTGACTACCCGCTAATCCGAAGCCCGATATCATCGTGCGTTCGTGCTGCAAAAGACGCTTAGCGATTGCCCAGCCGTTGTTAAGACCGCCGACAAGGTTGGCAGCTTTCGCGCGCGCATCATCGAAGAAGGTTTCACAAAAAGGCGACATACCGCTAATAAGCTGAATAGGCTTGGTCGTTACGCCCGGCGTGTCCATATCGAAGAGGATAAAGCTGATGCCTGCATGCTTTGGCACGTCGCTATCGGTGCGTACTAGGCAAAAAATCCAGTCTGCTTTGTCGGCATACGAGGTCCATACTTTGGAGCCATTGATCACATAGTCATCGCCGTCGAGAACTGCCTTAGTATTTAAGCTCGCGAGATCAGACCCTGAACCGGGCTCAGAATATCCCTGACACCAGCGTATCTCACCGCGGACGATTTTAGGAATATGCTCACTCTTCTGTTCATGCGTGCCAGACTCAAGGAGAACTGGACCGAGCATACTAATACCGAAGCTATTAAGCGGCGGACGCGCATTTATTCGCGACATTTCTTGAGCGAGGACCATCGACTCGTCTTTGCTCAATCCGCCGCCACCGTATTCGGCCGGCCAAGTTGGCGTCGTCCACCCCTTTTCTGCCATTCGCTCGAGCCACAGTTTACTTTCTGGGTTGACGAAAGTCGGATTACGACCACCCCAAACCACCTCAGCGTCGACCATAGGCGTGCGCATAGACGCTGGGCAGTTAGCCTCGAGCCACGCGCGTGTTTCTTGTCTGAAATCCTCTAAGTGAGCAATCGCTTGCACCTTTTTACTCCTCTACTGTGTTCTTTCTGCTAGTTATTGACTAACACCTGACGACCGCGCACCTTGCCCGCTTTGAGGTCGGCAAGCGCCGCCTCGGCTTCGGCCAATGGGCGCTCATGAATTTCGATCGGATCGATTTTTCCCGCTCGCACCAACTCCATAAGCTCGCCCATGTCTTTGAGCGTGCCAACATAACTACCCTGAATAATGCGCGCATTCATCGGCAAGAAAGGAATGGGAATATTCAGTGATCCGCCGTACAAGCCAATAATGATAATCATGCCGCCTTTACGAAGGCAGCCAAGCCCATAATTAACCGAGGCTTCAGCGCCAACGAAATCGAGCACCGCGTAGGCGCCGCCGGTCGACTTACGAATCTCTTTGCCCGATTGTGGATCGCTCGAATTGAACGTACGCGTAACACCCAACGCTTTGGCTGACGCGAGTTTAGCTTCGTCGATGTCGACAACAATAGGATCCAAACCTTTTGAGAGCGCGATCTGTATCGCCATCATGCCAACGCCGCCTGCGCCTATAATAACTACCTCATCGCCCTTGCCTACTTCGCCTAGCTTGTTCAGCGCACTATAGGCCGTGAGACCGGAGCAGGCATAAGTCGCCGCGAGGCTGTCGCTTACATCCCCCTTGTCGAAGAGATAGCGCGAGTGAGGCACCGACACGTATTCGGCAAAGCCGCCTTTGGCAGCGATGCCTAACGCGCGACCCGGTGTACAAAGGTTTTCGTCGCCGCGCAAACACGAGGCGCATTCGCCGCAGCCTATCCAGGGATAAACTACTCGGCGATCACCAATTGCAGCGCCTTCAGATTCTGGCCCGACGGCAACGACTTCACCGAATATTTCGTGACCCAAGACCATACCTGGACGCCCAACTTCGAGCTGCTTCTGGTGACCTAGATCGAAGACTCCATCGTGCATGTGTATATCGGAATGACACACGCCACAGGCGAGCATTTTAACGATCACTTCGGACCCTTGCGGCTGCGGGATTTCAGATTCGACGGGGACGAGAGGACCGCCCGGTGTAGTGGTTTCAAATGAGAGCATGATGACCTCCTGGCCTGTCTCGAAAAGAGGGGCGGAGCGGCGAATTCAAGCGCCGCACCACCGTTAAGATTCAGCGCAGAGATTACTCCTGCTCGGCTCCCCACTGCGCGAACGTCTTGCCTTCTTTCGCCAATTTTTCGAGCAGAGGCGCCGGCTTCCAATACTCTTCGCCGTAGCGATCGCGGAATTCACAAATCTTGTCGTAGACGTTTTTAAGACCCACATGATCGGCATAGTGCATTGGGCCGCCTTTGGGCGCTGGGAAAGCATAGCCGAACACATACACAACATCGATATCGCTTGGCCGCTGCGCAATGCCCTCTTCGAGGATAAGCGCGCCTTCGTTAATCAGCGGATACAGACAGCGCTCCAGTATTTCCTGGTCGCTTACCTCACGCTGCTCAACACCCAAGGCAGCCGCTTCTGATTTGATCAGCGCTTCGATCTCAGGATCGTTCAGGCGAGCACGTGTCGCGGGATCGTATTTATAGAATCCTGCGCCAGTTTTTTGTCCGAAACGATCCATCTCTACCAGGACAGTGCCCATTCGGTAGAGCTTAGGATCGTTGGGCAGATCTGTGCGGCCTTCGCGCGCTTTGTAGCCAACGTCGAGTCCGGCGAGGTCGCCCATCGCGAGTGGCCCCATTGCCATGCCAAACCCTTCGAGCGCAGCGTCAACCTTTGCCGGTGTGCAGCCATCGAGCAGTAACATCTGCGACTCGCGGCCATAGCCTCCTAGCATGCGGTTGCCTATAAAGCCGTAGCAGACCCGCGACAGCGCACACACCTTGCCGATTTTCTTACCAATCGCCATGGCAGTGGCAAGCGCGTCGTCTGCGGTCTTCTCGCCGCGCACAACCTCTAGCAGTTTCATCACATTGGCCGGACTGAAAAAGTGCATGCCGAGGACGTCTTGCGGGCGCTTAGTCGCGGCTGCAATAGCATCGATATCTTGGTAAGAGGTGTTGCTCGCAAGAATTGCGCCGGGCTTACAAACAGCATCGAGCTTGGCGAAAATTTCTTTCTTGAGCTCTAGGTTTTCGAATACCGCCTCGATAATCATGTCTACGTCGGCAAGGTCGGCATAGTCTGTTGTGCCGCTTATGGCACCCATACACTGAGCGACCTGTGCCTCGGTGAGCTTGCCTTTCTTCATTGTGATTGCGTAGTTTTTCTCGATAATGCCGAGACCTCGTGCGAGCGCCTCGTCATTAATCTCGACCATGACAACCTGAATACCAACGTTCGCGAAACACATGGCGATGCCGCCACCCATGGTGCCGCCGCCAATGACTGCGACTTTCTTTACCTCACGCAAAGGCGTGTCTCGTGGCAGATCTTTGATTTTTGCAGCCTGACGCTCGGCGAAGAAAATATGGCGCATTGCGGCAGATTCGGGCGAGGTCACCAATTCCATAAAGAGTTCTCGCTCACGGTCCAGGCCTGCGTCCATCGATTGACCTACCGCCGCTTCGATGCAAGAAACGATACGATCTGGGGCGATCTGCCCGCGCGCTCTCGCAGCAAGCTGCTTGCGTGCAGCCTCGAAGAAACCTGGCTCAACAGTCGCAGGATCGATTGTTATATCGCGGATGCGCTTAAGCGGCGCACCGGATGCAACAAGCTCTTTTGCGTAGGCAATCGCGCCAGCCTGCACGTCATCGCCCGCAACTACCTCGTCGATCAGATTGAGAGCCTTCGCTTTCTCTGCTGCAATCGGGTTACCCGAGGTAATCATATCTAGCGCAACTTTTACGCCTGCGATACGCGGAACCCGCTGCGTGCCGCCTGCACCAGGAAGCAAGCCGAGCTTTACTTCGGGCAAGCCTACTTTCGCCGAGGCGATCGCACAGCGGTAGTGGCAAGCAAGAGACACTTCGAAGCCACCGCCCAACGCGGTACCGTGAATAGCGGCAATCACAGGCTTGACTGAGTTTTCAATAGCGCCGAGTACTTCGGGCAGGCCCGGGCCCTGAGGCGGCTTGCCGAATTCGGTGATGTCGGCGCCGGCGATAAAAGTGCGGCCTTCGCAGCGTAAGACTAGCGCGTCGGTCGCGTCGTTTTGTGCGGCTGTAACAGCCTCGAGTATGCCTGCACGAACAACCTGCGCGAGGGCGTTGACGGGCGGATTGTTTACGCTGATAACGCCGATGTTGTCGACGATCTGATAGCTCACTACGTTGGACATATTGTTGGTTTCCTTTTCTATTTAATTCTGTATTTAGTTCTTCGCTTCGCTACTTTTCCAGCCCATAAGCTTCCTGCAGGGTAGCCTAATCTAAGCGCTCGATAATCGCTGCGACACCTTGCCCAATGCCTATGCAAAGGCTGATTGCCGCATAGCGCCCACGAGTGCGCTCAAGGTGGCGCATCGTCGTAAGCGCGATGCGCGCACCCGACGCACCCAGCGGATGTCCAATCGCAATCGCGCCGCCGTTAGGATTTACGCGCGAGTCGGTAAAGTCTACGTCGAGCATCTTCAGACACCCCAACACCTGTGTGGCGAACGCTTCATTAATCTCGATTACATCCATGTCAGCCAGCGTAAGATTGGCCCGTGCGAGCGCCTTCTGAATCGCAAAAACGGGCCCCAAACCCATCACTCTGGGTTCTACGCCTGCGACCGCACCGGCGATGATTCGCACACGTGGCTTCACACCGAACTTCTCACCGATCTCGCGATTACCGATCACTAGAGCCGCTGCGCCATCGTTGATACCTGAAGCATTGCCGGCCGTCACCACGCCACCGTCGAACAAAGACCGAAGGTTGCCCAGCGTCTCGAGGTCTGAGGAAGGCCGGGGGTGCTCGTCTGCATCGACAGTCAACGCAGGCTTCTTGCGGCCTTGGTCAACTTCGATAGGAATAATTTCGTCTTTGAAGAAGCCCTCTGCCCGAGCCGCCTCGTATTTCGACTGCGAAGCAGCGGCGAAAACATCACTGTCCTCACGCGAAATCCCAAGGTCGGACGCAATGTTATCTGCTGTTTGCGGCATGGTGTCGTTGCCAAAAATTTTGGCATACTCAGGATTAGTAAAACGCGCACCGAGCGTGCTGTCAGCTATCTGCTGACCGCGATCGAACGCACTGGTAGCCTTAGATAGCACGAGAGGGGCGCGGCTCATAGATTCGACGCCACCCGCGAGAAAAAGATCTCCCTCGCCGACTTTAACGCCACGTGCCGCATCCAATGTAGCCGCAAGACCCGAACCGCAAAGACGATTCACAGTAATGCCTGCGAGAGTTGTTGGCATCCCTGCGCGAAGCGAAGCAAACCGGGCGACATTGCGGCAGTCCTCTCCCGCGCCGTTAGTGTTTCCCATCACGACATCTTCGAACGTCTCGGGCGTAAAACCACTGCTTGCAACGACCGATTTAATGACATGCGCTAATAAATCGTCAGGGCGAATAGACGACAGTCCGCCACCGTGTCTACCGAAGGCCGAACGCCCGCCGGAATAAATGAATGCGTCGTTGAGGTGCTTATCTGACATGGCTTTGTGCTCTCCGAATTCGACTTAGTGTAAATTTTACGAGTCAGGCCCAAGCGCCCCTAGAATGGTCTAGCGACGACCTATCGCCGTATCCATCGGATCATAGCATAGGGTTTTTAGGCATGGTATGAGTCGCGCAGGCGAACGGAATATGCTAATTTCTTGTATTGAATCGGCGCTTGGAGAGGCTTACTGCACCACTTTATCCCCTGCCCGCGTCTCGCGTTCGACTCGCTCATCAGCCAACACGAGCGCACCTATCCGCGCATGCTCGCAAGACACTCAATCAACACCATTAAGTTAGAGACAGGTAGACATCATGATCCGTGACCAAGAGACCATCAACGCCCTCGTCGACATTATCGAACGCTTCGTGCGCGAGCGCCTCATCCCAGCCGAAGATCAGATGGCTGAGGAAGGCAAACTCCCCGACGACCTGCTGCAAGAAATGCGCGAATTGGGCCTATTCGGCCTGACGATTCCGGAAGAATACGGCGGCCTTGGCCTCACAATGGAAGAAGAGATTCTGGTGTCTATGGCGCTCGGCCATACATCTCCTGCCTTCCGCTCTATCATGGGCACCAATAACGGGATCGGATCAGCCGCAATCGTGTTTAATGGCACCGAGGCTCAGAAGCAAAAGTATCTACCTAAATACGCGAGTGGCGAGTGGATTAGCTGCTTTTGCTTAACCGAACCCGAAGCCGGCTCGGACGCAGCCTCACTGCGCACCACAGCGCGCCGCGACGGCGACCATTATGTGATCAACGGCACCAAGCGCTATATCACCAATGCGCCGGTCGCCCACACCTTTAATGTCATGGCGAGAACAGACCCCGAGGTCAAAGGCGCGCGTGGTATTTCTTCATTTATCGTAGAGCGCGACACCCCGGGAATCACACTTGGCTCGATCGACAAGAAAATGGGCCAGTCGGGATCGATGACCTGCGACGTTATTTTCGAAGACGTGCGAGTCCCTGCCGAGAATATAATTGGTGAGGAAGGCGAAGGCTTCATAACTGCAATGAAGGTACTAGATCGAGGCCGCTTGCACATATCTGGCGTGTCGATCGGCGTCGCAAAACGCCTGATCGCCGACGCACTCGATTACGCGATGCAGCGCAAACAGTTCGGTCAACCCATCGCAGAGCAACAGCTTATTCAAGCAATGCTCGCCGACTCACAAACCGAGACCTATGCAGCCGAGTGCATGACCATGGAAACCGCGCGGCGCCGCGATAGAAACGAGAATGTCAGCACGGAGTCTTCTGCTTGCAAACTTTTCTGCACTGAGATGGTCGGTCGGGTTGCCGATCGCGCTGTGCAAATACACGGAGGCGCAGGCTATATGTCTGAATACGCCGTCGAGCGCTTCTACCGCGATGTTCGTCTGTTCAGACTCTATGAAGGCACAAGCCAGATCCAGCAGATCATTATCGCCCGCAATATGATTAGAGCTGCAAGCTAACGACAGGGTAAAACGCTGCCAAGGCACTTTGATAGATTCAGATCAAAGCGCCTTGGTAGAATCTGAACGAGAATACTGGCTGTTTCAAAGCCCTAAATTCAGATAGCGAAGGTCCCATGACAGAGAAGCAGGCCGAAGGCTTAAGCGACAATCTGCAACCTAACGACGACTCGCAACCATCGAAACAGTCCCCGCTGCAAAAAGCAATTTTCGATATTATCTTTGGCTATGAATCTCGCGCCGGCCGCTGGTTCGACATTGCACTCATCGCTCTCATCCTGTCGAGCGTCACAGCCGTACTTGCCGACTCCGTCGCCTCGATTCATCTCAACTATGGCACGATAATTTATCGGTTAGAGTGGACCTTTACACTGATATTCACCCTTGAATATTTCTTGCGAATCTATTCAACCACACGCAAGCGCGCCTACCTCTTTAGTTTTTACGGAATCATCGACCTCTGTTCGATTCTTCCCACCTACCTTGCGTTTATCTTTCCCTCGGCGGCTTATCTACTCGTTATTCGAATCCTGCGAGTGCTGCGAATCTTTCGCATCCTCAAACTCTTTCGCTATATAGGCGAGGCTAACCTGCTCTATGCGGCGCTATTACAAGCACGCCGAAAAATATTTGTCTTTCTCTTCTCCGTAATCGTACTGATTGTTATTTTCGGCGCGTTAATGTTTATCATCGAAGGCCCTGCGAATGGCTTCATCAACATTCCTGCCTCTATTTATTGGGCCATCGTCACTATCACGACCGTAGGCTATGGAGACATTACTCCACAGACACCGCTCGGTCAGTTTGTCGCCGCCTTTGCTATGATTTGCGGCTACGCGATTATTGCAGTGCCAACCGGCATCATCGGCGCCGAACTTATGCAGCAAGTGCAACGAAGCGGTCAGCGCACCAACAGTGTGAATTCCACCTGTAGCGGTTGTCAGAGCACCAACCACGACCTCGATGCTCGCTTCTGCAAATTCTGTGGCAAGGATGTAATACGGAGTTAGCCGATGCATCGAAAGCCAGAATATCGAGCACTCACACTCAATATCCACAAAGGCTTTTCGGCGAGCAACCTTCGCTACACGCTAGAGGCACTTCGTGTTGTGCTTCGCGATAGCAAGTGCAACGTAGTTTTTCTACAAGAGGTTAGCGGAGAAAACAGCCGCTACTATAAGCGCATTAAGGGTTGGCCGAATACCGATCAGTTAGAATACTTGGCCGACTCTGTTTGGCCTCACTTCGCTTACGGCCGCAACGCGGCAACCCCTCTTGGTCACCATGGAAATGCCATCCTCAGCGCGACGCCGATCGGACACGTTCACAACGAAGATCTTAGCCTTCATCGGCTTTCACAACGCGGACTACTTCATGTCACGCTCGAAGAAGGCACCGAATTACTCAACGTGCATTTGGGTCTATTCGAACGCGAAAGAAATCGCCAACTGAGCAAGCTTATCGACTATGTTCTCTATAATCTTCCTGAAAAAGCTCCGCTTATTCTCGCCGGCGATTTCAACGATTGGCGCTTAACGGCTCATAAAACTCTAGTGAAAGAGCTGAAACTCTCCGAAGCATTTGAATCCATTTACGGCGCACCCGCCCGCACTTTCCCCGCCGCTCTGCCTCTGCTTCACATGGACCGTATCTATTACCGAGGCCTC